>OAUK01000864.1_pt1 | contig 11746 bp, 12 predicted proteins | sample 1495131 | NCBI WGS metagenome assembly OAUK01 (sample SAMEA2580009, study PRJEB22360) | human gut metagenome | biome: human gut; feature: human-associated habitat; material: faeces | place: Denmark | collected 2008/2010 | reverse complement strand
CAGTGATTGCCATTGCATACATCCCTGTACTTGCAAGAATGCCAATTGCAGCTGTACACCATAGCGTTGCCGCAGTATTCATTCCACGCACTGTTCCGCTGTCCTTAAAAATCACACCGCTGCATAAAAAACCAACACCAGATATAATACTACTCCCAACACGAAATACCTGATCCGAGCCATAGAGCATTGGAAACAAGGTAAAGAAGCTGGTTCCCATGCAAATCAACACATTGATACGAATACCCGCCGGATGGCCGGTTAGCTGCCGTTCCAATCCAATCAGAAAGCCAAGCACCAAGGAGAGGGAGATTCTTAAAATAAAATCGGTGTAAAACATGTAAATCACCTCCCATCGACCACGAACAGTATATAAAAACCGCAAGGAAAAGCACATGGCTAAAACCTTGCGATTTCCTTGTGATTTGGCAAGATTTCAAAAGATAATACGTTAATAATAGTTCATAGATCGCTATGTTCTACTTTGTACTGCCAACAGGTACAGTGCTTGCTGGATTTACATGAACCATGCAGTGTTTTACTTCTGGAAAGGAATTTTCTACTGAGTAATGAACCTGCTCAGCAATATGATGCGCTTCTTTTAACCGTAAGTTTTCATCTACAGCGATCTCAATATCCACATATATTTTCATACCAAACAGGCGGGTGTGTAGTAGGTCAATACGCCTTATTCCAGGGATTGTGGCAATGAGACTTCGTATTTTATCTTCAGTAGCCTCATTACAGGAATGATCTACCATTTTATTGATGGCATCATAGAAAATATCCATGGACACCTTCACAATCACCACACAAATGATAACGCTGGCAATTGAATCTAAAATAGGATAGCCAAGCCTTGCCCCCAAAATCCCCGCAAACGAACCAATAGAAGATAGAGCATCTGAACGGTGGTGCCACGCATCTGCCATCAGAGAGCCGGAATTAATCTTCTTTGCCACCGATCTGGTAAACCAATACATCCACTCCTTTACAATGATGGATACTACGGCGGCCATAAAAGCCCAATATTCCCGGAACTGTCAAATCATCCCCTGTGCTGCCGGCAATAATCTTTTTCACCCCAACAATTCCGATTCCAATTCCAGTTACCAGAAGCATACCCGAGAGGATAATGGATGATACGCATTCAATACGCTCATGTCCGTAAGGATGCTCTGTATCGGATTCCTTGCTCGATATTTTTGATCCAACGATAACCACAATAGTGCTAAGCACATCGGACGCTGAATGAACTGCATCGGAAATCATGGCGTCAGATCTTGCGATGATTCCGGCAATCAATTTAAATAAAGACAAAAGGAGATTGACAATGATACTGATACTGGAAACGTACATTGCAGCCTTTTGTGCGGTATTATGGGGATTCGATTTTTTCTCCACTTTAATCCTCCCTTCTACTACAATATAAATTGGTTAATATACTTAACAACCAGTTAGGTTGTTAGCCATCTTATTGCTTAAGCTGTATAATGATGGGGCAATCGGTATATCGGCTTCCTTTCTTGGACTTACACGTCCGTTTTTAAGACTGATAACCAGCTCCTCATTCGCAGCGTTCGTTTTATGCAGGTTGAACCACTTTCATTGCGTTCGTGTCACACCACAGTAGATTGAATAAGCAATGAGTAAAGTTGGTATTGATCTTTTGCATTATAAATCTTAAGGAGTGACAAATTTATGAACATGAACGCAGTAGGTATTGATGTTTCCAAAGGTAAAAGTATGGTTGCCATCCTTCGTCCTTTAAATATAATTCTTTTTGAAATCATGGAAAAGCGGTCCAATACCACTCTCAAAATCTCTTGGGGCTTTATTCTCTTCATACATGTTTGAGAAGTATACCGGCTGAAGCTGCGGAACAATACCTTGCAACAGGCACAGGCTTAATAATACAACAAGCACAAGGTGACTCCCATGGCTAAAACCTTGCAATTTCCTTGCGATTTGGCAAGAATTTAGGCGGGCTGAAACCGAAAGTGGTCTCAGTCCGCCTATTTTATAGTTGATCATTAAACTTGTACCCGATGCCCCAGATAGTCAAAATGTACTTCGGAGCATCTGGGTCAGGCTCAATCTTCTTGCGCAGTTTTCGGATAAATGCCATGATGTTGCTGTCATCCAGCAGATAATCATCTTCCCAGACTGCACGATAAATCTGCTCTTTAGTAAAGACCTCGCCCCGATTCTGGGCAAGAAAATACAGAATGTCAAACTCTTTTGGAGTCAGGCTGATTTCTGAACCTTTCTGCAGAACCTTTCTGCTTTTCGGATGAATTTCCAATTCTCCAATTATAATCCCATCCGACAGAGCACTGGCAGATAGCTCTGTTTCTTCTGATGCTCCCAAAATCAAAGAAGATACCTCTCCGCTGATCATATCCCGGATTCCAGACAGAAAATCTTCCACACAGTCACTTTTCGGTGGCTCTTTAATTAGCTTTTCCAGCAACCAAATTTCAAGGGTGGAATCCATAGGAATATAACTGATATTCTTTTTCACAATGAATTCCTCCTTTCAAATCAACTCATAGTACTTCTTATAGAAATATTTGGCTACCGTAGTCAACAGCATATAGGCAAGCGCTACGAACAGCAAAAATGCAAAATACCAAAGCGGCAGCCTCGTCATGCCGAACAGAGATGCACCACTGGTAAAGGTCATGGCTGTAAAGGCAACAATTCCGGCCAGCGTTATGCAAATCACAGGTGTGGATGTCCTGCTCTGCATAAAAGGAACTTTAGGTGTTCGCAGAAAATGCAGGATCAGCACCTGTGTCCACATGGATTCCAAAAACCACCCCGTCTGGAACAGGGACACATACTGAAGCTGCAAAGAAGGATCGGTAATATTTAGATAGGTTGCTCCTCCACATAGCATGGGACACAGGAAATAATACAGTAACAGGAAGGTCGCAATATCAAACAGAGAGCTGAGTGGCCCGAATGACATCATAAACCGTCCCAAAGTTTTGCCCGACCAATCTCTCGGAGATAGGGTTTCTTCCTCGTCCACATTGTCCCACGGCAGAACAATGCACAAAATATCGTACAGCAAATTCAGAAGCAGAATCTGGATGGATGTCATGGGCAAAAACGGCAAAAATGCACTGGCGCATATGATGGAGAAAATATTACCAAAATTGGAGCTGGCGGTGATCTTGATGTATTTGAGCATATTAGTAAAGGTCTTGCGCCCTTCCAAAACACCTTGTTCCAGAACATTGAGATCCTTTTGCAACAAAACCACATCGGCTGCATCTTTAGCTGCGTCCACTGCCGTATCCACTGAGATTCCCACATTGGCCTCGTTCAGTGCCGGGATATCATTGACGCCATCACCAAGGAAACCCACCGAGTGACCGTTTTCCTGCAGAGCGGAAACCAGACGCACCTTTTGGCCCGGAGTAAGTTCCGCAAAAACATAGATTTCCTCAACTGCTTTTCTAAGCTCACTATCTGTCATTTCGTCCAGTTTTGCACCAGTCAGCACAGCCTCGGCAGAGATGCCCACCCGATGGCAAACAGACACCGCAATGGCCGCCTGATCTCCCGTCAGAATCTTTGGGGTCACTTTTAACCTCTTGAGGGCTTCCACGGATTCTTTTGCGGTTTGCTTGGGCGCATCAAAAAAGGACAGATAGCCCACCAGAGTCATATTAAATTCGTCAGCGGGTGTGATTTCTCTTTGATGGCCTACATTTTTCCGTGCGATAGCAATGACCTTCATCCCCTCCTGGAGCATATCATCTACCACAGAAGATACGCTCTGCATATCATCCTTTTCAATCGGCAGGATTTTACCCCGATATTCCACATGACTGCAACGGGAAACGATATGCCCAATGTCACCTTTCATAATGAGCTGACACTCGCCATCTATATCTCGTACAAGGGTGCTGATAAACTTGCGGGCATAGTCAAAGGGAATTTCGTCCGCTTTTTGATACTGGGTCAAAAGGGCGGAATAATGTGTTTCACGGCCAGGCATAGTCTTACAGGCAAGAATTGCGTTGTCAATCGTGTTGCGAACGCCGGAATGATAGGCGCTGTTCAGATAAGCCAGATCGAGAACTTCCGTATTTTCATTGCCGAGAATATCCATGTAATATTCAAGCAGGATACTTTCATTGGTTAGCGTGCCAGTCTTGTCCATGCAAAGTACATCCATACTTCCAAAGCCCTGCATGGCATTGATGTCTTTGATAATCGTTTGCTTTTTACTCATGGCAAGACTGCCCTTGGCAAGGCAGGCTGTAATGACCATGGGCAGCATTTCCGGCATCAGTCCAACGGCCACTGACAGGGCAAAGGCAAAGGACTCCAGCCATTTTCCACCTGTGATACCGAGAATCACAAACACAATCGGCACCAGCACTGCCATGAAGCGGAGCATGACCCAGGCAATGGAATTGGCACCCTTTTGAAAGGAATTTTTGTCATCAGGATCGGGCTTTGTAAAGCTGCCATACAGCGTGTCTTTGCCAACGGCCAGCACAATTCCTTCGCCTCTGCCGCTGATAACAGTTGTTGCCATAAAAGCGAGGTTTTCAAGCTGAGTCAGCGTCTCCTGCTCGCCGTGGCTGAGTTTGCGGCAGCTCTTTTCAAGGATGGCACTCTCGCCAGTGATGGCAGCCTGGGAGATAAAAAGATCCGTGTTCTTCGTCAATCTGATATCTGCTGGAACACGATCACCTGCGGAGAATAAAACAAGATCCCCGACCACTAATTCTTCGGTGGGAATCTCCATTAACTCCCCATCGCGCCTCACCGTGACGCTTTCATGAATCAGTCGATCAAGCTGAGCTGCGGCGCTCTTTGCCCGCAGCTCCTGAATCAGACGAATTACACCACTAATTAGAATCATGGAAAAGATGATAATAGCGGTAGTAGCGTTTCTTGCAAAATTGGATACTACAAAAACATCTGTAATGAGAGAAACAATACCCAGAACAAAAAGAATCACATGAAACGGGTTAATAAATGCCCGTTGCAATCGTTTCATCATCGTATCATTTTTTCGCTCATTGAAGCTGTTCTTTCCATACTTCTCCCGCATCGACTCAATTTGCTCAATGGTCAGACCATCCGGAGATGCGCCAATGTCTCGATAGATTTCTAATGGATCACAGTAAGCGTATTTTTTGATACGACTGTCAAATAGCGTTGCTTTTGACACGAAACAGTCCCTCCTTTATAAGTACAAGTAAGAATACTTTAACATAGTGTTATGAAAATGCTATGTTTATATTCTTGCTTTTTTCTTGCAATTTACTTTGATACGGCATTTTTCAGCTCTATCAAATTTATCTCGTCAGGGTGAGTCAAAGTCTTATCAACCATACTCGTAGGTTTTGCCGTAAGAAATCTTGCAATCGCCATATGTTACTGTTGTCCACCATAAAGATTGTTTGGCATATTTTTAAGTTTACGTTCCAAACCTAGTACTACAGCGAACTCCCTGAGTGACGTGCTCCCCCTTTTTTGGTATACTCAACTACCATCAGCTAAAGCCGGTGGGTTGATTCGGTCTAAAAACCGCCATTAGGCAACCGAAAGTCACAATGGGGCTAAAGCCCTTTCTTTTAGACTAAAGTCCACTAAAGTTCTACTGAGGTAGTCATTCTTCCCCTATCGAAAAATTGTCGTACCCATCTTCTCTTCCCAGCTTTTCTATATTCTTCTATCATTCTTTGTTTGACTTCTCCTACTGTGCCACAAAAATATCTTCTCCCCCACATATACTGTCCCCAATATCTCTTTCTTAATTGTGGGAACTCCTCTTATAATATCCTTTATTTTTCCCTTTCAGATTCTGCATAATCTCACTTGGTGACAAATTTGTTGGGCATAACAATAGCATATAGACATGATCCGGCTGAATACTTCCCTGTAATATTTTTATCCCTTGGCTGTCTGCCTTAACAGTTCTCGCAGCATAAAGGCTGCATCTCCTTTTAATGCTTCGTATCTGTATTTCGTTATCCACGCAAAGTGATATTTTATATCATATACTGCATGACTTCCGTTTCTATAATTCGCCAGTTCTACGCATCTCCCCGTACGTTAATTATATTACTGCCTCTACTTGAAGGAATTACTGATGAAACTCTACCGCCTAAAAGCGATGGTTTTTACCTTAGGCTTGGAAAAATAAAACTTTGCAGATGTCAATGTATCTGACAAGGTTTCAGGACAATAACAAGTTTTGCAGATATATGGAGATTGCATTGAAAGGTTGCATCTGCCATTGTAATGAATGTTGTGTTCTGGTCTATGAAATCCAGATCAGATGCAAAAGAACCGAAAACAAATAGGAACTACTTTCTCAGAAGCGAGGCATATGAAATTGAAAATTCTTGTCATGGTTTATTTGTGTTGTCCCAGGGACATAATAAAATCAGGAAATGATATGAGGGTTTTAGATATGTATTACGCAAGTGGTAACTATGAGGCTTTTGCCCGGCCCCGCAAGCCCGAAGGAGTTGAATCCAAATCTGCCTATATCATTGGAACCGGCCTGGCGGCATTGACAGCCGCATGTTATCTGGTTCGGGACGGCTAGATGAGCGGTGACCGCATTCATGTGTTTGAAAAGGATTCGATACCGGGTGGAGCGTGTGACGGTTATGAATACCCTGGCCTGGGCTATGTCATGCGGGGTGAGCGGGAGATGGACAACCACTTTGAAGTGATGTGGGATCTTTTCCGGTCGATTCCGTCCATCTAAACAGATGGCGGAAGTGTATTGGATGAGTATTATTGGCTGAACAAAAAAGATCTCAACTATGCCCTCATGCGGGCCACAGCGAATTGAGGCTAGGATGCCCATACGGACGGCAAGTTCGGCCTGTCCGACAAGGGAGCCTTAGAGATCATTCACCTGTTTTTTGCCTCGGATGAAAAACTGTATGACAAGCGCATCACCAACTTTTTTTGGCAAGGAGGTTCTGGACTCCAACTTCTGGCGGATGGTCATACGGAATTCGTTGATTTAACGGAAAACGATCTGGTCTTTATCACCAACGGCGGCTGCGTGGAAAATTCCAGTCTGAGTTCTCAAAATCCCCCTGCATCGTTCCATACGGAAATTAAGCCAAGCGGCGGCTAGGATATGTGGCGGAAGATAGCGGCGCAAGCCCCGCTTTCGGCGTCCTAATAAATTCTGTTCTAATCCGAAGCAGAGCAACTGGATGAGCGGCATCGTCACCGGCAAGGACTCTAACTGGCTGATGAGTTGTACGTTCAACCGCCAGTCCCAGTTCCGCAATCAGCCAAAGGGACAGCTGGTGGGATGGATCTACGGCCTTTTCAGCGACAAGCCCGGCAATTTTGTAAAAAAGAAAAGATCGGATTGCACCGGTAAGGGGCCGTATATTACCGCAGTATGTAAGACAACGGATTTTCTCAATGCAGTAGATATAATAGTGATATCATCGCATACCAACTCCTTGTCCACTTTCGCGAAAGATATATTTTTTATATCCTCGTAGCACTGTTATCGAAAATATAGAAAAGATGGGTTATTGTGGCAATCCTACCCTTGGTGGTATCATGTATGCCTGCCCTTTCTATGGGAACTTCATGTTTGACCAAAGTTGAGCAATTGAAAAATCATCCTTTATGGAGATGCAATAATGTCATTTGACTATAAAAAAGAGTATAAATAGTTTTATATGCCGCAAAACAAATCATCTATCGTAACGGTTCCGAAATAAACTACATCGCCGTGCGGTACAAAGGTAATACCAACGATGAAACGGTGAGTATGTATCATCTCTCAGGTTGCTGTGTGGTATTGTATTTACTATCAAAATGAGCTATAATGCGAGCATAAAATTGATAGATATTTTGATTATGTTGCCCCCATGAAAGATTTTGTTGGCAGAACGGCTTTACCGGAATTGACTATGCAAAGGGTAATTTTGCATTTATTTTTTGTCATTTGTTTGCCTGATTTCGTAACAAAGGTGGATTTTGATTGGGCGATTGAAGAAAAAGCCAAGAAGAAAAAACAAGATTTTACAAAGATTAAGTTTTTTACCTATGATAAGGGTGAGTGTGTGTAGTGTATGCACCTCGGTTCTTATGATGATGAATCCGAAACCATTTCCGCTATGATTGAATATGCCGAGAAACAGGATTAAACTATTGACATTACGGATACTCTATCACCAAGAGATTTATTTGTGCAATCCTCGCAAGATGGCAACCAGGAACCTAAAAACCGCGGTGTGCTATCCGATAAAAAGAGTTTAATAACTTCCAATTCGGTAAGGCAAACAAGTCGGGATTTGAGGGGAATAGGCATATGCTGATGAAATATCGTATAACGCAATGAAGGAGAAAGAATTATGTGTACAGCAGCAACTTATAAAACCAGAGATTTCTATTTTGGACGGACACTTGATTATGAAATTTCCTATGGTGAGACTGTTACAGTCACACCAAGAAATTTCAAGTTGATGTTTCGAAGTATGGGAACAATGGATCATCATTTTGCTTTTATGGGAATGGCTCATATAACAGAGAATTATCCACTGTATTACGATGCTGTAAACGAAAAGGGTCTGTGTATTGCCGGTCTAAATTTTGTGGGAAATGCTCATTACCGTGAAAAAGAAAAAGGTAAGGACAACATTGCCCAATGGGAATTTATTCCTTGGATCATGGGTCAGTGTGCAACTGTGAATGACGCGAGAGAACTGCTTGGCAGGATCAACTTCTTGGCCGAACCGTTTAGTCCACATTTTCCTATGGCACAGCTCCATTGGATCATTTCGGATAAAAACAGCTCCATTACGGTAGAAAGTGTGAAGGACGGTATATTTGTTTATGATAATCCCGTAGGTGTTCTCACAAATAATCCGCCTTTTCCGTTTCAAATGTTCAATTTGAACAACTATATGAGATTGTCCATCGACACCCCTAAAAATTGCTTTTCCGAACAGATTAGGCTAAATGCATACAGTAGGGGCATGGGCGCTATCGGGCTCCCCGGAGACTTATCATCTATGTCAAGATTTGTACGTGTGGCTTTTACAAAAATGAATTCACTGTCCGAGAATGACGAAAAATCAAGCGTAAGCCAATTTTTCCATATATTAGGCTCCGTTGAGCAGCAAAGAGGATGTTGCCGTTTGGCAGACGGGAAATATGAAATTTCCATTTACACTTCTTGCTGTAATGCTGACAGGGGTATTTACTACTATAAGACTTATGATAATTACAGTATTGTTGGTGTAGATATGAATCGGGAGGATCTTAACGGTGAAGCACTCATCAGTTATAAACTTATGACGGACAAAGCGTTGGAAATTCAAAATTGACAGATTCCAGTTTGTTGGGAAAAGAGCAAAGCCAGTCAACGGTCAAGCTGAACGGCGCATTGGCATTGACGTTACGAGCCTGATGTTTTCGTTGCAGCTGTTCCCAGTATCCCAGTACCTTTGCTTTTGTAATTTCCTCGCCTTACAATAATTGAAGAAAGCCAAGACCACAAACAAGCGGTAGGCAAAAGTTAAGCGCCACTTTCTTTTCAATCCTTCGTTCTGATTTGATTCCATAAAATCAGAACGTGAGAATCAGCAATTATCTAAGAATCATGCGACTCAGACAGATATGGGCGGAAGGAACATTTGCTATTCTAAAACAAGAACACAAACTGCATAAGATACACAAAAGGGGCCTCCAAAAATCGCTGGAAGAATGCCTCCTATTGGCAACAGCATTAAACCTTAAAAGACTGATAAAAACGGTATAAGTAACCTGGATTGTCAGTCTTTCTATTTTGTTCCGTGAGGAGAGAAGTTTGAAACAAAAAAGTAGAGGTAAGCCAATAAAAAAGAGTATAGCAAACAAGCCCCTCACAAAATGGTGTTGGTAATAATCATAAATTATAAGGACGGACTTAGATATAACAATTATTAATCATTTGTAATTGTATATCCTCTAAGTCTGAGAAGTTCAAGAGCCTGTGACTTTGTCAAAACTCTTTTCTCATTGACAGGTCGATGCTCTAAGAAACCATCGAGATTATAAGGTTCAAGTTTGCTTAACATGTTCCAGATAGCGGTCAGGAGCATTTTGCAAACAGCGATGATTGCTTTCTTATGTCCACGATGGGATTTGATTCTGCGATACCTTTCTTTAAATTCAGGATGCTTTTTTGATTTGATGAGTGCGTTTGCAACCTGGACGAGAAGATGTTTCAAATAACAGCCGACACGGGAAATGCGTCTGGATTTCACTTTTGGGTTGCTCTGGTCATTCCGTGGACAGCAGCCAGCCCAGGAAACAAGATGTTTGGATGACGGAAACACGGACATATCCGGACCAATCTCAGAGAGAATGGCAATTGCGGTCATCGGATTTTTATCAAGTCCCGGAAGGGTATAAAGCAGCTCCAAAACAGCGGAGAAAGGTTCTGCAATCATCAGAATCTCCCGCTCGATTTCTTTCTTGTGGGCTTCGAGCTCATCGATGTGTGCGAGACATTGACGAAGTTTGACAGCCTGCTCAGAGGAAATCGCACCATCAACAGCAGCCTGTATTTCATCAATCGGGATTTGACAGCGGGCATCTACAAGGGGGCAACATCGAAGGTTTCACCAGGATGATCAAGCATGTGGTTTGTGATGGATCTGAAGATTTGCCAAAGACATCATCCAGTTTCAGGTTGGATACCGTAAGACAATTCTGTGCACGTTTTTTCTCACCAGTCAGCATGTTTGTAAGCTTGATACGGTAACGGATCAGGTCACTGAGTTGACGGATTTCAGGCGATGGAATGACACTTGGTTTGATCATATCGCACATGAAGAGGTCACAGATCCATTTAGCATCTTTGACATCGGTTTTGTTACCTTTTTGTGGCTTGGTGTATTTCGGGTAAGCCAGAGTAACAAGATAGTTTTTTTCAAGGATGTTGAATACGGGGATCCAGTACTTGCCAGAAGATTCCAGACAAACTTCGAAACAGGAGTAATTGGCAAGCCATGCAGCTAAATCTCTAAGACCTTTGGAAAAGGAAGAAAAGCGAGCCTGTTTGTACTCGGTGCGTCCATTTGCATCGGTAATCCCGATACAGGCATAGATCCAGGTTTTGTGGACGTCAAGCCCACAGCAGTTGTTACGAAAGATTTTAAACATGTAGTCCCTCCTACAAAAAAGAATGGTAGGGCTGGCAGTGACTGGCCATCCGGCGAAATCGAGTCAACTTCGGAAAAGATAAGTTTACGGGCTATGTCAATGCGCCAATCATTGATGCCTTAACGGATGGCCGACACCATATAGATATGCGGGGGTGCCGCTATACAGCCCCGCCACTTACCTCCTCGGGTTGTGTAGTGTACCAGCAGCCTACAGGAAGAGGATAACACAAAAAAGGAAAGAAAGGACGTTGGGATTGAAACTGTTTCATAACCCCATTGGTGCCTTTCGCAGAAAGGTGGATTATAGGTATGCAAAAATACTTCGTGAAATGAATTTCTATTGCCCAGGCAATTTTAAAAGATGAACTCATTGTCATTTTAAATGAAGACACTTCCAGTGTTGACCCTATAGAATTAAGATAATTATAAAAAAAGGTTCTATACTGAATGTTGGGGTGTGCTGAAAAGCACACTTCCAACATTCTTTTCGTTGTAATAAAATACATCTATAAGAAGCCTCCCTATATAGTCAAGTGTTTTTTCCTTATTTTTCAAGGAATTTTTAGTTACAT
>OAUK01000861.1_pt1 | contig 11785 bp, 10 predicted proteins | sample 1495131 | NCBI WGS metagenome assembly OAUK01 (sample SAMEA2580009, study PRJEB22360) | human gut metagenome | biome: human gut; feature: human-associated habitat; material: faeces | place: Denmark | collected 2008/2010 | reverse complement strand
GGCTATGTGCTTGGCGCCACCGCCCGCACTTCGGGACTTTCACCCTGTAGAGTTCGCTCATGCCGAGCGCACATAAAAACGCCGCAGACAATGCGGCGTTTTTTCTTCTGTCGAGATTTGGTAAAGTGAACCTTTCGGAGTAAAAATAATATGTTCGCTTATCCCATTATCATCGCCGCCATGATCGCTTCCGGGCTGTTCATCGGCTGGATCAACTTTAGCTATCTTTGGGGCATGATCCCGGCAGTTATCGGAGGCTTCTGCGGAAGCTATTACAGCAAGTTCGGCCGAATGCTGCTTAAGCCCGGCATCGACGACTACCAGCGAGAAAAAATCCTCTCTGTGACCCGTGTTCTGACAATCATGTGGACCGTGATCTCTGCCATTTTCTTTGCGCTCGGATACGGATTAACCAAGGTTGCTTACTGATTTGTTATTTTGATTTTTCGTTATGCAGATTCATGCTTTCGGTCTTTCCCGAGTACCGACTTTCCTCGGTCAATGGGATCTCGATTTTGACGGACGCACCGACGTTTTTTCCATTCCCCTGACGGGAGAGAAAAGTATTGCGTTATTCCTTGACGCTCTAAAGTTCGCTCTATTCGATATCTCATCCGAGAAACTTGGAAAAAATCCCGAAGTCCGCCTGGTCTTCTCCACAGAAGAGGGACGATTTGAACTTCTTCGGTCCCACGAAAACACTGAAATCCGCAAAAACGGCATGCCGTTTGACCTGCAGGCTGCGCCCTTTCCTGTCGCCATGGCTAGGATCACGCATCTTGATGCCGATAAATTAGAAGACACCCTTTTCTATGACATTCTCTCGACTTCTGAATCTTTGACAGAGAATGCGGATACTTTAGCCTCATCTTTGATCGGAAATGTCTCCGAGTCCCTCGGAAATGCCATCCTGACTCAGGGCATTGAAGTTTCTCAGCAGCAGGCCGCCTTGCTCGCCGCTTCTAAGTCTGTCATAGACGGAATTTCGGTTGTTTCTGATGAGGAAGAAGAACGCCTCAATCAGCAGCTCATTAAGGCCGGCGTCTCTCACGCTACTCTGCAAAACGAAATTGCCCAGCTCAAAGATTCGATGGACTGGCTCATTCGCATCAATGTGCTCAAGGATGAAGCCGCCCGCTTGTCTAAGCAGCTCACGGCAGTCAACGGCGACCTTTCTCGCTTTGACGTGAAAAAAAACGTTCTGGAAAAAGCGCTGAAAGCAGACGCCTTAGCTCCCGACTACGATGTCCTCTCTAAGCTTCGAGTCGATGAGAAAGAAGAAGGTAAGCTGATTACGGAACTTAAAAAATCCGTCCCGATGCTTTCTGAACGCGTCCGCTCCGCCTCTCTGGCTCATGCTGAGGCAGACAAAAATTTCAAGAGCGTTCTGGAAAACTACAACGAGAAGTGTGTAACGCTGGAACGCGTTCGCGAATTAGATGAAAAAATCGAAGATTCTCAGATTCAAAGCAAGCACCTTAAAGAGGAGTTGTTTAACGAGCAAACCGCGGCTCGTCTCCTCTCTGAAGAAAACACACGATTAAAAAACGTCCTCTCCCAACTGACCATTAGCTCACAGCTTCTGAACAAGAAGATGGATGACCTTTCTATGGATAAGCTCTTGGTCGATGAGCTCGAAGAGTACAAACGTCTTCTTGATGAGATTGACGCTGAAGTCATTCGCAGCGCTGAGGCAGAAGAAACGCAGCGGGAACTGCAGAAACGGATTGAGTCCTCCCGCTCTGCTTTATTAGACGTTCAAAACGTCATTGCCGCTCTTAAAAACGAGGAGCTTGCCGTCACGGGCGAACTTTCCATGAAAGAGCGCATGCTCTCCAAGTCTTTAGGAATAGAAGGCGTCGAGACGCTGGCTGCGGAACTGGACAATCAGAATGAACGCTTAAATGCCCTAGACGCGCTTCAAGGAAGAATTGTTCTCTTGGCAGAAGGACACGACCGATTCAATCAGGTAAAAGCAGGGCTCGAGAACACCAAGCACGCCTTGAGACTCGCGACGGTTGCTTTGAATGCGGCTCGCCAGGCCTATATCGATAAGACAGCCGTCGTCAATTCAGCTCAGCAAGCTTATTCCTTCTATCTCGAAGTACTGTCGCTGAATGAACAGCGCGAAAAGTTAGCCAACGGCAAGCCGTGTCCCTTGTGTGGCGCGATTCACCATCCCTACTCCGTCAAACTGCCGTTTGACCGTTCGTTGGAAGACAAACTCGCTAAAGCAAAAGAAGACGCTCAGCTCGCGCTCGTCGAATCGGAAAAATGCAAAGCTGAATTTGCGCAGCTTCAGCTGCAGCAGACAGAAGCCGAAAACATTCTGAATACGCTTACGACAGAACTCAATGAAGCCAAGGGCGAGATTTTGTATATCGCGAGCGAGCTCAATATTGTCGGCTTGAGAGAAAAGAAACCGATCACTTGGGCAGCTGTACTCAAGCAAAAACAAACTTCTTTAGCCAATCGTCGAGATGACCTTGAAGCACGATTGGAGAAAATTCAAGGGCTCACGGAAGCGATTGAATCGCTGAAAGAAAAGCGCGAAGATGCAGCGCTTAAAACCGCTCGTAAAAAAGAAGAACAGGCGTCTTTGGAAGAGGCTTTGAAGAACTTCGCCAACATGTCTGCCGAGCTGGAAAAGAATCAAAAAGACTCTGAACTTAATCGCGTCTCCCTGACGCGTTTGCTCGAGCGAGCCTTTGCCCGCTTCGGCCTGAAGGCCTCTAACCCGGCCATCATGAAGCAGAACCTTCCAACGCTCGAAAAACGCCGCGAACAGTGGATCAACTGGAGCGTCGAGAAAAAACAGATCGAAGAAGAAACAGCGCAGAGCGAAGAAGCCCTCCGAAATACTGTCGCGTCTCTGACTGCTCAGAAGAAGAGCGCAGAAACCTTAGAAAAGGACATCGAGGCTCTCACTGAACAGATCAAACGGTTCCAAAAAGAACGGCATGAAGCAATTGCCAGCCAGACGCCGGAAGAAGTAATTGCCGCGATTGAAACAGAAAAGGCCAATGCCATACGTCTTGCCGAAGAAGCTAAATTAAGTCTTGCTGCCAAAGAGGAAGCCCTGCTTTCTACGCAGAACAAAATTAATAGTCTCGAAGTACATCGCAGCGAAACCATTAAATCCATTGAATCGCTTTCGGACGCTTTCAACCAAAAACTTCAAAAGGCCGGTTTCCCGAACGAGTCCAGCTTCCTTTCTTCTCAGATCTCAACTGCGCAGAAAGATGACCTCTTGCGTCAAAACGATGAACTGCTCGAAAGATATCGTGTCGTAAATTCGCAGTACGAAGAAAAACAGCAGGCATTAAACAGTCTTCAGGAGAAGAACCTGACGACGCGCACTCGTGAACAGCTCGAAGAAGAACTCTTAGAAAAATCCGATCTCTTCCACACAGCCACTGTTCAGCTCACAGGCCTACGTGAGAAGATGGCAAAAAATGCGAATAACAAAAATCGCCGAAAACGGGAAGAAGCAGAATTCCAAAAGCTACAGACCTCGCTTGAACGATGGGAATCTCTCTGCGCCAATGCTGAGGAACCGGGGGGAATTGCGCGTTTAGGTTTGTCGCTTGCAGTCGCCTACGGCTCTTCAGACATTGATGCCTTCATCCCCGGCGCCAAGATCAAACTTCGTGATGAAGGTGTGAAATTATTTGCACCCGAGCTCTCGGACGCTTCAGGTCTTGCGGGCATGAAGACAATTTCTGCCGATCAGCGTTTCTTCGTGGCACTTTCTCTGCTCTTGGGAAGAAGCGAATTGTTTGCCCGTCGAAGCAAACCTGAGTTTGTCATTCTTAAGCAAAATCAGAATGAAGCTTTCCCAAGCCAGACGTGTACAGGTTTAGGGAGCTTGAATTTAACAATCGGCCTAGCGAGATAAGCGGTTACTCTTCGACGAATTCAATGAGAAGAGCTCCGCGCGTGAGCTCTTCCAATTCTTTAGCAAAAGTCTCAGCGAGATCCTCGGGGATTTCGACATCAAAATCCGCATCCATATCAAAATTCTTTTCCAGAATTCGACCGTTTACGGCTTCGATCTTGCGCAGAACCTGATTCACAAATCGATGTTCAACGCTGAATTTGATGCGTTTCGTTTTGGTACGAACTCGCGTGGGCACTGCCTCTAAGGCCATTTTGACGGAAGACTGATAGGCTTTAACTAGTCCTCCCGTACCGAGCAAAATTCCGCCGAAGTAACGAGTCACAACAACGGTCACTTCTCCGATGCCGCTGTGCGTAACAGCCGTCAGCATGGGGCGTCCGGCGGTTCCGTGAGGCTCGCCGTCATCGCTTGCGCCGATACGATCGGTAGATCCGGCGGCTCCGGCACAATAAGCCCAGCAATTGTGCCGGGCATCTTCAAATTCGGCTTTAATTTGTTCGATGAAAGCTTTTGCTTCTTCGACACCGGGAGTGTGTCCGACAGAAGCGATAAAACGGCTGCGCTTTATCGTCTGTTCGACACGAAAAACTTCTCCCGGACGCAGGTCCGGAATGTTGTAGCTGACATCTGCCATCCGGGGACTCTCTTTATGTGTTACTTGTGAAGCTTGTTCACTATTTTAAAGAGAGTTTCGTTTTCCATGACAAGGGGAGAATCTTTGGCAAAAAACACAATGCCGTCTTCGGGTGCTTCGGTCTGGGCGACGGTCACGCCGGTAAGCGGATCAATGATGTCCGCAAGAACTTGTCCGCGTTCAACGGAATCAAAGGATTTCACGTGCGGAATGTAAAGACCGGAAGCGGTTGAACGCAGCGACACCAGCTCTTCTTCTATAAGAACGGTCGATTCATAGCCACCGTAAACGTTGTAATTTAAAACGTTCATTCGGCTTAAGAAGCGGCAAACCGCCGCAATCGCCATGTCCGCACCCTTCTTATCGATCTTCTCGGTAGAACGACTGTAAAGAGAAAAGGCTTTTGTATCCCACACCTGCCAGTTGAAGTTTAAGGTTGTGGTATCAAAGGGAACGGGTTTGCGAAGAACGACAAAAGGCATTCCGAAAAGCTGAGCCAAGCCGGTGTCCTCATAATCCGTCTTCATCATGCGCACATGAGAGACGAAGTCTCCGGGCATATAAAAAGAGGAAAACTGCACGCCGAAGCGGTAGCCCTGAATCTTTTCAAAAATACCGGCAGCTATTCGCTGAGTAGTCTCACCTTTGTTGTATCCGGGATACATTCGATTGATATCGGAGTTATCCATCGCCCAGAAGCGCTTACCGACATTAACGGAGTACGGATTGGCACACGGAATCACCGTCACACCGTGACGGCGGATAAACCGCCCTTCTTCCTCAAAGCGCTTTAATGTTCGAACCATTTGGCCGGCAATATAGAGCTGCTGAATTTCATTGCCGCGCATATTGCCGATAATGCACATGGTCTTTTCAGGGCCGCCGAAGTGATAACTTTTTACTTCAAAGTCTTCGCGGTAGGCCGACTCCATTCTGAAAATAACTTCTTCTTTCATCGACGTTCTTCCTGAAGAATTCGGGCAATCAGAGACCCCTTATTTACAATAGGATATTCACGAAGCGTGAAGAGCAAACCATCGACTTCGGAGACGCATTCCTGACGAACCTCACCTGAAAGCGCATCTACAATTTGGCCAAAAATCTCGCCTCGTCTAACGTTATCGCTGTGACGAACCGTCGGGACAAACACACCCGGCTCTTCAGCATTCACAAAACTCACGGAGCGATCTAAGGAAACGATCGGCTGTTTAACAGGCTGGACCGGCCCGTCCCACATACCGAGATTCTGCATAAGATTCAGAATTCCGTTCACAAGCCGTTGACAATAATCCTGAGTAATTCTCATGCCGACGCCCGCCTCTACGACAAGAGTTTTAACGCCGATGGAATTTAAGCTGTAAGCCAACGTTGATTCGAGCACAGTAGAAGCTTGATGCACCCAAACAAAATCGACATCGAGCATGCTCGCGTATTTAACGAGTTTACCTGCCGTATTGATATTGACGCGAACCTGGGGAATCTCGCGCAGGAAGATATTGCTGGCGTGAATATCAATCGCCATTTCTGCGCCTTTGAATTCCTGAATCAATTTGCTTGCAACCCACTCCGTCGCCGCTCCGTCGGTACGTCCCGGGAAAATCCGGTTCATATCCAAATCAAAACCGGGAAATCCTCGCTGGATCGTATCGATGCCCATCGGGTTCAATGCCGGATAGACATCCAACACCCCTTTAAGGTGCTCACTCTTTTCACGAACGACTTTATTAAGCAAATAACAAATGTACTGTCCTTCAAGCTCATCGCCGTGAATTCCGGAAACGACGCAAAGTCTTTTAAGGCCTTCTGCTGACGCAGCGTTATCAGGCAAGTGGCGGTTCTTGCGAATCACCAAAGACTCGCCGACCGGCATCTTTACTTTTATGACGTCTTCAATCATTCTCAAATTTCAACCAACTTACACTTTGCCGACATAGTTTGATCCGCTGCGCCCATAAAGACGCCTCTTTCTAAAGCGCAAAAACTAAAGTCTGGTCCTTGTGAAATCTTGACGTAATTATCGTCACAGAATCTCTGATGCGTAGGATCCACTCCGATCCATGTTTCGCCGTCAAAAACTTCTACCCAAGCATGAGAAGCACCTTCACCGGTGGTCAGTCCGGCAACGTAGCGACAAATAACGTTCTGAGCTCGTAAGAAAGCAAGAAGAATGTGCGCGAAATCCTGACAAACTCCGGCGCCGAGCTCCCACGCTTCATGGGCCGCAGTTACTGTTGTCGTAACGCCTTTTTGATAGCGGAAGTCTGTACCAATTTTTGTTAGCCAGTATTCAGCAAGGGCGATGGGTGCGCCTTCAACTTTATTGGCTTCAAAATAATCTTTGAGCGTGCCGGTCAGCGTCGTAAGCTGAGTCGGATATCGATAGTAGGCAGCCGCACCGAAACTGCTGCGCTGCGAGGAATCGACCAATACTTCTCCTGTCGAGCAAAAAGAAAAGAAGGTATGTTTATTCTCGATGCTGCCCAGGAAAACTTTATTGCCTTGTCCGTCAAAGGTTTCTGACAGCCGGCAGCCCGGCTGACAGGTTAAAGAGATGCGCATCGGCTCCTGTCCCGGCTCCGAGAGCGGGACAGAGCGAAGCACAAATGTGTGATTCGAAACGGGTTCGGAAAACAACAGATCCGCCCTAAGCGAATACAAAAATTTTTTCATTGTATCGAGTTTTTAATTATTCAAGAGCTTCTGAACTGTTTCCAAAGCCACCAGCCGGGTCTCCGGATCATCATCAGCTAACTGGGCAAAATTTTTCAGAACACGCATTTTTTGACCGCTGTAGGCAATCTTTGCGCCCTGTAATCTGCGATCCAGTTTACCGATCGTCACGCCGATTGTTTCCCAGCTTTCTCCCAATCTCAGCTGCATGTCCAGGCGCTCAAGGTAACGGCCGGCTTTAACGAGACAGCGTTCTTGGCCTGAAGAGAGATATTCGTCAATACTGCCCCAGAAAGCCAACAAGCGATCAATGACTTCAAACGAACACAGAGCTCCGGAACCTTCTGCCTTCGCATCTTCCATCGCATCAAGTGCCAGCTGAATATAAGCCAAAGAGCGAGTCGAGATGGTATTCCGCAGCAAAATTCCGTCGTCGTAGGCTCGAGAAAGATTGCTGTACACCGAATCAGGGTTGAGCTCGTCGAAGAAGTAACTCGTCATAAAGTCAGATGCATCTTCGTAAACATCAGGAATGTTTAAAGCGGCACAAAATTCTTTATAAGCCGTCTCATCTGTATCAATCAGAACATCATAGAGGCCTTCGAGATAATTCAGCGTACGGTAGACACGTTCAACGTAGCGGCCGAGCCAAAATAAGTTTTCGCCTTTTTCTATCGAGATAAAATCCATGTGTCTTTAAAGCCTCCGCCTTGAGAAGAGTTAACGACGAACGAATCCGGCTTGCGGGAAAAACGAGTAAGACCGCTGTGCCAAACTTTCGTTCCGTTGGTTGAACTAATGACAAATGCACGAAGATCGCATTTGCGCTCTACGACCGTTCCGTCTTCGAGAACCGGCAGGTCAATAAAGTCGATCACTTCCTGAAGAATAAAGCGACGTGATTCAGTCTGAATTCTTACTTTCCAGGCTTCAAGCTCTTCTTGGTTTAAATCTTTACCAAAGAGAACTCCGTAACCGCCTGCTTCGGCAACATCTTTAATAACTAAGCGTTCGATGTTCGCCAGACAGTACTCTCTGTCTTCTTCGTAGAAAGGCAGATAAGTCGGTGCGTTTTTGAGGATCGGTTCTTCGCCCAGATAGTAACGAATCATCTTGGGAACGAAGTAATAAATACCCTTGTCGTCGGCAACGCCATTTCCGGGAGCATTGATAATCGCGAGGTTCCCTGCCCGATAGGCATTCATAATGCCCGGAACGCCGATGAGTGATTCAGGTTTAAAGGTCAAAGGATCAAGATAGTCGTCGGAGATTCGGCGATAGAGAGCGCCGACCAACTGTGGAGAACCCGATCTGCTCTTGAAATAGAGCTTATTGTCTTGTACGAACAAGTCATTGTACATAACCAGAGGACATCCGGTCATCTCAGCCAAATAAGCATGCTCGAAGAAAGCAGCGTTGTACCTTCCCGGTGTCATGATGACGCAGCGGCCGCCGGGATTCACGCTTTCCATTGCTTCTCTTAAAAGGAGTCCGTAATCATCGTTGCGATCGACCGAGTTATTTTTAAATGTCTCCGGCGAAGCACGGCGAGCGAGTTTTCTGGCAATTAAAGGATAGGAAGCGCCTGAAGGAATGCGTAGGTTGTCTTCAAGAACGTACCAAGTTCCGTCTTTAGCTTGGACGAGGTCAATGCCTGAAATATGAGAGTAAATTCCGTTCGGCGGAACAAAGTTGTCACACACCGGCAGGAAGCCGCTTGACGAAAAAGCGAAGTCTTCCGGAATCACGCCGTCAGCGACAATTCGCTTTTCCGTGTAGATGTCTCTCAAGAAGGCGTTGAGCGCATCGACACGCTGAATCAAGCCGGCTTCAATTTCAGCGAACTCATCCGCAGGAATAATTCGAGGAAGCGAATCGTAGGGAAACAGCTGCTCATGAAACTCGCCGTTTTTATAGATACCGAACTTCACGCCAAAGCGCGCAAGAAGCCCGTTTATAGCGGCGGTATTGGATATCAGAGAATCCATTATTTCTCCGTAACTTTCTGAGGTTGTTAGATATTCTTCAAAAATTATATGAGAGAGGAGAAGGCCGACACCCTTTAATTTGCAGAAATTTCTGTTGGAAGGAAATGAGGAAGGGTAATTACCAAGGAGGATTGTATTAATCCACATCTAACTTGAGGACAGATCTAATCTAAAAACGCCAAACCGGCTGTTGACGTGTTCACATCAATGCAACCAGCTTTTTAAACAAAAATGATTTCAAGCTGCTTTGTGTAGAAAGTGTTAGGCGGCTTCTTTATCTTTAGCTTTTTTCAAATTGTTCATTGCATAGGCAGCGCTGTTAACGATTTTTACTTCGCCGTTTTCTACGATAAACGTCACATTAGAGCGATGACCGTTTTCGATGCCTAAAATTTTCAAAATATGCTTCGGCAGAGTGACCTGTCCGTCGACCCAAACGATCGAATCAGAAGAGAAATTCGCAGACATATTGATCCTCCTTTAATTTTCACCTGGCCGACAGAACATTTTGTTAATCCTTCGACCTAGGAAAATCACTAATTTCCTCAAATTTCTTACTTATGATTTTACCTGTTTTATGTGATGCTTTATGTGTAAACCCTAATCTGAGTAAAAACGAACTCGTTTCTACGAAGAGAAGAAACAATTGATATCGAAGACTTGAAGAAAGAAAAAAGCAGCTTTTTGAAATTTATATTAGAATGCGACTTCTTGGCGGCCCGATGGTGAAATTGGTAGACACAAGGGACTTAAAATCCCTCGGCGAAAGCTGTACCGGTTCAAGTCCGGTTCGGGCCACCAAATCTCCCTCTTCTCCTCATCATAAATTCTCTTCCCTCACAATATTTGTTGGGGTCGCTCAACCCTTTGGTTCATCACGGGAATCATTGAACGTTATTGATCTATGCATTTTCCTGAAACTTTTTGGGAATGCGAACTATCTACAGCTTCCTGCACTATTTCAGAAAGACCACAGTCCAAACCTTTTTCTTAGCGAATTTAGGGGATTCTTCTCACTTTCCCAACAAAACCGTTACAACAGACAAAAATAAAACCTAATTTTCGAAACATTCGAAAATCTTCGGAAAGTAAGGCTAACGCGATAAAAAAGGAATTGCTTTGAAACCAAAGTAAATTCCTTCTAATGGCTTAACTGAATCTATGTCGGTTCAGTCAACACAAAAAGCCTCGAATAGAGGCTCCTTGTTAATCCGGATAAGGCCAAGAGGCCTCAGTAGCCGGATCTAATATTTAATCAAATTGATTTCAGCTCGCCCTAAGGCGATTTCGTTGTTGAAAGAATGTAACTAGATATTGCCACAACTATCAAAAACAGTCAAGCAATCACCCCAAAGCAATCACCCCAAATTTTCGAAAATAATGGCACTTTTTGTGCAGATCGACCATTTTCGAAAAACAGACCAGAAACCAACTGTCAAAAATCATTTATTTTCAATCAGTTGGTTTCGGAGCTTCAATCGTACATTCTTTCAACAACAACTGAAACAGCATGGCAGAGATTTGATTCTGATTCACAACCAAGCTTCAATCGTACATTCTTTCAATAACTGAAGCACATACTATTGCCGGAATCCACACAAAAAGGGCGTCGAAGCACCCTTGCATGTAAACGAAGACATCAAGTCAAAAACACGAAGTAGAAACTAAAAGAAATTAAAAGCAGAAGCAATAAAAACATAACAACCGAGAAAATAGTGGCTAGGCCATTAAGCAACCCGTCTATCAATGCCTTAAAAAATCTCACAATAAGTCACCTCTCCCTTTGTTACGCCTCTTTCCTTCTTACTCTTTCGATCCAATCTCAGTTCAAAGAGAGGATCGTTCCGTCATTCCAAAAAAAGGGAAAATTCCGCCCCTGACCAAACTCAGCCTAATTTTTAGCAGATAGTCAAAGTCAGGAAAATAGTTTCCTCTTTAATTGCGTATTCTTTCAACAGAAGTCGAGGAATGCAGCTACAAAGCATTCAAACTGTTTCGACCCACATTCTTTTGAAAAATGGACTCGTATTTGTGGACTCACTGAAATAAATATATTCAAACTTTCTAATTCAACCTATAATTTTATAACTAAATAATAATTTCTTGAGGAGGGAAAAATGGGCAAAACTCACATTATTGGCGTCGGTCTTGACTTGGGAGGAACCTATACCGGAACTTTTATAACCTCTCATCCATCTGACGAAGCTGAACACCGAGATCATTCGTCTGCCTTTACCGTCGTTAATAGTGAAAAACTCTCTTTCTCCTCAAAGTCCAGAACTGCGGTCCGACACCGAGTCCGCTCTTACAAAGGATTCGATTTAAGAAGAAGATTATTACTTTTAGTCGCGGAGCATCAACTTCTTCAGAAAAAACAGTCGTTGACACTAGAAGAACGCGAAAATCTTCGTATCTCCTTGTCCGGCTACCTCAAAAGAAGAGGTTACGCTCGCACAGAAGCTGAAACAGACACATCTGTTTTGGAAAGTCTAGACCCTTCAGTATTTTCCTCCGCGCCGAGTTTCACTAATTTCTTCCACTGCTGTCCAAAATAATTTGCTCTTTGACTTTGGCCTCAACATTTACAGTTAA
>OAUK01000838.1_pt1 | contig 12022 bp, 12 predicted proteins | sample 1495131 | NCBI WGS metagenome assembly OAUK01 (sample SAMEA2580009, study PRJEB22360) | human gut metagenome | biome: human gut; feature: human-associated habitat; material: faeces | place: Denmark | collected 2008/2010 | reverse complement strand
CCGAGAGATTCTTGCCGTTCTCGCTGATGAGGGTGTCGAGGCCGTCGGGCAGGGTGCTCACCCAGTCGGTGAGACCCGCCGTCCCGATGGCGTGGGAAAGCTGAGCCTCGGGGAAGTCCGCGCCGAGGCAGATGTTGCTGCGGAGGGTGTCATTGAAGAGATAGGTTGTCTGGGCAATGTAGCCTACCCGCTGGTAGAGGCTCTGACGGTCGATGCCCCGCAGCTGCGGGCAGCGGAAGAGTGCTCTGCCGGTATAGTCTGGGTAGTACTGGAACAGCAGCTTTGCCAGTGTAGACTTGCCGCAGCCGCTTTCGCCTACGAGGACGACTTTTTCCTGCCCGGAGACCGTCAGCCGGACGCCGCTCAGCACCGGCGCGGCAGCACCCGGATAAGTAAAGCCGGTGTCTTGGCACTCGATGTGCTCGAGTTTATCGATGGCCCGGCCCGCAGAGACTTTTTCCGGGCCAGGCCTTCCAGCCGCTGACGGATGCCCTTCGAGGATCTGACCTTGGCCCAGCACTGGGCGATCTGATTACAGGGCGTGATGACGAAGTTCGCCATGCTGGCGGCGGTGGAGACGGTGCCCATCGTCAGCCGCCCGTCGAAAGCGAGAAAAAGGCCCACCAGCATGACGATGGGGAAGATGAGGTTGCTGATGAGAGAGGTGTTGACCACCATGGCGTTGAGGCTCTGCTGGTAGGCCTGCTCGCTGTCGCGGGCCTGCCGGGCAGCATCCCGGTGGCGGGTAGCATAGGCGTCCTCCCGCAGAAAGCCCCGGATGACCTCGAACCCGCCCAGAAGCTCCTTGAGCTGCTGGGTGTAGCCCGCCATCTGGAGCGAAAAAGCGTCTCGGGAGGCTTTGAGCCGCTCATTCATCTTCCGGGGCAGGACCAGCGGCGGCACGGTCACAAGCAGGATGGCCGCCAGCATCACCGGGCTGATGTAAAGGTACATCCCCAGCGCACAGAGCATGATGCCGCCCCAGAATGCGATGTTGAAGAGGGACATATAATAGTCGTCGTAGAGGGTGCGCAGGTCGGTGGTCAGCAGGGAGAGATAGGCTGCGTCGCCCTCCCGCTGATATTGGGACACCGGGCGGCGCAGCACCCGCTCCATGACCTGTCCCCGTACCTGCTCCACGGCACCGCAGGCGAGTTTTGTAAATGAGCGGCGGCTCAGCCGTTCGAAAAACCAGCTGGTGAAGGTGATGAGGAACACCAGCCCCATATAGCCCAGCGCCTCCTGCTTGCTCTTGGAGTCGATGAGCCACTTGAGCTGGAAGTTTTTCAGCGGCGCGAAAAAGGATACCGCCGCTGTAAAGAGCGCGAAGAGCATGAGCTTCACCCAGTGGTGTCGGAAGTAGTCGTTGACCGTTGCTTTTTTCATGCGTAGTATCCCTCCGCAGAGTACTATAAAACGAGATGGATTACAAGAAAGACCCCTCCGACTTCCTTTTTGCGGGAGATCGGAGGGGTCTTGATCTTATGGCCTTATGTAAGAGGTGCTGTCAGCTTACAGCTGGGGGCCGGCGGAGACCAGAGCCTTGCCGTGCTCGTTGCCCTCGTACTTTGCGAAGTTCTTGATGAAGCGGCCAGCCAGATCCTTGGCCTTCTCTTCCCACTGAGCGGCATCTGCGTAGGTGTCGCGGGGGTCGAGGATAGCGGGGTCAACACCGGGCAGAGCGGTGGGGACCTCAAAGTCGAAGTAGGGGATCTTCTTGGTGGGAGCCTCGTTGATGGCACCGCTCAGGATAGCGTCGATGATGCCGCGGGTATCCTTGATGGAGATGCGCTTGCCGGTGCCGTTCCAGCCGGTGTTGACCAGATAAGCCTTGGCGCCGCTCTTCTGCATCTTCTTGACCAGCTCCTCAGCGTACTTGGTGGGGTGCAGCTCCAGGAAGGCCTGACCGAAGCAGGCGGAGAAGGTGGGGGTGGGCTCGGTGATGCCGCGCTCGGTGCCGGCCAGCTTTGCGGTAAAGCCGGACAGGAAGTAGTACTGGGTCTGCTCCGGGGTCAGGATGGAGACCGGGGGCAGGACGCCGAATGCATCAGCAGACAGGAAGATGACATTCTTGGCTGCGGGTGCAGAAGAGATGGGGCGGACGATGTTCTGGATGTGGTCGATGGGGTAGGAGACGCGGGTGTTCTCGGTCACGCTCTTGTCGGCGAAATCGATGTGGCCCTCAGCGTCCAGAGTGACGTTCTCCAGCAGAGCGTTGCGCTTGATGGCGTTGTAGATGTCGGGCTCAGAGTCCTTGTCCAGGTTGATGACCTTTGCGTAGCAGCCGCCCTCGAAGTTGAAGACGCCGTTGTCGTCCCAGCCGTGCTCGTCATCGCCGATGAGCAGACGCTTCGGGTCGGTGGACAGGGTGGTCTTGCCGGTGCCGGACAGACCGAAGAAGATGGCAGTGTTCTTGCCCTCCTTATCGGTGTTGGCAGAGCAGTGCATGGAAGCGATGCCCTTCAGCGGCAGGAAGTAGTTCATCATGGAGAACATACCCTTCTTCATCTCGCCGCCGTACCAGGTGTTGACGATGACCTGCTCCTTGCTGGTGATGTTGAACAGCACAGCAGTCTCGGAGTTCAGGCCCAGCTCCTTGTAGTTCTCGACCTTAGCCTTGGAAGCGTTGTAGACAACGAAATCAGGCTCGAAGTTTGCCAGCTCCTCAGCGGTGGGCTTGATGAACATATTGGTGACGAAATGTGCCTGCCAGGCCACTTCCATGATGAAGCGGACGGCCATGCGGGTGTCCTTGTTGGCGCCGCAGAAAGCATCCACGACGTACAGGCGCTTGTTGGAGAGCTCCTTCTTGGCGATCTCCTTCACAGCTTCCCAGGCTTTCTGAGAAGCGGGGTGGTTGTCGTTCTTGTACTCGTCGCTGGTCCACCACACGGTATTCTTGGAGTTCTCATCCATGACGATGAACTTATCCTTGGGGGAGCGGCCGGTGTAGATACCGGTCATGACGTTGACAGCGCCCAGCTCGCTGACCTGGCCCTTCTCGTAGCCTTCCAGTTCGGGCTTGGTCTCCTCCTCGAACAGCTGCTCGTAAGAGGGATTGTACACGATCTCGGTCGTGCCGGTGATACCATACTTGCTCAGATCCAACTTTGCCATGATACTTATACCTCTTCTTTCGTTCAGGTCATCGCCCAGACACCAGCGGTAAGCTGTCCTCAGCCAAAAGGACACCGCAAAAGGACGACGAAAAGAAATACAGATGCGTATTCTCCTGTATATCATTATACATAAATTGGGGCCGAAATCAACCGGCGGGGCGGTTTTCTTCGGGTAAAAGCAACAAATCTTATTAAGAATCCGGGGTATTTGAGACAGTTTCGTAAAAATCCTGGCCCGTTTGCCTGCACAAATTAAAGATTTTATGCCAAAAACAGATCTTTGATAAAATTTTGTCGATTTGGGATACAAGGAGCGGAAAACAGGAGAGAAGAGGCTGCAATTTTGAGCCGCGAAAAAACGTATTATAAGTAGAGACACAAAATATTTGTGGATATTTTGCGATTTATCTGGAAAAAACGCACAACTTATGATATACTGAGCCAATCTGATCCGCGGTCATGAGCCGCCAGCATGGAGAAACAACGACGATGAAGACGCTTTACATATTTCTTACCCGCTCCGGCACCCTGCTCTCGAACCTCGTGTACAGCCTGACCGGTGCGCAGTACACCCACATCTCCCTCGCCTTCGACGAGGACCTGAGCACCCTCTACAGCTCTACCCGCAAGAATGGTTATACCATGTTCCCCGCAGGTCCCAGCCGGGAGTACCTGAACCGGGGCGTGTTTCTTATGCGGGAGAACATCCCCTGCGCCCTCTACGCGCTGGAAGTGACGGACGAAGCCTACACCCGCGCCAAGCGCCGCACCCAGCACATGATGCACCACGGGGAGCTCTACCGCTTCAATTCGCTGGGTCTGCTGCTCTGCTGGATGCATATCCGCTGGCAGCGCCGCCGGCATTATTTCTGCTCCCAGTTCGTCAGTGAGGTGCTCCAGAAGAGCGGTGCGCTGGAGCTGCCAAAGCCCAGCACCCTCATGCACCCCAGCGATTACGCCGAGCTGCCCGAGCTGCGCTGCCTCTACCGCGGTACGCTGGCCGGCCTGCCCCAGCGCCAGAACATGGAGCTGGGCGAGGTGGAGAGCGTCATGGGTCTTTACCTGAACGTCCTTCTGGGGGCTGTGAAGGGCAGAGTGCGTCGGCTGTTCTGATTTTTTGAAAAATTTGCTGAAAAAATTGAAAATGCCTGTTGACAAAGCGGGTGCGCTGTGCTAAAATAACCGAGTCGGGAACAACACCCGATGCAATGGTAGTATGGCCCGTTGGTCAAGCGGTTAAGACAGAGGCCTCTCACGCCTTTAACATCGGTTCGATTCCGGTACGGGTCACCATTTTAGTAGTAAAACGGCTCTGCGCCGTTTTATATAGATGCCTCTTTAGCTCAGTCGGTTAGAGCACCTGACTGTTAATCAGGGTGTCGCCTGTTCGAGTCAGGCAAGAGGCGCCAGTAAAGCGATGGAAGTTTTCCATCGCTTTTTCTTTTTTGTCCGTTCCGGTGCGGCTTTTGTTGACAGGGAAAGCGGCGGGGGATATACTTATAAAAACTGAACCTCTCAGGCCGCCTGCGGCGTCCAGCTCTCCGGATAGGAGAGCCCTTGGCAAAGCCGAAAACTTACCCTTTTCGCCAGAGCCTCCCCTATCAAGGGAGGTGGCACAGCGTCAGCTGTGACGGAGAGGTTGAGGAAAAATGCGCCTGATGAAAAAGGAGAAAAGTATGAAACAGATCATTCTGACGGGCGACCGCCCGACGGGCCGGCTCCATGTCGGCCACTATGTCGGCTCTCTGAAGGAGCGTGTCCGGCTGCAGAACTCGGGCAAATTCGACGAGATCTATATCATGATCGCTGACGCACAGGCCCTCACCGACAACGCCGACAACCCGGAGAAGGTGCGCCAGAACGTCCTGCAGGTCGCTCTGGACTATCTGGCCGTGGGCATCGACCCCGCCAAGGCACACATCTTCATCCAGTCCATGGTGCCGGAGCTGACCGAGCTGAGCTTCTATTATATGAACCTCGTCACCGTCTCCCGCCTGCAGCGCAACCCCACCGTCAAGGCCGAGATCCAGCAGAAGAACTTCGAGTCCAGCATCCCGGTGGGCTTCTTCACTTACCCCATCAGCCAGGCTGCGGACATCACCGCCTTCAAGGCCACTACCGTCCCCGCAGGCGAGGACCAGCGCCCCATGATCGAGCAGTGCTGCGAGATCGTCCATAAGTTCAACGCCGTCTACGGTGAGACTCTGGTGGAGCCGGAGATCGTTCTGCCTCAGAACAGCGCCTGCCTGCGCCTGCCCGGCACCGACGGCAAGGCCAAGATGAGCAAGAGCCTCGGCAACTGCATCTACCTCTCCGACGAGCCTGAGGACATCAAGAAGAAGATTATGTCCATGTACACCGACCCGAACCACCTGCGCGTGCAGGACCCCGGCAAGGTGGAGGGCAACCCCGTCTTCATCTATCTGGATGCATTCAGCCGCCCGGAGCACTTTGCCGAGTTCCTGCCCGAGTACCAGAACCTCGACGAGCTGAAGGCACACTATCAGCGCGGTGGTCTGGGCGACGTAAAGGTGAAGAAGTTCCTGAACAGCGTCATGCAGGCCGAGCTGGAGCCCATCCGCAACCGTCGCAAGGAGTGGGAGCAGCGCCTGCCCGAGGTCGTGGAAATTCTGAAGGAAGGCAGCGCCGTGGCCGAAAAGACCGCCGCCGCCACCCTCGCCGAAGTGCGCAAGTCCATGAAAATCGATTACTTCACGGATGATAATCTGCTGAAGTAACAGATAGTAGAAACGAAACCGCCTGTGCCCATGCGATTATGCTGGCTGCAGGCGGTTTTTGCGTGGCTGCAACCGATGGTTGACAAATTTCAAGCCGTAATTGGTGGTTGTCAACTGGAAAATCTGCTATGATAACAGCATAGAGGACGTCCGCCGGAATCCATTGATATGCCGCCCTGCGGCAGAAAAGAGAACACTATGATCTTAGCCGAAAAAATTGCCCTTCTCCGCCGCCAGAATGGATGGAGCCAGGAAGAGCTTGCCGATCAGTTGAACGTTTCGCGTCAGGCTGTCTCGAAGTGGGAGGGCGGGGTATCGCTTAGATAAAGATACCACACCAATCCCACGCTGACTTTTGCTCAACCAATACAGCCGGAGGGCTGAATAACAAGAAAAGGCGGTATGCGCCCCGTGGAGGGGTAGCATATCGCCTTTTCTTGTGGGGGTTTCCAAAGGGGGCAACGCCCCCATTTGGCACACGACTTTGCGACGCAAAGTGTAGTGTGTTATACGCTCTGTCGGCGTTGCCGTGAAAATGCCGTTGCCGCCGGGGAGGGCAAGGGCATTTGAAGCGGCAGGAAAACAGGGCTGTGCTTGCGTGGCGTGGAGCCGTAAGCGCAGGTCTGGTTTCAACAGCAGACTGGGCGTATATGAAAGCTCCCGTCCCTCGTCCTACGCTCCGACTTGTGGACAAAGTGTCCCGAAGTTGTGGCCACACTCCCGGAAAAGTAGCAGGACAGCGGGCAACCGTCAAGACTGAAATAAACGGGGTTACACCCGGCCTTGACCGCCGCCCCGCTGGATGGGTGGACAAGGCGGCCAATCCCTCAAAGTGCTTGGCCGCTCTCTTTCTGATTTTGGAGCGTTTATTTGTAAAAATTGAAATGGGCGGGAAGCCATTTCAGGGCTTTCCCGCCTTGATTACCCTTTAGCAAAGACGGGTGGGACTGTCAACGGCGGAGCATGAAATGCGCCGTTCATCTTGACCGTTGACTGGCTCGGCTGTCTTTGCTAATCGAGTTTCATACCGTGGATTTGATATTGTTGGTAAATTCTTTCCTTCTGATTATCGTCACAATGATAACGAACAAAGAATACAACATATTTCCAATGTATGGCTGAGCGTTAAAAGTTGTTGTCAATTCTGCGCTTATACAGAAAGTCAAAACAGCTAATACCAATATCAACCAGTTAGAAAATTTTACTCTTTTCAGGAACAAATATCCTGCTGGTATATAGATGATAGCAAGCAAAAATTTAACGACATAATCCGGTATATCTGGCAAAGCAAAAACAGTATTCAGAGGACTGCCCCCCAATAATAAGGACAAAAAAGAAATAATTCCGCCAAATATATAGAAGCCTCCTATAAATGTTATGACCTTAGATTTTTTCATAAATTTCTCCATGTTATAACTTGTTATTTCACATAGATTTCTGAAACCGTATCTTCCACACCATTGATTTGCAATCTTACATGGATTTCTCCATTTTCAAAATCATTCAGCGGATATTCAAGCGGTTCGGACAGATTTGTCACATCAACGGATTTCACAACCTCGCCCTGTACTAACCACAAAACAAGTGTTGCGTCCTCAGGCACCGTTTCACAAGAGATGTCTGCATAAAGCATTTGGGTGTCTGCGTCCTCTACCATCATGTCCTGTTCTTCCACAAAACCATCGCTTGCACTTCTAAAATCCAACTTCCATACACCATTCAGATAGGTATTAGAGTTCATGTTAATTACACCTAAATTCCAAACACGGTCATTAGATGTAACATCCGTATTCACACCATTTCCGATAGCAGCACTGACAATAAAACCTGTCAGGCAGACCAACATAAGCACCATACTGATGATACCAGCTATAATAAATTTTAAGTGGTGGGTTTCCTGTTTAACCATAACGCCATTATCCTCCTTATTTTCAATATGCGCTCCACATTCTTCACAATATTTTGCTTTAACTGAAATTCGATGCCCGCAGGCAGGACACTTTGCTTTAATCTCTGAACGGCGCAGAAAATAAATCAGCAAGCCGATAAAAGGAGTTGCGATAAAAACTACAATCGCCCATAATACCGGGTCATCGCCCCGCTTTTTGCAATCTTGATATACCCATGCCGCAAAGAAAGCGGCAGTACACAGGGCAAAAAGGATAAAGAGCAGAAGAAGAATGGGAAGCAACATGGAAAGACCGCTAAAGCCATCACTTTTTAGGAAATACAGGCCGAACCGTAAGAAGATCAATAGTAAGATAACCGGAATACCAATATAAAGCGGAAGTCTGTTCTTTTTTGTATTATTCACGCCAATACACCTCTTTTCTCAACACGGATTGTTATATCCTCTTTCAGATTTGTTCTCTTTACACCAACTATAGTAAGCAAAACGCCAGCCATCCCAATGTAGAAACAGATACCAGCGACAAAGTAAGACAAGTAAGTATTGCTGATTACTATTGGTGCTACACCTGCCAGCATAATAAATGTAATTAGGTTCAGAATCATCGGCAAATACCAAAGAGAAAAACCGCGTGTGGCTGGTTGCTTTCGCATTGCCGCTTCTTTTTGGTACAATGTCGCTTTCAGTTTGCTGTTCAACTCCGGGTCTGGTTCATCAGCCAGTTTCATAGAAGCCCGGATGATTTCATCAATTTCTGTATTGAAAAGGTCATTTTTCATATCCTGCTTCCTCCAATCTTTTCTTAATCAGACTTCTTCCCTTAAACAATCGGCTTTTTACCGTTCCGGGCGGTTTCTTAATGATTGTTGATATTTGCTCTACGGAACAATTTGAAAGATAAAACAGTGTCAGCGGTATTCGGATTTTTTCTGGCAGTGTTTCAATAATCCGATTAACTTCTGAAATCAACTCTTTCTGCAAATAGCGTTCTTCAATACTTTCTTCGGAATGTAAGACTGCTTCTGCTTCATCATCCAAATTACTACATGGAGCAATCATATTTCGGCGGGCCTGCTTTCGTCTATCGCTTTTCCAAAGATTATGAGTCAATGAAAAAAACAGTGCTTTAGGATTTTGTCCCCAGTCAAGCGTCCATTCCATTTCTAACGCTTTTAGAAAAGTCTGTTGATATAAGTCCTCTGCTTCTGATTTGTCCATACAGAGTTTCAGGCAAAATCTATATATATCTGTACCGAACTCATCAATACACTTCTCGATTTCTCTTGCGTCCAATGTTTCACCTCCATTGCCCGTTCACCCTATATTCGTCATGACTTTCTATGTGGTTCATTTTTTCAAAAATTTTTTTGCGGATAAAATGCCGGGATGAAATGCTGTAATTTCATTCCCGGCAATAATGATATATTCTCTAACAATTATGTTTCTTTTCCTGCCTGCTCAATCATCTTTTTCGCAAACTGCTGGAACAGTTTAACGGTTTCTTCATCCATCGGCGTAAGCTGTCCGATCTGTCCGGCAACCATAGCCGCTACATCGTCAATGGAAAGCGGGCTTTGCTTCTGTTCCGCCAGTGCGTCCCGCATGGCTTGGAACATAGCAGCGGTCACAGCTTCCCCCGGCTGTTCCCCGTTGTCAATGTCTTTCTTAATGTCCCGCAGGATAGCAAGGAACACATTTTTGATTTTTTCAATCTCCGCTTCATGTTCCCCCATCTTCTGAGCGTTCAAAAGCTGTAAATCCTGCTTTGCTTCCGCCCGGTGTTCCGGGTGTTCTTTCATCAGGTCGGACAGGGAAGCCGTTGCTATCTCGATAAGCTGGTTTCTTGCTGTTATCCCCTTTGCCGCCGTGTCCTGAAAATAAATCCGTATCAAATCTATCAGTTTGGGAAAATTCCTGTGTTCCAACAGGCGGTTGAGGATTTGCACATCAACAGCACCCGTCACAAGCCCCCTCACGGCTCCCTCTGACAAGCCTAATTCAGAAATATCGTAGCTTTTACGGACGCTCACGGTGGATAAGCCCAGTATGTAGTCTGTCGATACCTTAAATTCCTTTGCCACACCTATGAGAATATCACTGCTGACCGTTCTCGTTTCGCCGCTGACAATGCGGCTCAACTGGGAAGCGGAAACGCCTATCTTCTCCGCAAGTTCCTTTTGTGTGATGTGGTTCCCGTTGCATAAATCGGAAATCCGCTGTCCGGGTGTTCCGGGTAAAGCCATAGATACGCACCTCCTCCGCATACTTCCATTATACAGGATGATTGCAAAAATGCAATTTCCAAAGTGTAAACTTCATCAAAATGCAATTCTCGCAAAATTCCGGGAATTGCATTTTTTTCGTGTAGACTTAGGGTAGTTCATCGATGGACAGCACCTTGAAAACAGAATGACCGTCCGAAAAGGAATACCCCGGCTGGGGAAGCACCGCAAGGAGCCGGACTTCGGGACAAAATGTCCCGAAGTTGCGGGGAGCGTGCCAACGCCGGAATACGCCGCAGGAATGGGGCAGGAAGCCTTTTCGGGGAGAACGGCAACGGAAAGAAAAATGGAGGGAACGCATGAGAGATAACCCCTATAAAGACTTGCCGCCGCTGGAACGCAGGCCGGACGGTTCCCTTTACCGCATGACACCGGCGCAGAGGAAACAGGCGGCCAGCCTGATACGCCGGGAGTGCTGTTGCTTTGAGGACGGCAACTGCATTGTCCTTGATGATGGGGACACCTGCACCTGCCCGCAGACGATTTCTTTCTCGGTCTGCTGTAAGTGGTTCCGCTGGGCGGTCTTGCCGCTGGACGGGACGCTGGAAGCGGAGATCTACCGGGGCAGAGATTTGAAACGCTGTGCGGTCTGCGGCGGCGTGTTCGTCCCCAAATCCAACCGGGCAAAATACTGCCCCGGCTGTGCCGCCAGAGTTCACAGGCGGCAGAAAACAGAAAGTGAACGGAAAAGGAGGTCTGCTGTGGACAGTTAGGAGCGAAAAAAGCCTTGATTTATCAGGCTCCGCAAGCCCCAAACCGGGGCAGGTGGTATAAAGTATCGCCCGCCCCGGAAAACGGGCTTCTAACCGTCCACAAAACGCACTATGACAAATACCATCTATATCCATCAGCCGGAAAAGGCGTTCAGCTTCACCCGGCTCCCGAATTTCCTCTTTGAAGCCCCCACATTCAGGCCCCTGTCCAACGAGGCAAAGGTTCTGTACGCCTTTATCCTGCGCCGGACAGAGTTGTCCCGCAAGAATGGGTGGGCGGATGACTGCGGACGGATTTTCCTGTATTACCCTATCTGCGAAGTGGTTGACCTGCTCCATTGTGGGCGGCAGAAAGCGGTGAACACCCTGCGGGAACTGCAATACGCCGGACTGGTGGAAATCCAGAAGCAGGGCTGTGGAAAACCCAACCGCATTTTCCCAAAATCCTATGAAGCGGTTCCAAACACCGACTTCAAGAAATCCGGTTCTGGTACGCCGGAGGACTGAAAACCGTACCCATGAAGTACGGAAACCGCCCTCCTGAAGTATGAAAACCGGACGGTATATAGAAATACAAAGATTAAAATGATTTATTTATATCCATTCCATTCTTATCGTATCAGAGATAATTCCGGCGGGATTTTCCCTGTAGAAAACCCCGGATAGGAAAGGAATGGGGAAAGGAGCAGAATGGCACAACACGCAATTTTGCGGTTTGAGAAGCACAAGGGCAACCCGGCAAGGCCGCTGGAAGCCCATCACGAAAGACAGAAAGAACAGTATACCAGCAATCCCGACATTAACACAAGCCGGAGCAAATACAACTTCCATATCGTCAAGCCGGAGGGACGCTATTACCACTTCATTCAGAGCCGTATTGAACAGGCCGGGTGCCGAACCCGCAAGGACAGCACCCGGTTTGTGGACACACTGATAACCGCCAGCCCGGAGTTTTTCAAGGGCAAGTCCCCAAAGGAGATACAGGCGTTTTTCCAGCGGGCGGCGGACTTCCTCATCGGGCGGGTAGGCCGGGAGAATATCGTGTCGGCGGTGGTACACATGGACGAGAAAACGCCCCACCTGCATTTGACCTTTGTTCCGCTGACAAAGGACAACCGCCTGTGTGCAAAGGAGATTATCGGCAACCGGGCAAACCTGACAAAGTGGCAGGACGATTTTCACGCCTATATGGTGGAGAAATATCCTGACTTGGAGCGTGGGGAAAGTGCCAGCAAGACAGGCAGGAAGCATATCCCCACCC
>OAUK01000833.1_pt1 | contig 12049 bp, 10 predicted proteins | sample 1495131 | NCBI WGS metagenome assembly OAUK01 (sample SAMEA2580009, study PRJEB22360) | human gut metagenome | biome: human gut; feature: human-associated habitat; material: faeces | place: Denmark | collected 2008/2010 | reverse complement strand
AGCATCTGATTTGTAATCAGAGGGTCGCGTGTTCAAGTCATGTAGCCGGCATAAAATGCGAACGTAGTTCAGTGGTAGAACATCACCTTGCCAAGGTGGGGGTCGCGGGTTCGAATCCCGTCGTTCGCTTGAGGAGCCGGGGTGGCGGAACTGGCAGACGCACAGGACTTAAAATCCTGCGAAAGGAAACTTTCGTACCGGTTCGATCCCGGTCCTCGGCATAATATAATAATGAGCACCCTTAGCTCAACTGGATAGAGTACCTGACTACGAATCAGGCGGTTAGAGGTTCGACTCCTCTAGGGTGCATTTTATCGGGAAGTAGCTCAGCTTGGTAGAGCACTTGGTTTGGGACCAAGGGGTCGCAGGTTCGAATCCTGTCTTCCCGATTTATGGCGGTGTAGCTCAGCTGGCTAGAGCGTCCGGTTCATACCCGGGAGGTCGGGGGTTCGATCCCCTTCGCCGCTATATATATGGATTTCTTGGACCTTTAGCTCAACTGGTTAGAGCACTCGGCTCATAACCGAGCGGTCGTAGGTTCGAGTCCTACAAGGTCCATATATTAATTATAATATTTGGAGGATTACCCAAGTCCGGCTGAAGGGAACGGTCTTGAAAACCGTCAGGCGTGTAAAAGCGTGCGTGGGTTCGAATCCCACATCCTCCTTATAATTAACGCGGGATGGAGCAGCTAGGTAGCTCGTCGGGCTCATAACCCGAAGGTCGTAGGTTCAAATCCTGCTCCCGCAATATGGCTCGGTAGCTCAGTTGGTAGAGCAATGGATTGAAGCTCCATGTGTCGGCGGTTCGATTCCGTCTCGCGCCATTTTATTAAGCGGGTGTAGTTTAGTGGTAAAACTACAGCCTTCCAAGCTGTTGTCGCGAGTTCGATTCTCGTCACCCGCTTTATTTGGAAACAAATAACCAAGCATTTAGCTTGGGCGCGTAGCTCAGATGGTTAGAGCGCACGCCTGATAAGCGTGAGGTCGGTGGTTCGATTCCACTCGTGCCCATATTGGAGAATTACTCAAGAGGCTGAAGAGGACGGTTTGCTAAATCGTTAGGTCGGGTAACTGGCGCGGGGGTTCGAATCCCCCATTCTCCGTAGTATTATGACGAATTATCTTTTAGATAATTCGTTTTCTTTTTTTTGAGGTGACAAAATGAAAAATAGTTTTTATCGATTTCTTCTTTATGGGTTTATTATTATTCTATTTTTTGTAATGCTTTTTTCTTTTGTCTTTACTAATAAAAAATTAACGAAGGATATCTCTTTTAATGTATCTGGTTTGGTTACAAAAGTAGACTCTGTTGTTTCAGTTCCATTTACTGCACTATCAAAATCTCACAATGTGCTTTCTGATCTTTTATCAACTTATTCTGAGAATCGTGATTTAAAAAAATCTTTGTCAAATTTAGAAAATCAATCGGCTATTATTTCTAACTTGCAAGAAGAGAATGATTCTTTAAGAGCATCTCTTAATCTTTCGGACAAGCTAAGTCGTGATAATGTTCTCACTGCTGAAGTTTCTATGAGACCTTCTGTGACTTGGTTAAAAGAGTTAACTATTAATGTGGGTAAGTCTAAGAATGTTAGTAAATCTATGCTAGCAACTTCTAATGGTGGAGTTATTGGATTTGTAACTAAAGTTTATAATGATACAACAACTATTTCTTTACTTTCTAGTAGTTCTAGTGATAGCTACCTTGCATCTAGTGTTAAATCAGAGGACGATAATCAGATTTTCGGGATTATATCACGTTATGACAATAAAAAGAAGCTATTAGAGATGACACAACTCAATTCATCTTCTAACGTTAAGGTCGGCACTGTAGTAGTCACAAGTGGTCTTGATGATGTATCAGTAAAGGATGTTCCAATTGGTACTGTAGACTCTGTTATTGATTATGAAGGAAATCGTACGATTTTGGTAAAACCTTATGCTGATTTTGATAAAATTTCTTATGTTACTTTAGTTGGAGATGGTAAATAATATGAAATTGTCCAAGTATTCTATTATTCCTTTCTTACTGAGTATTGTCCCTTTTCTATGGGATGGTCATATTTCTATGATACTTAATCATTATTTATCCCCTGAATTTTTTCTATCATCTCATCTTTTTATTATTTATATTTTCATCTTAACTCTTGATTTTCCAAATAAGTATGCATTTCTTTACCTTATTTGTTTTGGATTTCTTTATGATACCTATTATTTCAAAACAGTTGGTATAGTGATTCTAACTCTGCCACTGTTATGCTATCTGTTAACTCAGCTAGGTCGAATTGTTAAGAGAAATACCTATGTTGATTTTTTGTTAATGTTTTTATTCTTATTTCTCTTTGATACCATAAATTTTGGCTTTGCCTTATTCTATGGTTTCTCCAATGAGTCTGTGACGGATTTTATTATTTATCAACTAAGTCCTAGTATAGTGTTTAATCTTTTGATCTTTATCTTTATTAAACCTATTCTTGAAAAATTATTTTTGTATCTGTCAGTTGATAGATTTAAATAGAACTGTAATATTGGCGTAACAAAGTTTGCGCCATTTTTTGATACAATAAGAAGGTCTTATCGAAAAGGAGTAGTATTTTATATTATGAAAAAACGTATTCTTTCAGCAGTGTTGGTAAGTGGTGTAACCTTATCAGCAGCTGCATCAGTACATGCAGAGGATTATGATTCGCAAATCGCTGCTGCAGATAACGCAATTAGTAACCTTGCTTCTCAACAAGAGACTGCACAAGCGCAAGTTGCTACAATCCAATCTCAAGTATCTACACTTAGAACACAAAAATCAGATTTGGAAACTAAAAATGCTGAACTTGAAAAAGTATCAGCAGATTTGGAATCTGAAATTCAAGAATTATCAAGTAAAATTGTAGCTCGTCAAGATTCTTTGGCGAAACAAGCTCGTAGTGCTCAACAAAATAATACTGCGACTAGCTACATCAACTCTATCTTGAACTCTAAGTCAATCTCTGAAGCTATTACTCGTATCACAGCTATTTCAAAAGTTGTTACGGCTAATAATGACATGTTGACAAAACAAGAGTCTGATCAAAAAGAGCTTGCTGCAAAGCAAGAACAAAACCAAGCTGCTATTAATGAAATTGCAACTAATAAAGCTGAGCTTGAAACAACAGAAGCTGGTTTGACAACTCAACAAGCTGAACTAGAAGCAGCACAAGTTACTTTGGCTGCAGAATTGGCTACAGCACAAGATGAAAAAACATCACTTGTTTCTGCTAAATCAACTGCAGAAGCTGTGGCAGCTTCAACTGCAGCCTCAGTTGCTCAGTCTCAAGCAATTGCAGAATCAGAGGCAGCAGCACAAGCAGTAGCATCTTCAGAAGCGGCAGCATTTGTAGCTCAATCAGAGGCGGCAGCAACTTCAGAAGCTGTAGCTCAACCTTCTGAAGCTACTGTTTCAGAAACAGCGACAGCCTCAGAAGTAGCACAAGAACCGGTTTCATCAGAAACTTCAGAAACTACTCAAGAGCCAACTGTTGCAACTTCAGAAGCAACACAAGAGCCTGCTACTCCAGCAACATCTGAAGCACAGCCAGAATCAGCTGCGTCAGAGGCACAACAAGAGCCTGCTGCCCCAGTAACATCTGAAGCACAACCAGCTTCAGAAGCTCCTGCTAGCGAAGCACCTGCGGCAACATCTGAAGCACCAGCAAGTCAAGCACCTGCAGCTTCAGAAGCACCAGCTCCTGCTGCTGAAACACCTAAAGTATCAGCAGCATCAACTCCTAATACATATCCAGTTGGTCAATGTACTTGGGGTGCTAAATCATTAGCTTCATGGGTTGGTAATTACTGGGGTAATGCTAAAAACTGGATTGCTAGCGCACAAGCAGCTGGTCACTCAGTTGGTACGACTCCTGTAGCCGGTGCAATTGCGGTTTGGCCAAATGATGGTGGTGGTTATGGTCACGTAGCTTACGTAACATCAGCATCAGGTGCAAATTCAATTCAAGTTATGGAATCAAACTATGCTGGTAACATGTCAATCGGTAACTACCGTGGTACATTTGATCCAACATCTTCAGCTCACGGTGGTTCTGTATATTATATTTACCCATAATGAACACAAAAAGGCGATTCGAATTTTCTCGAGTCGTTTTTATTTTATGGCAAAATGTCTTTACTTTCTGGAACAGCTTTTAGACGGGAAAATGTCGAGGTTAAGGTTAAATCTTTTTAGTCTTGTTAAGTTACTGTGACACCATTTATTTTGCATTGAAAATCAATCTAAAAAAAGGTAGAATGGTTTAGTAGATATTTTGGAGGAAATCATGTCTTATACGAATTTGAAGTTGTTTGCTTTATCGTCTAACCAGGAATTAGCAGCAAAAGTTGCTGATAAAATGGGTATTGAACTCGGAAAATCAAGTGTTCGTGAATTTTCAGATGGTGAGATTCAAGTTAATATTGAAGAATCTATCCGTGGTCATCACGTTTTTATTCTTCAATCTACAAGCTCTCCTGTAAATGATAACTTGATGGAAATCTTGATTATGGTTGATGCGCTAAAACGTGCAAGTGCAGAAACAATCAGTGTTGTTATGCCTTATTATGGTTATGCACGTCAAGACCGTAAGGCACGTTCACGTGAACCAATCACATCTAAGTTGGTTGCTAATATGCTTGAGGTTGCAGGTGTTGATCGACTTTTGACAGTTGACCTCCATGCTTCTCAAATTCAAGGATTCTTTGATATTCCTGTAGACCATTTGATGGGGGCGCCACTTATCGCAGATTACTTTGATCGTGCTGGTCTTACTGGGGATGATGTTGTTGTTGTTTCTCCAGACCATGGTGGTGTGACTCGTGCACGAAAACTTGCTCAATGTTTGAAAACACCAATTGCAATCATTGATAAGCGCCGTAGTGTTGATAAAATGAACACTTCTGAGGTTATGAATATTATTGGTAACGTTGAAGGTAAAACATGTATCTTGATTGATGATATGATTGATACTGCGGGTACAATCTGTCATGCGGCGGATGCGCTTGCTGAAGCTGGTGCAACTCATGTTTATGCTTCATGTACTCACCCTGTATTGTCAGGTCCAGCACTTGATAATATTCAAAAATCTGCTATTGAGAAGCTTGTCGTATTGGACACGATTTATCTTCCAGAAGAACGTTTGATTGATAAAATTGAACAAATTTCAATTGCTGATTTGATTTCAGAGGCAATTATTCGTATTCATGAAAAACGTCCATTGTCACCTTTGTTTGAAATGGGCCATAAATAGACTAAAGCTAGCTTAGGCTAGCTTTTTTGGTGTTTAAATGCGTTTGAGTTTTTGATATAATGTTAGGCATAATTGCAAAGAGGTGACTGTGATGGATTTAACACAACGTTTTAATAAAAATTTAGATAAGATTGAAGTTTCAATGATTCGTCAGTTTGACCAATCAATTTCAGATGTACCAGGGATCAAAAAGTTGACACTTGGTGAACCTGATTTTACAACTCCAGATCATGTAAAAGAGGCTGCTAAATCTGCTATCGATGCTAACCAGTCGCACTATACAGGTATGGCAGGGCTTCCTGCCTTACGTCAAGCAGCTGCGGAGTTTGTTAAGGAAAAATACAATCTTACTTATAACTCAGAAAATGAAATATTGGTGACTATTGGAGCTACAGAAGCCCTTTCTGCAACTTTGACAGCGATTTTGGAGCCAGGAGATACGATTCTTTTACCTGCACCAGCCTATCCTGGATATGAGCCGATTGCAAATTTAGTTGGTGCTGAAATTGTTGAAATTGATACAACAGCTAATGATTTTGTTTTGACTCCGGAGATGTTAGAAAAGGCAATTTTGGAGCAGGGAGATAAGCTCAAAGCCGTTTTGCTTAACTACCCAACCAACCCAACCGGTGTGACCTACTCACGTCAACAGATTAAAGATTTGGCTGAAGTTCTGAAAAAATACGATATTTTTGTTGTTAGTGATGAAGTTTACTCTGAGCTAACTTATGTGGACCAACATGTATCTATTGCTGAGTATTTGCCGGAACAAACAATTTTGATTAATGGTTTGTCTAAATCTCATGCGATGACAGGCTGGCGTATTGGTTTGATTTTTGCACCTGCAGTTTTAACGGCTCAGTTGATTAAGAGTCACCAGTATTTGGTAACAGCTGCAGCTACTATGGCACAATTTGCAGCTATTGAAGCCTTATCTGCTGGTAAAGATGATGCCCAACCAATGAAAGTTGAGTATTTGAAGCGTCGTGATTATATTCTTGAAAAAATGACTGAACTTGGTTTCAAAATTATTAAACCTGATGGTGCTTTCTACATCTTTGCTAAGATTCCAGAAGGGTATACTCAAGACTCCTTTAAGTTCTGCCAAGACTTTGCTCGTGAAAAAGCTATTGCGATTATCCCAGGGGTCGCTTTTGGAAAGTATGGCGAAGGCTTTGTTCGCTTGTCGTATGCGGCTAGCATGGATACTATTGAAACAGCTATGACTCGTTTGAAAGAGTTTATGGAAGAGCATGCAGAAGCTTGAGAGTAGAGGGCTTGTCCTCTTCAATCGTAATTATCGTGAGAATGATAAACTAGTTAAAATTTTTACCGAGCAAGCTGGTAAACGGATGTTTTTTGTTAGAGGTGGTGGAGCAGGTAAATTAAGTGCTGTCATTCAACCTTTGACCATCGCTGAATTCATGATGACTGTAAATGATGAAGGTCTATCTTTCATAGAAGATTATAGCCAGGTAGAGTCCTTCAAGGAAATTACAAGCGATATTTTCAAGCTGTCTTATGCGACTTATTTGGCTGCATTGACAGATGCTACTATTGCTGATGGTGTGCCAGATGCGCAATTATTTGTATTCTTGGAGAAGACGCTTGAATTAATGGAAGAAGGCTTGGATTATGAAATATTGACTAATATCTTTGAGATTCAGGTTTTAGACCGTTTCGGCGTACGCTTGAATTTTCACGAGTGTGTCTTTTGTCATCGTGTAGGTCTTCCTTTTGATTTCTCGTTTAAGTTCTCGGGGCTACTTTGTCCAAATCACTATGCAGAGGATGAAAGGCGTAGTCACTTGGACCCTAATGTGCCTTATCTTTTAGATCGTTTTCAGGGGCTTTCCTTTGAAGAATTGAGAAGCATATCTGTTAAGGATGACATGAAACGAAAGCTACGATATTTTATCGATGACCTCTATGATAATTATGTTGGAATACATCTTAAAAGTAAGAAATTTATTGATAATCTAAATTCTTGGGGCCATATTATGAATAAAGAAGATAGTGCTGACTAGACATTATCTTCTTTTTGTTTCACGTGAAACAGGAAAGTAATGGTTTTCAGTCTCAGGGGTTAAAATGCAGGTCAGTTCGTGCTATAATAATAAGATAATAAGCTGAAAGACTCTGCTAGAAACAGTGAACTAGTCTATTTTAGTTACCTAATATTTTATTGAAAGAAATCTGAGTTTGTTTTTTATGGCAGAGGACGAGAGGGAGAATGCTATGCATGTAATTGCAGTAGATGCTATGGGTGGCGATAATGCGCCACAAGCAATTGTAGAGGGAGTCAACCAAGCTATAGCAGATTTCAAAGATATTGAAATCCAGCTTTATGGTGATGAAGCTAAAATCAAGACTTATTTGACAGCAAATGAACGTGTGAGCATTGTGCATACTGATGAAAAGATAAATTCGGATGATGAGCCAGCTAAAGCTATTCGCAAGAAGAAAAAAGCTTCAATGGTCTTAGGTGCACAAGCTGTTAAGGAGAAAAAAGCAGGTGCCGTGATTTCTGCGGGAAATACAGGTGCCCTTCTTGCCGCAGGTCTCTTCGTGGTCGGACGTATTAAGGGAGTTGAGCGTCCAGGTCTTATGTCAACAATGCCAAGTTTTACTGGTCAACCCTTTGATATGCTTGATTTAGGTGCAAATGCGGAAAATACAGCTAGTCATTTGCATCAATATGCTATTTTAGGCTCTTTCTATGCTAAAAATGTGCGTGGTATTGCCAACCCTCGTGTAGGTCTCCTTAATAATGGGACTGAGGAAACAAAGGGGGATAGTCTTCGTAAGGAGGCTTTTGAACTCCTATCTAAGGAGCCAAGTATTAACTTTGTTGGTAATGTTGAGGCGCGTGAAATTATGTCAGGAGCTGCTGATGTAGTAGTCGCTGATGGTTTCACAGGAAATGCAGTTCTTAAGGCAATTGAAGGAACGGGACTTGGTGCCATGAAGACTCTTAAGTCAGCTATCATGAATGGTGGTCTTAAAGCTAAGTTAGGTGCCTTCCTATTGAAGGATAGTCTAAAAGGTATGAAAGAGACTATGGATTACTCTAGCGCCGGAGGTGCGGTTCTCTTTGGTCTTAAAGCTCCCGTAGTAAAATGTCATGGATCTAGTGATGCTAAGGCTGTTTACTACACCATTAAACAGGTTCGTACGATGCTTGATACGAAGGTTGTTGAGCAGCTAGTTGAAGCCTTTAGTCCGAAAGAGGAGGCTAACTGATGAGTAGAGTAGAAATTCTTCAGAAAATGCAGCTCGTTATTCAAGAGCAGATGGGTAAAGAGGACATTGTTTTAACCGAAGACACCAAATTAGATGACTTGGGTGTAGATTCAATAGAGCTTATGGAATTCATTATTAATTTGGAGGATGAGTTTGCTCTTGAGATTTCCGATGATACTATTGACCATATGGTTAAGGTAGCTGATTTGTTGGACTATTTGTCTGAGGAATTGAATAAAGAATAAGAAAGCTAGACATAATAATATAATAATTGTGTACTATACGATTGTTATTTTGTTGGAGTGAGGCAAGAAACTAAATGTTATATGGATTTAGTTCTGTCACACTCCTTTTTTCTATACATTATTTATTAAGAAACTCTAAAAAAGAACTAAAACACGAACGTTGTTTTTTTACTCAAGTAATAAAGTTTGCTATATGTTGGTTTTTGGATTTTGGTGTGGTATAATTAAGACGAATAAACTTGAAAGGCGAACAATACCATGTCAAACCAACTAATTTATACTGGTAAAGCTAAAGATATTTATAGTACAGAAGACGAAAATGTGATTAAGTCGGTCTATAAGGACCAAGCAACTATGCTTAATGGTGCTCGTAAGGAGACTATTAAGGGAAAGGGTGTGCTAAATAATCAGATTTCGTCTCTTATTTTTGAAAAATTGAATGCTGCGGGTGTAGCTACTCACTTTATCGAACGTATTTCTGACACAGAACAACTCAACAAGAAAGTGAAAATCATTCCTTTGGAGGTTGTTCTTCGTAACGTGACTGCGGGTTCTTTTTCTAAACGTTTTGGCGTGGAAGAAGGTTTGGACTTGAAAACTCCTATCGTTGAATTTTACTATAAGAACGATGATTTGGATGACCCATTCATCAATGACGAGCATGTGAAGTTTTTGGATATTGCCAATGATGAACAAATTGCTTATATCAAGGAAGAAACGCGTCGTATCAATGAATTGCTGAAAGATTGGTTTGTACAAATTGGTCTTCGTTTGATTGACTTCAAATTGGAATTCGGTTTTGATAAGGATGGCAAAATTATCTTGGCAGATGAATTTTCACCAGATAACTGCCGCCTTTGGGATGCTGAAGGGCACCATATGGACAAGGATGTCTTCCGTCGTGATCTTGGTAGCTTGACAGATGTTTATGAAGTTGTATTGGAAAAATTACAAGGATTGAAGTAGCCTTTTACAAATAGAATACTTGGTCTTCACTACAATCTTTAAGTAGAAATAGATAAAGGAAATAAAATGGATAAACGTATTTTCGTTGAGAAAAAAGCTGATTTTCGTGTGAAATCTCACTCTTTAGTAAAAGAATTAAAGCATAATCTTCAGTTGAAAACTTTGAATGATCTTCGTATTGTTCAAGTTTACGATGTCTTTAATTTGGCAGAGGACTTGTTTGCGTGTGCGGAAAAACACATCTTCTCTGAGCAAGTGACCGATACTGTTTTGGATGAAGCTGCGGTTAAGGCTGATCTTGAGAAGTATGCTTTCTTTGCTATCGAAAGTTTGCCTGGTCAATTTGACCAACGTGCGGCATCTTCACAGGAAGCTTTGCTTTTGCTTGGTAGTTCAAATGATGTAACGGTGAACACAGCGCAACTTTACTTGGTTAACAAGGATATTGATGCGAATGAGTTGGAAGCTGTCAAAAACTACCTCTTGAACCCAGTGGATTCTCGTTTCAAAGACATCACTGTTGGCATTGCTAAACAGGATTTCTCTGAGTCTGACAAGACCATTCCAAGTTTGGATTTCTTTGAAACTTATACGGCAGAAGATTTTGCTAAGTATAAGGCAGAGCAAGGATTGGCAATGGAAGTGGATGACCTTCTCTTCATTCAAGATTACTTCAAGTCTATTGGACGTGTGCCTACTGAGACTGAGTTGAAAGTTTTGGATACTTATTGGTCTGACCACTGCCGTCACACAACTTTTGAGACGGAGTTGAAGAATATCGACTTCTCAGCTTCTAAATTCCAAAAACAATTGCAAGCGACTTATGACAAATATATCACCATGCGTGATGAGTTGGGACGTACAGAAAAACCTCAAACCTTGATGGATATGGCGACTATTTTTGGCCGTTATGAGCGTGCTAATGGTCGTTTGGATGACATGGAAGTGTCTGATGAAATCAATGCCTGCTCAGTTGAAATTGAAGTGGATGTCAATGGTGTGAAAGAACCATGGCTTCTCATGTTCAAGAACGAAACTCACAACCACCCAACTGAAATTGAACCATTTGGTGGTGCAGCTACTTGTATTGGTGGAGCCATTCGTGACCCATTGTCAGGTCGTTCATATGTTTACCAAGCCATGCGTATCTCAGGTGCTGGTGATATTACAACACCAATTGCTGAAACTCGTGCTGGTAAATTACCACAACAAGTGATTTCTAAAACAGCAGCTCACGGTTATTCTTCATACGGTAACCAAATTGGTCTTGCAACAACCTATGTTCGTGAATATTTCCACCCAGGTTTCGTTGCTAAGCGTATGGAGCTAGGTGCCGTGGTCGGTGCGGCTCCTAAGGAAAATGTTGTCCGTGAAAAACCTGAAGCAGGTGATGTGATTATCTTGCTCGGTGGTAAGACTGGACGTGATGGTGTCGGTGGTGCGACAGGTTCATCTAAAGTTCAAACGGTTGAATCTGTTGAAACAGCTGGTGCTGAGGTTCAAAAAGGGAATGCCATCGAAGAACGTAAGATTCAACGTCTTTTCCGTAATGGGGAAGTGACACGTCTTATCAAGAAATCAAATGACTTTGGTGCTGGTGGTGTCTGTGTGGCTATCGGTGAATTGGCAGATGGTCTTGAAATTGATCTAGACAAAGTGCCATTGAAATATCAAGGCTTGAACGGTACAGAAATTGCCATTTCTGAGTCTCAGGAACGTATGGCTGTAGTGGTTCGTCCAGATGATGTAGACGCCTTCGTTGCTGAATGTAATAAAGAAAATATTGATGCTGTTGTCGTTGCGACAGTGACTGAAAAACCAAATCTTGTTATGCACTGGAATGGCGAAACCATCGTTGATTTGGAACGTCGTTTCCTTGATACAAACGGTGTGCGTGTAGTTGTGGATGCTAAGGTAGTTGACAAGGATGTCAAGCTTCCAGAAGAACGCCAAACATCTGCCGAAACCCTTGAAGCTGATACTCTTGAAGTCTTGGCTGATCTTAACCATGCCAGTCAAAAAGGGTTGCAAACTATCTTTGATAGCTCAGTTGGTCGTTCAACAGTCAATCACCCACTTGGTGGTCGCTACCAAATTACACCAACTGAAGCTTCTGTACAGAAATTGCCAGTCCAACATGGTGTGACAACAACTGCTTCTGTTATGGCGCAAGGGTTCAACCCTTATGTAGCAGAATGGTCTCCATATCATGGTGCGGCTTATGCGGTCATCGAAGCAACCGCTCGCTTGGTTGCTGCTGGTGCAAACTGGTCTAAGGCTCGTTTCTCTTATCAAGAATACTTCGAGCGTATGGATAAAC
>OAUK01000829.1_pt1 | contig 12128 bp, 12 predicted proteins | sample 1495131 | NCBI WGS metagenome assembly OAUK01 (sample SAMEA2580009, study PRJEB22360) | human gut metagenome | biome: human gut; feature: human-associated habitat; material: faeces | place: Denmark | collected 2008/2010 | reverse complement strand
AAAGCTGTCACAGGGATATTCATTTCAGGAGTCTATCGACTATGCCAACCGCGCCGCTGCATACTGCGTGCAGCACAGGGGGGCGCAAATCTCTATTCCTTTTGAGGAAAATGTATTATAATAAAACTATATATTATTTTTACAAGCCAAAGGGAGAGAGAGCATGAATAATAGGAGATATTTAATATATTGTGATATGATGACAGAATTGAAACTGACAAATCAGCTAATGAACGAGTATGACAGTCTCCCCCATGACTATGGAAATGCCGTCCTGTACCAGTCAGAGGCCCATCTGATTCAATGTATAGGCCAGAATGACGGCATTACCGTGACAGAGGCGTCCAAACTGTTGAAAAAAACAAAAAGCGCCTGTTCCCAGATGGTAAAAAAGTTAGTTGGGAAAAACTGGGTCAAGCAGACCCGCAATCAGAAAAACAACAGGGAATATAAACTTCATCTAACGGAGGAAGGTCTCATTATCTACGACCATCATGAAAATTTTGACCGTATGTCTTATGAGCACAACTCGAAAGAGCTGTATCATTTCACAGATGAGGAATTACAGCTGTACATAAAAATACAAAAGAGAATGAACGAACTCATCGGACTTGATGTGGAGAGAAGCTACAATTATTTTAAAGCAGATATTTCCTGTATCAACGAAAGGTAATATAATTATGGGTAAATTAAAAGATGTTTTTAAGGTGGATAAACCAATTATCGGCATGGTACATTTAAGACCGCTTCCCGGTTCCCCCAAATATGACCCGGTAAACATGGGAATGGATAAGATAATTTCCATTGCGCTGGAGGAGGCTGCCATGCTGGAGCAGGCCGGCGTGGACGGAGTCCAGGTGGAGAATATGTGGGATATCCCCTATCTCCGCAGCGAGGATATCGGATATGAAACCGCCGCTGCCCTGGCAGTGGGAATCCATGCAGTCCGCAATAAAGTCTCCATCCCGGTGGGAGCTGAATGCCATATGAACGGCGCCGACTGTGCCATGGCCTGCGCGGTAGCCGCCGGAGCAAGCTGGATACGTGTATTCGAATGGTGTAATGCATTTGTATCCCAATCCGGTTTTATCAATGCCATGGGAGCCAATGTATCCCGTATGAGGAGCCGCCTGAAGGCTGACCAGATTTTGGCCTTGTGTGATGTGAATGTCAAACATGGGAGCCATTACATCATCCACGACCGCAGCGTAGCGGAACAGGCCATGGATATCGAATCCCAGGACGGTGACGCGGTCATTGTCACAGGTTTTGATACAGGTACCCCTCCATCTGTGGAAAACATATCTAAATGCAAAAAATCCACTTCGCTTCCCATACTTATAGGCAGCGGCCTTAACAGCAGCAATGTAAACGAACTACTGACAGCAGCGGACGGCGCCATTATCGGCAGCTGGTTTAAGGAAGGAAATAATTGGAAAAATCCTGTGAGCTATGACAGGACAAAGGAATTCATGGATAAGGTAATCGCCTTGAGACAAGCGTAAAAGGGGCATGATACGTCAAATACGCACTGAAAAAAGGAGGGAGCTGCACGCAGCATCCCTCACTTTCTATATTTCTTACTTGGTTCCCGTTCTATTACTTCTTATCCTGCCTATTTTTCAGCACTCTGCCCCAGATGGGCAAGCAAATACTCCTTGGTATTCCTCTGCGGTTCCTCCAATACCATATCTAAAAGCCTGGCCAGCGTATTGCCCACTTCCCTGCCCGGCTTCACCCCTGCTCCCATAATGTCATGGCCCGAGACAGCCAGGGTCTTCAGGCTGATGCAGTCCCTGTTACTGCGGATTTCCTCTGTCAGGTCCCTAACCTGACACAGCCACTGGGATTCCCTGTCATCGGATGCATCCTCAGATAGACACATCTTAAGCGTGAGCAAATCATCAAACAGTTCCGGCTCCATCTGGCTCATGGCACGGCGGATGGATGCCCTGGAGGGCTCCGGCTGCTTTGCGATTTCCTTCATGCCTTCCTCCTTGCCATGCTTCAAGCAGTCTTCCCCCCCATCATCAGCTCCAACCTTTTTGCCCTGCCACTCCACCAGGGTTCTTACCCTGTAGGAGGTATCGTTGTCCAGCTTTAAATCCTTAAGTATGCCCGCTGCCTGGGAAGCGCTGCACTCCCGCAAAAAGGCGGCCCAGCGCATATGCTTTACAGCCGGAACTCCGGCCGGAATAGACGGCACAGCCCAGTCCCCTGAATCCGCGGCATAAGCCCCGTGAAATTTCTCTGACACAAAGGGACTGATACCCGTCTCATACACCAGCGAGATATAATCCGGATGGGAACTCAGAAGAAGCTTGGTCAGCTCCACCTGAATCCGTTCCTTACTCACATGGACCATGTTAGGCGCAATTACCTTGATGGCCTCATAGGTGCGCTCCTCTATGGAGAATCCCAATTGGGCCGAAAAACGGATAGCCCGGAGGATTCTGAGAGCATCCTCCGTAAAGCGGTCCATGGGTTCCCCCACGCACCGGATGATGCCCTTCTCCAAATCCTCCACACCTCCGAATTTATCCACAAATCCCGTATGACTGTTATAAGCCATTGCATTGATGGTAAAATCCCGGCGTTTTAAATCCTCCACCAAATCCGGAGTGAACTCCACGCTGTTGGGATGGCGTCCGTCAGAGTACTCTCCGTCAATGCGGTAAGTAGTTACTTCATACCCTTCCTTCCCCATCATCACAGTCACGGTGCCGTGCTGTATGCCGGTATCCACAGTGCGCCGGAATACCTCCTTTACCTGCTCCGGCAGAGCGCTGGTGGTAATATCCCAGTCCCCCGGCTCCCTGCCCAAAAGCATATCCCTGACGCATCCGCCTACCACGTATGCCTCGTATCCGTGTTCATTCAGTTTATTAATAATCTCCTCTGCGGGAGCCGGGATTCTGATTTCCATGTCTGTCTGCTTCCTCATACTATATCCGTTTAATGATTGACATTGCCACGGTCTTATTTTATCAGTTTTTCCTGTGCTTTTCCAGAAATATTTTTAACCGCGTATTATAACCATATATTCTTCGTATATAAAAAACGGCAGATACAGGTCCAGTCCCGCATCTGCCGTTTCTATACACATCTTTAGTACGCCTTGCCCCAATAAACCATCTTCTTCGCCGGTTTCCCGCAGCAAACACATTGATCGGACAATTTCTCCTGCTCAAAGGGTATGCATCTGGATGTGGCTCCGGCCACCTCCTTGATTTTCTCCTCACACTCCAGGCAGCCGCACCACATGGCTTTTACAAAGCCGGGCTTGTTGTTGACAGTATCCACGAATTCATCCCAGCCTGCAGCTGTGTAAGTGTGGGCATCCCTGTGCTTCCTTGCCTTCTCCAGCATGGCGTCATGGATGGTATCCAGCATTTCACCTGCTCTTGCCTCCAGCTCATCCAGGGATACAAAGCTCTTCTCATGGTTATCCCTGCGCACCAGCACAGCCTGGTTCTTCTCTATATCCTTTGGCCCTATCTCCACGCGAAGGGGCACGCCGCGCATCTCGCAGTCAGCGAACTTCCAGCCCGGGCTCTTGTCCGTATCATCCACCTTTACAGCGTATCCTGCCTTTGTAAGGCGCTCCTTCAGCTCATATGCCTTATCCAGCACGCCTTCCTTCTGCTGCTGTACCGGCACCACCATAATCTGGACCGGCGCAATTCTCGGAGGCAGCACCAGACCGTTGTCATCGCCGTGCACCATGATGATGGCGCCGATGATACGGGTGCTCACACCCCAGGATGTCTGGTGTACATACTTTAATGTATTATCCTTGTCCGTGAACTGGATGTCAAATGCCTTTGCAAATCCATCGCCAAAGTTATGGCTGGTACCTGACTGCAGGGCTTTTCCGTCGTGCATCAGGGATTCTATGGTGTAGGTTGCCTCTGCTCCGGCAAACTTCTCCTTATCGGTTTTCTGTCCCTTGATGACAGGAATAGCCAGCACCTCCTCACAGAAGTCGGCATACAGGTTCAGCATCTGGATTGTTCTGGCCTCGGCCTCCTCGGCTGACGCATGGGCCGTGTGGCCCTCCTGCCACAGGAATTCCCTGGAGCGTAAAAACGGACGTGTGGTCTTTTCCCAGCGCACAACAGAACACCACTGGTTATAGACTCTGGGAAGGTCGCGGTAGGAATGGATATCCTTTGCGTAAAAATCACAGAACAGGGTCTCAGAGGTAGGCCTTACGCACATACGCTCCTGAAGTTCCTCCAGTCCTCCGTGGGTCACCCATGCCACCTCAGGCGCAAATCCCTCCACATGGTCCTTTTCCTTCTCTAACAGACTCTCCGGTATAAAGATGGGCATGTATACGTTCTGCACCCCTGTCTCCTTAAACCTTCTGTCCATCTCCTTCTGGATGTTTTCCCAGATTGCGTAGCCGGCCGGCTTAATCACCATGCATCCCTTGACGCTGGCATAATCGCAAAGCTCCGCCTTCTTTACCACATCCGTATACCACTGGGCGAAATCCTCATCCATGGATGTGATGGCCTCTACCATTTTCTTGTTGTCTGCCATGATTCTTCTCCTTTTCGTTATTTACATTGACCCTTGCATATCTTTCATTATGAAATAAAAAGAGCCATCCAATCCCCTGTGCCGTGTGCACAAGGGACCGAATGACTCGGCGGTACCACCCTTATTAACCTTCGGGCTTAAGCCGCCCTTATGGTTCTCTCATCATCCGTTAACGCCGGACATACGCTGCATTCATCATACAGGACTCCAGGGTGGGTTCAGCATCTGCCAACCGTAAGGACCTCTCACCTGCGGCCCTCTCTCTGTGACGTGCAATCACGCTTACTGTTCCCTTTCCATGTCATATCTATGAATTGGTCATTTCTTTATGTAAGAATGATTTTACGTCAGTTTCCGGACTTTGTCAACCACAGAATCGCCATATAACGCTTCCGCGGCGGACGGATAACACCTTTCCCCCTTTTTACCTTTAGGAGACAGGAAGTATCTTACCCTAAAATTCAATCAGCATGGGCTGTCCCTTATCAGGACCTTCCAGGGATTTTTTCACCATTTCCCTAACAAAGTCCTCCGCCATTGCCATGGTTGAGTTATTGGCAATGTCAAGCTTTATTCTACTGGCTCCTCTCATTAAATCTACGTTTGCTCCGGTTGTGGAGAGATAACTGCATGCTGTCAGTTCAAAATCTCCATTGGGAAGCTGATTGATGTGTGCTTGTGCCTGAATCATAATTGTGACTCCTTTCTTTCATTTGATGAGCCAACTATATCACTCCCAATCCTTAATTGTTCCTTTTTGGCACAGATGGCATACAATCCGTCATAGATGGCCTATTTCCAGTTTCTATCTGATCCCTATTCCCCTATGTCTCAGTTTCTTCCTCCTTCGTCCACGCCTCCACCATATCCTCAATCAGCAGCAAACCCAGCGGCCCCAGTATAAATCCAAAAAATCCGAATAACTCCAATCCCACATACACAGACGCCAGCGTCTCAAGGGGAGACAGCCCCACCTGTCCGCCCATCATCCGAACCTCCAGAATCTGACGCACAAAATAACACACCAGATAAATGGCTGTGAGTACCAGTGCCTGTTTCCAGTCCCCTACAGCCAGCCGAAGGACAGCCCAGGGTATCAGCACCGTGCCGGTTCCAAATATAGGGAGTGCATCCAGTATACCGATACCAATACCTGCCATGATATAATAAGGATTGCGAATCAGGAACATTCCCCCGATACACAGCCCTGTAGTAATAAAAAGAATGATTCCCTGGCTTCTGAACCAGGCCTTTCCTGTCTGTACCAGGCGGCTTCCTATCATATTGAATTCCTTGCGGAAGGCGGACTGGTCCCGGCGGTCCCGCAGGTCCTCCATTTCCTGCAGGCTTAATATGGCGGCCAGGAACACCACCAGGCTTACGATGGCGGCTTTTGCCAGACAGCTGATGACAGACATGGAGTTAGCCATGAGAAAGGGCATGGCAGCTGTCTTGCATGTATCTACCATATGATAGAGCATGTCCCCGGCCATGTCGGCCACACACCCCGGCCTCAGCCCCATGGCATGCTCCACCCTGTGGCAGTTTCCTGTGAGCCACAAATCAAACTGTTCCAGCCAAACCGGAAGCTGCACCGTAAGCAGTTTCAGGGCGCCTCTGTAGAGCACCGTCCCCAGTACGGACAGCACAGCCAGAAACTCCACGCCGCCTATGACGCCGATGGGCATATGGTACCGTTTTCCCTTTACCGTAACCCTCATCCGGTAGGACAGGAACCTGGCCGACGGCCGCAGCAGAAGGGCCAGGATATAACCCACGAAAAAAGGAGCCACGAGGGGCAGCAGATATTTAAATCCTGCATACACCGCTCCCGTGGTTCCTGTTATAATTAATAATTTCTTCAGTTTCTTACCCGGCTTTTCCATGGACTCACCTGTTTCTGATTCGTACTTCATTTGTACCCTCATAGTATGAGCCGATGACCGGAAAATATTCTGTTTCCTATGTACAAATCATGCCGGTAAATTATTCCTTTGTTACCAGGCTGTCCACTGTATCCTGTGTTACCAGCTGGTTGTCCAGGATTACATAAGGCTCAACCTGCTTGCCTTCCAGATAATCATAGGCAGTGTTAAGGATGGCCTTGCCTAAGAAGAATGGCGGTTCTGCGATGGTTGCGTCAACCTTGCCGGCCTTCATTGCATCCAATGTGTCGTCGATGGCGTCACAGCCGATTTTTACGATTTCATCGGTTCTACCTGCTGCTTCCATTGCCTCCAATGCGCCTAAAAGCATCTCGTCATTTGCAGCGTAAAGTCCGTCGATTTCAGGATTGGCCTGAAGAATGTTCTCCATAACGCTCATGCCCTTGGCCCTGTCAAAATCAGCCACCTGGCAAGCCACGATTTCCATGTCCGGGTTGTCCTTCATCACTTCGTTGAAGCCCTGGGAACGGTTCTGGGCAACGTTGGTTCCCATGATGCCCTGAATCTCAACAATCTTTCCTTTTCCGCCTAATGTATCAACCAGGTACTGTCCTGCCATGCGGCCTGACTTGATAGCGTCGTAGCCGATGTGTGAAATAACCTCGCCGCCGTTGGCCTCGCGGTCCATGGTAAATACAGGAATTCCTGCCTCGTTGCACGCCTCGATGGAGGATACGATAGCGTCGGAATCACAAGTATCAATAATGATGGCATCCGGCTTCTTTGTAATCAGGTTCTCCACGTCCTTCATCTGGATGGTGGGATCGTCCTGTGCGTCGGTAATATACAGCTCAATACCGTGCTCATCAGCGGCCTTCTGGACACCGTCCTTAACATCCACAAAGAATGGATTGGTCTGCGTGTTCATGGCAAGGCCGATAACATATTTCTTTCCGCTTCCCTCTTCTGAACCGGCATTTTCCGCCTCAGCTGAAGTATCCTTTGCCTCATCCTTTGCTTCTTCCTTGGACTCTTCCTTTGCCGCCTCGGTGGTGGCTGCTGCGGTAGTTTCTCCTGAACCTGAGCTGCATCCGGCCATCAGTGAACACGCCATTGCCAGTGCCAGTACAGTTGCCCCAATTTGTTTCCTCATAATACAATCTCCTTTTCTTAAAAAAATATTTTGTAACGGTTCCGCCGTTTCATGGATAAACCGGATGAACCGGCAGAACCGCAGGTACCTTATCCTTTTGGCCCGTTTCCGGGTTTTACTGCTCTGTATTTATACTAATTTGTATTAACTCTGTTCTCTAACTGTTATTCTGCCTTAGCCGACAAATCCTTCACCTTCTTGTCCACCAGGACTGCAATCAGTATAACAGCGCCCTTTACAATGTTGGTGGCATGGGGATTTACGTTCATAAGCGTCAGGATATTATCAATAATACCCATAATCATGGCGCCCACCACAGTGGGGAGCACAAAGCCCACGCCACCGCTTAAGGACGTGCCGCCCAGGATAACAGCAGCAATGGCGTCCATCTCAATGCCGGTGCCGCTGGTGGACTGTGCCGAACCAAGCCTTGCTGTCAGAATCACGCCTGCAACGCCGCACATAAGACCGTTAAGGGTATAAGCCATCCACTCTGTAAAACGGACGGAAATGCCGGACAGACGCGCTGCCTCCCGATTGCCTCCAAAGGCATAGATGCTGCGGCCGTAGCTGGTCTGTGTCAGCACATAGTGGGCAATGAGGAAGAGGATGATAAGGATGATGACAGGAACCGGCACTCCGGCCACTGTTCCCTTGCCAAAAAACTTGTAGGCATCCACCTTAATGGGAATAGGGGAACCTTTTGTATATACAAGAATGCATCCGCGAAGAAGGGTCATCATGCCCAGGGTGGAGATAAAGGGAGGGATCTCACACACTGCCACAAAGAAACCATTTACGGCGCCGCATCCTATGCCTACGGCCAAAGCCACCAAAATGGCCGCTCCCGCATTTCCTGTGGATTCCAGGATACCGGAGGCCAGAACGCCTGCCAGTCCCAGAATGGAGCCTACGGAAAGGTCGATTCCCCCGGTGAGAATGACAAAGGTCATTCCGCATCCCACGATACCGGCCACTGTAATCTGCTTAAACACGTTAAACAGGTTGGCCACGCTTAAGAAGCTGGGGGACAATATGGTTGCAAATACGCAGATTACCAGTAAAATCAGCACGGAGCGGTAGATATTGAGCTGGCCGATTAATTTTTTCTTATTTACACTATTCATTTTCACTGACACCTCCAGATGCATGGGCTAAGATAATTTCCTGATTCATCTCTGATTTTGGTATTTCCAGGACCGTATGGCCTTCCCTCATGATGACCACCCGGTCACTCATGCCAATAACCTCCGGCAGGTCCGTGGAAATCAGTATGATGCTTTTTCCGGCCCTGGTGAGCTCATCCATGATTTGATAAATCTCCGCCTTGGCACCCACATCCACGCCGCGGGTTGGCTCGTCCAGAATCAGTATGGACGGGTTTGCTTCCAGAACCTTGGCAAATACCACCTTCTGCTGGTTGCCGCCGCTGAGCTTACCGGCCAGCTGCTGCAGGCTGCTGATTTTAATGTTAAGCCGCTTAACCTGTGCGTTAATCTGTTTGGTCTCCAGCTTCTTATCCAGATGAATAAAATGGGTTATCTTATCCAGCGATGACAAGGAAACATTTTCCCTGATATTGCGTATGAGCACCAGCCCTTCCTGTTTCCTGTCGTCGGACACAAATCCGATTCCCGCCTTTAAAGCCTTCTTGGGGCTGGAACAATCTTTCTTTTCCCCGTTTATGTAAATTTCTCCGGAATCCATGGGGAGGGCTCCGTACACGATTTTAGACAGCTCGATGGTGCCTGATCCCAGCAGTCCGGCCACCCCCAGGATTTCACCCTTGTGAAGCCTGATATTCACGTTGTGGACGCCTTTGCCGCAGATATCCTTAAGTTCAAGTACGGTCTCGTCCTGCGTGTAATCCCTCTCAGGATACAGGTTGGTCACGCTGCGTCCAACCATCATGGACACCACCTCGTCGTAATTGGTGTCGCCTATGTCCTTGGTCGCTATGTATTTTCCGTCTCTGAACACAGTCAGACGATCCGATATCTGGAAAATCTCATCCATTCGGTGGGAAATATACAGAATGGAAATGCCCTCCGCCTTAAGCTCTGCAATGATTTTAAACAGAATACGAATCTCCTCGTCTGTCAGGCCAGCCGTTGGCTCGTCCATGATGATAACCTTTGCGCCTATGGTCAGACACTTTGCAATCTCCGTCATCTGCGATTCCGCCACAGACAGGTTCCGCACCTTGGTGCGGCTGTCAAACTTAAGGCCCAAACGGTCCAGCTCCTCCTGGGCATCCTTGTACAGCTTTTTCCAGTCCACTGCTCCGTAGGGTGTCTTAGGAAGCCTTCCCAGATACATATTTTCCGCCACAGACAGGTCCCGCACCATGTTGAACTCCTGGTATATCATGGCAATACCCTTGCGCTCCGCATCCTTGGTGGAATGGAACACCACTTCCTCCCCATTGACATACATGTGTCCGGAAGTATATCCCTGAGCCCCCGCTATAATTTTCATCAGGGTGGACTTGCCCGCGCCGTTCTCACCGCACAGGGCATGTACCTCGCCCCTCCTCACATCCAGATGGACTCCGTCCAGAGCTTTAACTCCCGGAAATGTCTTCACAATCGAATCCATCTGCAATACTAATTTTTCTTCCATGTTACCCCTCCCTTGCTGCTAAGAGTTCCTGAACATTCCCCCTTATGAGAGCAATATCAGTAAGCGCATCCCGCCGATAAAATCACGTTGGTGTACCCGGTAAATTCACCAGTAAGCACGATGGCCTTTGCATCTTTGCTGCGCTCCTTAAGCTCTGTGTGGGGAATGTATTCCACCGGAAGCCCCTGGGGCAGAAGGTCCAGCGCCTTCTTGTGGAAATCCGGCGTCACGGTCAGCGCCTCGTCAGCAAACACAGCTCCCTCCACCACGATATATTTAAGTATCTCCTCCAGAACATCCAGATAGGCCGGATCACCGGGCCTCCAGCCCAGGTCCACACGCTCCACTCCCTTTGGAATGGGAAGTCCGGCGTCCCCGATAATAATGGTATCCTTATGCCTCAGCTCCGCCAGCACCCTGGCCAGCTGCGGATGTAATATTCCTGTTTTTAACATGTCTGTCTCCCCTTCTACTGATTATGATTCTACTGATTATGACTCTACCGATTATGACTCTACCGATTATGATTTTCCTGATGATGCTTTTGACAACGGCGCTTCTGATTGCGGCCCTTTTGTCTGCAGCTCCTTTGACCGTAGTCCATCTGACTGTGGTTTTTTTGACCGTGGTCCATTTGACTGTGATTCTTTTGACTGCGATTCTTTTGACTGTGGTTCTTTTGTCTGTAGTTCCTCTGGTTGCGGAGCTTTGATTGTGCTTTGACAATACCTATGTTAAGTGTCTGTGCGTCAGCAATCCGCAGTCTGACGATTTGCAGCCATAAATGCGTCAATCTCCTCCCTGACCGGCATGGAGGGCGTAGTACCGATTTTCTGTACAGACAGGGCTGCCAGGGCATTGGCAAAATCAGCTGCCTCCCACAAATTCTTTCCCTCTGCCAGCGCCGCCAGAAGGCCGCCGTTAAATGCATCCCCTGCTCCGGTGGTGTCCACTGCCTCCACCTTATAAGCCGGAATGATTCCCTTTTTCTCTCCCGTGTTTATATATACGCCTCGCTGCCCCAGTGTAATCAATACATTCTTTACCCCTTTGGAGAAGAACCAGTCCGCTGCCTTGTCCGCCGCTTCCTCGCTGTCCACCTTGATGCCTGTAAGAATCTCTGCCTCCACCTCATTGGGGGTAATCAGGTCAATTTTGCCTAAAAGCTCATCACTGACAGGCTGCACAGGGGCGGTGTTTAAAATGACCTTGACGCCCTTCCTGTATGCGATGTCCACGATGCGCTCCACAGAGGACACATTGGTCTCCAGCTGTGTCAGCAGGTATTCGGACCGGCCCACCAAATCCTCCAGGGAATCCACTTCCAGGTCCGTAATGGTATTGCAGGCCCCAAGTATAACCACAATTTCATTCTGGCTGCTGTTCTCATCCACCATGATCAGAGCGCATCCTGTCTCCGTTGTCTCGGAATACAAAACCCTTCCCGTATCCATGTGAAGCTCATTCATGGTATTGAGGGCAATGTCGGCAAACGCGTCCCGGCCAAGCTTTGTCACCATGGTCACATCCGCTCCTGCCTTGTGGGCCGCCACACCCTGGTTGAATCCCTTGCCGCCGGGTCCCATCTTAAACACGGTCCCCTTTACTGTCTCCCCTGCTGCCGGCAGATGCGGTGTCCTGCCCATCAAATCCACCACAAAGCTTCCAAATACTGTTACTTTCTTTCCCATATGCTCCATAATATGTTCTCTCTCCTTAATCCATCTTGCCGGCGCGCTCCGTACACGCTTCATGACAATCCTATGGCCGGCTCCCCATCGGCAATTCTGCGCCGGCAGTTTCCTATCGGCATTTTTCCATTAACATATTTCCACCGGCAGACAATCTAAATCAGTACAATCCCGTTGCCGGCTCCGATTCTGTCCGCCCCTGCCTCGATCATAGCCGCAGCGTCTTCC
>OAUK01000816.1_pt1 | contig 12237 bp, 5 predicted proteins | sample 1495131 | NCBI WGS metagenome assembly OAUK01 (sample SAMEA2580009, study PRJEB22360) | human gut metagenome | biome: human gut; feature: human-associated habitat; material: faeces | place: Denmark | collected 2008/2010 | reverse complement strand
GCCCGAACCCGTTCCTCGCCTGTGTTCCGCGGGTGCTGGACCGGGTCATCATCCCCAAGAACATCACCGTCCACCTCGGCAAGCCCGCCGCCTCGGCCCGGAACGTCACCGTCTCGTTCCGCAGCTATATCGCCAACGTGGCGTCCAGTGAGGTGTATCCGACCTGGGCTGACGAAAATAGCCCAGCGGGACAGTCGAACTGTCTGCCGGCTCAGAAATTCCATTCGATCGTGATCTTTTGCTCTCCGGTGAGTGGGTCTTTCGTTCCGACAACGACACGATGAACCAGCAGTACAGCAAGTTCACGGGTCAGATGGGAAACCTGTGCCAGTTCACGGACACGCTGCCTCTGCGTCTGGACTCCACCGGTTTCTTCCTGCTGTTGTTCCAGTTCCGTTTCCAATGTATCGATCCGGGTCTCTGCCTTTTTCACTTCTTCCAGAAAGGTCTGGTTCATTTCAGAAAACTGAACGGCATCGATCAAACCTGACACCTTATCCAGATACAACTCCTGCATGGCCTTGCGCCGCCGGGCTGCTTCGCTCTTCAACCGCTTCAACTCGTCGCGCCTGGCCTGCTCTCGCTGCCGGATGGGGTCATCCTGTTCTGGAAGGGTAACTTTTTCAGGGTCAAAATAGTCTGCCGCATACGCCCGGATACGTTCCAGTACCACATTCTCCAAGGCGTCCATATCGGTACAGGTCTTGTTGCCGCACACTTCCGGTGCGCGCTGGTGCATCCGGCAGCGAACATAGCGTCTTTGTGTTCCATCCGCTCTCGACTGACGGCCAGTTTGCTCCATGCAGCTGCCACAGCATCCACAAACCACCTTTTTTGCCAGCGGATGGATCGTTCCCTTCTCGCCGCTCCGGGTGCGCTCCTGCATCATCCTCTGGACCGTTTCAAACATTTCCCGCTCAATAATCGCTTCATGGGTATTTTCTACAACGATCCACTGCGATTTTGGAAGCCAAATCGTCTTTTCAGACTTGTAACTTATCTTTTTATGCTTTCCCTGCACCATATTTCCGATATAAAGCTGATCATGCAGTATTTGATATACGGTGGGACTGCTCCAAAGAGCCGCATTTGTATTTTTCAATGCACTGCGGTAATGGATGCCATGCAGCTGCTTATAGGCTGTTGGACTTGGAATTTTTTCGTCATTCAGGATGCGTGCGATCCTGTGTGCGCCGATCCCGTTAAGAGCCATGGAAAAGATCCGCCTTACCACTTCGGCCGCTTCCGGGTCGATGATGAGTTTTCCTTTTGCGTTTGGGTCTTTGCAGTATCCATACCGTGCAAAAGAGCCGATGAACAGCCCCTCTTTCCGCTTGTGATCAAGCACCGAGCGGACATTGGTGGACAGATCTTCCAGATACCACTCGTTGATCAGGCCGTTGATCTGGCGGGATTTTTTGTTCGCCGTATCGTTGGTATCCACATGGTCTACCACCGCGATGAAGCGGATGCCCCACTCCATGAACTTTCCGTGCAGATACTTTTCCACTAGCTCCATGTCACGGGTGAAACGGGATTGCGTTTTGGCCAGTACCACATCAAACCGATGTTCGCTTGCGGCTTGCAGCATCGAATTGAATGCTGGACGGTTCCGGTCGATGCCGGAATAGTCCTCATCCGAATAGATCTGGTAAATATCAAATCCGTTCTCCAGGGCGTACTGGAGCAGCATCGACTTTTGATTCTGAATACTTTCCGATTCGCCAATTTTATCTTCATCTTCTTTGCTCAGGCGGCAATAAATTGCTGCTTTCATGATCTGCCCCCTTCTTTTTGTACACGAGCATCCATGCGCAGCATAACGCATCTCTCCTTCCAATTCAGGGATGCCGCATCAGGCACAGGATCTTGAAGGAACCGCATTGAGCAATCCATCGATGATATATCGCTCAAATTCCTTTTGAAACCGTTCTTTGCGCTGTTCGTTGTTCTCCGAACGAAATTTTTCGTGCAGAATAAAAGGAGTTTTTTTCATCGAATCCCCCTTTTCGGTCCATCTGGTCGTGATATGGGTCACTTCAGTCTATTTCCAGTCAGCGAAATTCAGAACTTTCCATATTTTTCATGCAAAATATGGAAAGACGTTCAAAATCAACTTGAAACGCCTTTGCCGCAATGGTACAATCATATTGTCATTTTATGGAAACTCGGCGCAAAGCCCCGTGCGGACAGGCCGCAAGCGTCGGAGTTCCTGTGGGATGTGTAAGAATCGCTAAGGCAGCACTGCGCTGCTGCACCTGTGCAGTATTGCTTTCCGAAAATGTGAGAAAGTATATTTATATGATGAAAAAGATCTCCCGCCGCTCGTTTTTGCAGGTCTGCGGCATTACTGCGGCAACGGCAGCGATGACGGCATCGGCATGAGCGAGGCTTTCCAAAAGACCCTTTTTGACCCCTTTACCCGCGAGGAAAAATCCGGCACCAACAAGGTGCAGGGTACCGGCCTTGGCATGGCCATCACCAAGAACATCGTAGACCTGATGGGCGGTTCCATCAGCGTGGAGAGCGCCCCCGGCAGGGGTACCCGCTTTGAGGTCGTGCTGGAATTTCCCATTGATACGGAGTCGGATCATGCACAGAAGGTGCAGGCTCTGCCGGAGGAAGCAGAAGAAACTTCTCCCCTGTCCGGCATGAAGTTCCTCTGCGCCGAGGATAACGCCATCAACGCCGAAATTCTGGAAATGCTGCTGGAATCCAAGGGCGCAAGCTGCACCGTCTGCTCCAACGGTCAGGAGATCGTGGATGCCTTTGCCAGCGTCAAGCCCGGCGAGTACGACATGATTTTGATGGACGTGCAGATGACGGTGATGGACGGCCTGGAGGCCACCCGCCGCATCCGCAATGGCGAAAATCCACTGGGCAGGATCATCCCCATCCTTGCCATGACCGCCAACGCCTTCCTTGAGGATATGCAAAAGAGCAAGGAAGCCGGCATGGACGAACATCTCTCCAAACCCGTGGACATTGCAGCACTGGAACAGACGGTAAAACGCTTCCGCGTTACCTCCCCCCATTAAAAAATAGCGGAAAAGCGCGTTTCCGCAGATGAAACACACAAATGATGTAAATGATGTAGAAGAGGGTCAGAACGTGAATACACTTTCCGAGATCGAGGAATATTACAAAGCGCGTGAGCAGCAGCTGTTGAAAAAACTTCATCAACAGGGAGCCGCTCTTGCCGCAGCGGAGCAGGCGCTGAAACAACTGACCGAAAATCAGAAAGTATCGGAGGACGAAACAGCCCGACAGCGCGCTGCACGGGAGCAGGCATTCGAAGAAAAGCTCTATCGGGATCCGCTGACAGGAATTTACAACCGCCGCTATTACGAAGAAGTTGCCCGCAAAACCATCGGCCCGGCGGGTGTCGCACTGATGGATGTGGATGATTTCAAGATCTGCAACGATACCTATGGGCATTACGCCGGAGATATGGCACTGAAAACGGTGGCAAACACCATCCAGTCCTGCATCCGGAAGTCGGACCTGCTCATCCGCTATGGCGGAGACGAATTTCTGCTGGTGTTACCCGGCATTCCGGGAGACTTTTTGCAGACCAAACTGGAACAGATCTGCACCGCCGCGCAGATGGCATCTGTACCCGGCTATTCGCATTTCCGTATCTCGCTGAGCATTGGCGGAACGATACAGTCCCTTGCCGACCCTATGGATAACATCGTTCGCCGGGCGGATCGGCTGATGTATCAGGCAAAGGGCCGCAAGAATGCCGTCATGGTGGAGGTTCCGGGGCATAACCTGGCGGCTTTGGAAAAACTTTTGCAGAACAAGCCACAGATCCTACTTGTGGATGACTCCGCAATAAACCGCATGATGCTGACAGAGATCCTGGGGGATAGTTACCACATTCTGGAAGCCGAAAACGGACGGGAATGCATGGAAAAATTGCAGGCAGAAACCGGAAACATTGCACTGGTGTTGCTGGACATCAATATGCCCGTTATGGACGGCTTTGAAGTGCTGAAAGCCATGAATGCCAACCACACCATCGAGGATATCCCGGTCATTATGATCTCCAGCGAGGACTCCGATGCGACGATCCGGCGTTCCTATGAACTGGGCGCAAGTGATTATGTCAATCGCCCCTTCGATGCTCGTATCGTGTACCGCCGTGTGACCAACACCATCAAGCTGTACGCCAAGCAGCGGCGGCTGGTGCAGATGGTCTCAGAACAGATCCGCGCCCGTGAAAATAATACGGATATGCTGGTGGGTGTACTGAGTCATATCGTAGAATTCCGCAACGGCGAAAGCGGCGCCCATGTGCGGCACATCCGTATCATCACCGAGCTGCTGCTCCGCCGTCTGTTGGAGATCAGCAGCAGATACTCTATCACTGCGGAACAGCAGGATATGATCCCGCTGGCTTCCTCCCTGCACGACATCGGAAAAATCGGCATTGACGAAAAGATCCTCAACAAGCCCGGCAAACTGACCCCGGAGGAATTCGAGGTCATGAAGACCCACAGTATGCTGGGAGCCAAGATGCTGCATGATCTGGATAATTTTGCAGAGCAGCCGCTGCTGCAAACGGCCTACGAGATCGCCCGCTGGCACCACGAACGCTGGGATGGGCGCGGCTACCCGGATGGACTGAAGGGCGATGAGATCCCCATCAGCGCACAACTGGTCTCGCTGGCTGATGTGTACGATGCACTGACCAGCGAACGCTGCTACAAAAAAGCCTTCTCCCACGAAAAAGCCGTGCAGATGATCCGGAACGGCGAGTGCGGAGCGTTCAACCCGCTGCTGCTGCAGTGTCTGACAGATATTCAGGCTGACCTGAAAGAAGAATTACAGCAGCACAACTGAGCAATGGATGCAATAAAACAGGAGAACAAAAAGCCCAAATGAAACATAGAATCTCACGCCGTGCATTTCTGCGCGGCTGCACGCTGCTGGCGGCCTCTGCTGCCGTCGGCAGTCTGACTTCCTGCGGCGGAACCAACGCGAAGGACAGCGGTCTTCCGCAGCTCATTGTGGGAAGTGATACCTATCCGCCCTATATTTATCTGAACAATGACGGCGTTCCCGCCGGGATCGACGTGGAGATCGCCACCGAAGCCTTCCGCCGCATGGGATATACTGCCCGGTTTGAACCGATCGATTGGGAGCAAAAAACAGCTCTGGTGGAAAGCGGTACCATCGACTGCATCTGGGGCTGCTTTTCCATGGATGGGCGCGAGGAGGTATACCGCTGGGCGGGACCCTACATGGTGAGCCGTCAGGTGGCTGCGGTGGATGCCGACAGCAGCATCCGGACACTCGGCGACCTTGCCGGAAAGACCATCGCCGTGCAGAGCACCGGCAAGCCGGAGGAGATCTTTCTCAGCGGCTCCGACCCGCGCATCCCGCAGACCGTCGAGGTGTTCAGCACCGAAGACCGCAGCGTGCAGTATGCGATGCTGGCCTGCGGCTATGTGGATGCCATCGCTGCCCATGAGACGGCCATCCTGCAATACATGAAGGACAATTCCGTGGAGTTCCGCATCCTCGAAGAACCGCTGCTTGTCACCGGGCTGGGCATCGCCTTTGCCAAAAACGACAGCCGCGGGCTGGACATCCAGCTGAACGCTGTTCTTGCGCAGATGCGCACAGACGGCACACTGGAGCAGATCCTTGGCAAGTATCTTGAACATCCTTCGCAGTATCTGGAGGTGGACACCATTGGCGCGTAAAAACAAAACCATCTCAGATACATGGAGATGGGGGCTCTATCTGGTCATCGGCGTGCTTTTTATGGCCGGCGTCGTTTTTTTCTCAAGTTGGCAGGCACTGCGTGCAACGGAGGCTCGTTTCTGTCAGATCCTTGATTTTGTCAAATCCCAGTCCACCAGCTTTGAAAAGCACAATGATACGATTGTGGCCAAAGCGCTCCGCCGCGCGGCGGTATCGGTGCATCAGCTGGCACAGGACCCTGCGCTCGACCTTTCCGACCCGGAATGCCTGAACAGGCAGGCAGAGCTGCTCTGGCTCACAGGTATTTCGGCTCTGTCTCCGGACGGTACGCTCCTGTGCGAATCCACAACGAACGGCATCGGCTATGCCCGGTTTGGGTCGCAGCTCAATACGGTTCTGGACGTTTTCTCTTACCCGCAAAAGACCTACCTGAAGCGGGTCCTGCTGGAGGATGGGTCTGCCGTGGATGTTGCGGCACACCGGGCAGAAAGCAAAGAGGTCATCCTGCTTGCCTACCGCTATACCCCGGCAGAATTTGTAGAAGGAACGGCCTTGTCCATCCAGAGCGTACTGGACGGCTACTCGGTTGAGACCAGCGGCACATTGTTCATCGTTCAGAACAATCAGGTCATTGCCTCCAACCGCCCGGAGCTCATCGGGCAGGATGCTGCGGACAGTCCGCCGGTGCGGGAGATCCGCAAAGCCGGGGCTGCCAAAACGCTGACCCATACCCACGATTGGAACGGCTCCGGCTGCTATTTTGGAATGTACTGCCACGGAAGGTCTTTCGATCTCTACGCGTATACGGATGAAAGATCCGTCTTCCGTGAATCGTTTCCGTTGATTTTGATGGCGCTGGCCGGTTACATCCTGCTTGTAATGGTCCTTCGGGTGCTGCGCAGACGCTCCGTGCAGGAGATGGAGCAGCAGAAAAAAGAGCAGGAGAAGAAGTATCAGGCTCAGCTGGAGGAACAGAACCGCAAACTGGAGATCGCACTCCAGCACGAGGGTGCGGCAAACCGTGCCAAGCGGGAGTTCCTGTTCAATATGAGCCACGATATTCGCACCCCCATGAACGCCATCATCGGCTTCACCTCGCTGGCTGCGACCCATATTGATAATAAGGAACAGGTGCTGGACTACCTGAAAAAGATCTCTACCTCCAGCCAGCATCTGCTTTCCCTCATCAATGATGTGCTGGATATGAGCCGCATCGAGAGCGGAAAAGTAAAAATTGAAGAAAAAGCGGTGCATCTGCCGGACCTCGTCCACGGTGTGCGCTCCATCATCCAACCCGATGTTTCGGCAAAGCGGCTGTCGCTTTTCATCGATACCATGGACGTGGAGAACGAGGACATCATTACCGACCCGCTGCGGCTGAACCAGATCCTGCTGAACATTTTGTCCAACGCCATCAAGTTCACTCCCACAGGCGGTACGATCAGCATCCGCATTGCCCAGAAGAACGGTGCGCCCAAGGGCCGTGGCTGCTATGAGTTCCGCATCAAGGACAATGGCATTGGTATGAGCGAAGCGTTCCAGACGCACATCTTTGAGGCGTTCAGCCGGGAGGAAAGCTCCACCGTCAGCGGCATTCAGGGTACCGGCCTGGGTATGTCCATCGCCAAGAACATTGTGGATATGATGGGCGGCACCATCGCGATTGAAAGTGAACCGGGCAAGGGCAGCGAATTCATCGTAGATCTCTGCTTCGCACTCAGCGGACAAAGGGTGGAGCCCAAGCAGCTCCCACAGTTGGAAGGGCTGCGCGCATTGGTAGCAGACGACGATACCGACACCTGCCTGAGCGTCAGCACCATGCTGTCCAAGATCGGGATGCGGCCGGAGTGGACGATCTCCGGCCGGGAAGCGGTGATCCGCACCCGGTACGCCATGGAGCAGGGCGACGAATTCAGCGTCTACATCATCGACTGGCTCATCCCCGATATGAACGGCATCGAGGTCGTGCGGCAGATCCGCAAGGTGATCGGGAAAAGCTGCCCTATCATCATTCTGACGGCCTACGATTGGACGGATATTGAAGAGGAAGCCCGCGCTGCCGGAGTGACCGCCTTCTGCGAAAAGCCGCTGTTCCTTTCCGAACTGCGCAGAGTGCTGGCAGAACCGTACGGTGCAGAGCCTGCCTGTAAGCCAGCGCAGCCAGATGCCGCCGAGCTCAAGAGAAAGAAACTTTTGCTGGTGGAAGACAATGCCTTGAACCGTGAGCTCGCACTGGAGATCCTGAAGGAAGCGGGCTTTGCGGTAGACACTGCTGAGGATGGCGAGATCGCTGTCCAGAAGATGAAGCAGGCGGCCCCCGGGCAGTACGATTTGATCTTAATGGACATCCAGATGCCCAGGATGGACGGTTACGAGGCGACGCGGCAGATCCGCGCCCTGCCGGATGCTGCAAAGGCAGGCATTCCCATCTTTGCAATGACGGCAAATGCCTTTGAAGAAGACCGTCAGAATGCATTGAAGGCCGGTATGGACGGCCACATTGCAAAGCCGCTGGATATTCCGCATCTGCTGCAGGTCCTTGCAGATGTACTGAAATCATAACGGCTGCCAGCCGACAAAAGCAAAAGCACCCGCAGCAGGCTTCGCAGAGGCTCTTGTCCTCTGGAAGCGAATGCTGCGGGTGCTTTATTTCTTTTCTGTCTGACAGACGTTTGGCTCACAAAATTTTGCGCAGCTCCTGCACGAGATCGCCGATCACGATGGGCTTGGACAAAAAGCCGGTCATGCCGCTTTCCAGGGCGTTGCGGCGATCCTCGTCGAAGGCGTTGGCGGTCATGGCAAGGATCGGGAGCTTTGCCCGGGCAGGGTCATCCAGTGCGCGGATCTTCCGGGTGGCGGTGTAGCCGTCCATCACCGGCATCTGCACATCCATCAGCACCAGATCATAGCTGCCCGGCGCTGCGGTGCTCACCTTTTCCACCGCCACTTCACCGTTTTCCGCCGTATCGACCCGGAAGCCGTACTCGCGCAGGATCTCCTGCGCGATCTCGCGGTTCAGCTCGTTGTCCTCTACCAGCAGGATATGTCTGTCCTTGAAGTCGGCGTTCTTTTCCGGCAGAAGCTCCTGCGACGCATCTGTCAGCTTCTGGCCGAGGGCGCTCATCAGGGTCTCGCGCAGGTCGGATATGAACATGGGCTTGGAGCAGAAGGCGGTCACACCGGCGGCCTTTGCCTCCACCTCAATGTCAGACCAGTCATAGGCCGTCAGGATGATGATGGGGGTATCGTCGTTCAGACTGCGTATCTGGCGGGTGACCTCGATGCCGTTCATATCCGGCAGCCGCCAGTCGATGATATAGGCGTGGTAGACATCGCTCATCTCGATGGACTGCCGCGCGCGCAGCACCGCTTCCTTGCCGGAAAGGGTCCACTCCGCCCGCATTCCCACCTTGACCAGCATCTTTGTCACGCTGTCGCAGGTGTTGAAATCGTCGTCCACCACCAGAGCCTTCAGACCCTCCAGTTCAGCGATCTTTTCCACCGGGCGGTGCTCTGCCTGCACCCGCAGCGGCACACGAATGATAAACTCGCTGCCCTTGCCCTGCGCTGTCTGCACCTCAATGGTGCCGCCCATCATATCCACGATGTTTTTGGTGATGGCCATGCCAAGGCCGGTGCCTTGGATACGGCTGACCGTGGAAGTGCGCTCCCGCTCAAACGGCTCAAAGATTTTTTTGGCAAATTCCGGGCTCATGCCGATGCCGTTGTCCTTGATGCGGAACTCGTACTGCCCGCAGCCGCGCACCTGCCCGGCAAACTGGCGCACCCGCACCGAGACCGTGCCGCCCGCCGGGGTGAACTTGATGGCGTTGGACAGCAGGTTCAGCAGGATCTGGTTCAGCCGGGTCTTATCGCAGTAGACATCCTCGTCGGTCACATCCATCGCGTCCATATAAAGCTCCAGCTGTTTTGCGTAGATCTGCCCGCTGACGATGGTTTTCAGATCGTGCAGCACCTCCGAAAGGTTGACTTCCACCTCTTCCAGATGGATCTTTCCGCTTTCGATGCGGCTCATATCCAGCACATCGTTGATGAGGGAGAGCAGATGGTTGCTGGAAGCAAGGGTCTTGGCCAGATAATCCTTCACCCGCTCCTTGTCGTCGATATTGCTGATCGCCAGTGTGGTAAAGCCGATGATGGCGTTCATGGGGGTGCGGATGTCGTGGGACATATTGGAAAGGAAGGTGCTCTTGGCGCGGTTGGCAGTCTCGGCGGCGGCAACGGCATCCGAAAGCGCCTGATTCACCTGTTTGTCGGCGGTGCGGTCGGACATGACAAGGATGTATTTGGTCCTGCCCTCCACCTCGCTGCCTATGGCGATGTTATGGAACCAGCGGCGCTCTTTGGTTTCCAGATGCTCAAACTCGAGATCCCATTCCCGCTGCTGCCCGCTGAGAAGCCCATCCAGAAAGTTTTTGCCCTGCTCCGGGGCGCCCAGCTTGTCCAGCGCGAAAGCGTTTTGCCGGACTTCTCTCCACGGGATGCCCAGCAGCCGCTCAATGTTCGGGCTGACATAATCCACCTTGGAGGTCTCTGCGTCCAACATCAGGAAAACGTCGTCCACGTTCAGCGAGAGCTTCTGGAACAATTCATCCCGGTACAGGAGCTTGGTGTTCTTCTGGCGCAGTGCGGCATGGCTTCTGCGCACAATGAGCAGAATGACCAGCACCGCAAGACCTGCGGCGATGCCCGCTACGATCTGTATCGTATGGAACCACAGCTTATCCAGATTGGCATTGACGATCTTGGTCGGCACAAGCCCCACCATCGTCCAGCTCTGGACAGCAGTACCCTCGTAAACCAGATAATAGCTGATGTCGCCCAGTTTGACCCTCAGGTTTCCGCTGCTGCCCTGTGCAAAGGCATTGGACAGATCCAGGATCTGCGCCTCGGAAAGATCGGAATGGTCGCGCAGCATCGCAATGAAGTTGTAGATCGTTTCCTTGCGGTTTACAGAATTGTCGATGACCACCCGCCCATCCGAGTAGATGACATAGTTGCTGGCATTGCCCTCAAAGGCAGAGCTGTCCAGCAACCGAAGCACCGCATCATTATAATAAGAGATGGCAATGGCATCGTAGGCAAAGCCCCGGTAGCTGCCCTGCGTTTCGGGACAGATGAACGCAAGCATCTGGGGCTTGCCGGGCAGCGCCGTGTTCACGACGACATCCTCATCGTGAGCGAGCCTTTCGTCCAGATTGGTCTGCAGGCCAAGATAGCCGGTCTCCCCGGTCACGGTCATGTAGTTGCCGTCATAGGTAAGAAAGTAGAATTCGGCAAATCCGGTGCTCTGCTGCGCTGCCTCGATATATGCCTGAATCTCTGCTTCATCCGAGGTACTTTCCAGAAAGCCGTTGTACAGATGCAGATAGGTCAGGTTCTTGCGCACCATCTCTTTCAGCATATTATTGGATTTATGCAGCACCTCTTCCAGATGCGAAGTACTTTCCTGATAGATGGTCTGGGACACAAACGAGATGTACCGAACGCTGAAACCTGCTATCAGCAAGACCAGAAGAAGGATGGCAGCAGCAGGGAGCCATTTTTTCCGGGGATGGCAGTTTCGTTTGGATTCGTGCTTTTCGTCTTCCATCCAACTCACCTCAGTGTCATGTAGTTTTCAGGCTCTGCAAGCGCTGCGCCGCCGCCGGAGACATGATCACGCCATCTGTTTTTTACCCATGTATCTCCGTCCAAAGACGTGCCGCTTTCGCTCGCAAGCAGCGCTTCCATCTGATTTTCCGCTGCCAGACAGGTCACGGTAACGGTGTCGTCGTCCCGGAGCGGCTGTCCGTTCCGGGTGATGCCGGTCAGGGTATAGCTGCCGCCTGCCTCTTTGACCTCCACGGCAATGCCGCTGACCACCGGCAGAGAACCGCGGTTGAAGGGCACAAACCCGCCCTCGCAGCCTTCCACAAAGGCGCGGACGGTCTCCTTCAGCTCTGCGCCGGTCATGGTGCGCTGGCGGGACATCAGACCGTTGGGCATGATCATGGAAGCGGCCATTTTCTTGTTATAATCTGCCTGCAGCACACTGCCGGTAAAGCTGTTTGCGGTGGCAAGCAGCACATCGGTGCCATAAACGCCCCGCAGCGTGTTCGCCATAACGGAGAAGGAGGCGCTGCCGCCGTTTGCGTGGAAGACATTGGAATAGCTCTTCCCGGAGGTCAGCACGATCTCGTCATCGGCAGGCGTTTCTTCGGCAAGAAGCTGGGCATTGAACGCACGATAAGCCTGCTGTGCCGTGTACTCGCCCGCGATCATTTTGGAGACAACGTCCTTGGAGACGGCAAAGAAATCGTTGGAGGCGATGCGGATATACATGTGGTTTTCTTCCACCACATCGCGCACATCCTTCATGCACTCGGTCAGGCGCAGGGGGACGTTCTGGCTGTAGCTCAGCAGGTCCTGTCCATCGGAGATAATGCGGCTCTGCGCCTCCTCAGAGAGCATGACGTTCAGCACCTTCATGGCTTTTTCGCGGCGCGCGGTGTCCTGCTC
>OAUK01000792.1_pt1 | contig 12490 bp, 12 predicted proteins | sample 1495131 | NCBI WGS metagenome assembly OAUK01 (sample SAMEA2580009, study PRJEB22360) | human gut metagenome | biome: human gut; feature: human-associated habitat; material: faeces | place: Denmark | collected 2008/2010 | reverse complement strand
GCTGCCTATTGTGCGTATAAGTATTTTAATGCCAAGTATGAGGCGGCGCAGAAGAATACATGGACCGGTGACGACGGGTATACTTACACCGCTCACGATGGCCGTATTTGGCGTCAAATACAAGAAGATAACAACTCTATATCAGCCGATCCGACAGGACAAGGTTCAAGAGCTAATGGCGGAGTTTCTGAAGAAGCGGTGCAGGAAGGAACAGAGGCCTATGCTAGAGAATACTCTAACTGGTATAACGCAGGAGGCGGTAAAGATTTTGCCGATGCCGAAGCCCAAAGACAGGCGGCAGAAGCAGCGGTCAATAATGTACAGATACCGTCCTATGACTTCTCGCCTGACACAGGTGTTAGCGGTGTGGGCGGCGGTACCCACGTCGAAAACGAGCAGACGTACGATGTCAGAGGCGGTGCGATATATAACGCAGGGCGCTGGAGCGGCCTTAATTACGGTACCGGCGAAAACGAGGTTGTGTGCACGACGTACGTTGAAAACGTTTGGTCCGATGCCGGGGTCTCGAATGCCTGGAACCTTGGGCCGTGGGCTCCCGACTGGGCCGAAAATGCAGGAAGCGCGTTTCATCCGACGGACGCTTACGGAAACGGTTATGAGGCTCATGCGGGTGATGCCGTTATTACCAACAACGGTGGCCATGTTATTATGCTGGATGCCAATGCCTCCGGCTATTATGCGGCAGCCGGTAGCGGCCGAGTATCTCAGCATTACGACCAAGACTACCGTGAAGCGTTCGGCGGCAATATCGTCGGCGTTATCTCACTTACAGAGTTTGCCGGTGTTACCGAGTCGGGTAAAGCTCTATCCATATCGGATGTTCGTAAGCAAGCCGAGCAACGGGCTAAAGACATTGCTAATGCTCGCAAGGATCTAAAGGGTCTTGAAAATGACCTCGATAAAGCCCTCTTAAACGACACCGGTACGGAGTTTGAAAAGAGTATCGCCAATATGAATAGCCAGGCGAAAAAATATGAAGACCAAATTCGTAAGATAAAAAATGTATCGAAAGATATTGATACGACTCATGCCGAAGACCTTTTAAAACAGTGGAAAATTGAAGAAGCCGCTAAGGCCATGGAAGCTCTTACACAGCGGCGGTTAGCGTTTAAAACAGACCTGGCTAAAATAAACGCGGACCTTAAGGGCGATTACGTATCGGTTGCGCAAGCTGAGTTTGAAGCGACGGTACAAAGTCTGGATAAGCAGCGTAAAGCTAAACTTAAAGAAATCCAAGCCATGAAAGACGACTATGAAGCGCTTAAAGAAGCCAACGAATGGTACACAGCAGCGTATTTACAGGCGGTACAAAAACGTGAAGACGCCGAGCGTGAAGCCTATGAGAAGTCTGTGCAGTGGTCGATCCAACGCGGCGATACCCAAGGGCTGATGAATGCACTTCAATCGAAAGGGGCTAACGATGAGAAGGCCTGGAATGATAAAAAGCAAGCCCTTCAAACGTACTATGAATTTTGGCAAAAAGCGCACATGTCTACGGCTGAAATGATCACAGCCGGCTCGGGTCAAATCGCATCGGGAATCCAAGGCGTTTTCGAAGCCCTGGCAAACGGGTCGGAAAGTGCGAAGGACTCACTGCGAAGCCTGGGAAAAGTCTTTCAAAAGACGATTACGCAAATGGTCGCTCAGATGGCGGCTAATAAAATTGCGACGCTTCTTTTTGGCAGCTGGCTAGGAGAAGGAAAGTCATCAAATGGGTTTAGCTTTAACGGGAACCTTTTGGACGCGGCCTCGTTTAGACTTTATAAGCCGTCCCTCGGTGTAGCAAAGCCTTTTGCTACAGGGGGCCTTGTTACAGCACCTACCATGGGGCTTATCGGCGAAGCCGGAAATGACGAAGCTGTATTTCCCTTAACGGATGAAGTGTACTCGCGAGTAGCCAAAGGGATTGTACAAAACCAAGGGCAAAACAGCGGGACCGTTGCGGCACCCGTTATTAATATTATTAATAACAGTCAATCGAAGGTAAACGTTCAGTCGAGTCACTACGACAACCAGATGAAGCGCTACATCATTAATGTGGTCGTAGATGCCGCAGAAACAGACGAGGGCGGCATGGCTAGAGCCATTAGAAACATCTCGAAAGGATAAACTATGAAAACATTTCCGATAACTCAAATTCCTCATCCCGTCGTATCACGGGCTACCAACGCCGGTGATACCTATGTGGAAAAAATAACCGACAGTACGGTCGAGTCTAAAACAGACGCAGGGTATCGCCTTACCAGACCTCGAAATACAAGAACGCCGAGGACCTTTTTGTATGCCTGGACGTGTCTGTCAGAGGCTCAAAAGAATACCCTCCGAGACTTCTGGAAGGCGGTTCGAAAGTCCGACATATTCGAATTTAAGGACTACGATACGGGCGATACCTGCCTCGTGCGCTTTACGAGTGATTGGGAGTGCCACTACTCACATCCTGAAGGGTATTACCTATCCTTGTCCTTTGAGGAGGTATAACTTATGAAAATATGGGAAACGGCGGCGATATTGGAGAAGAATAAGCTATCCTCCGATGCGCCGTTTTTACTACTCGTAAAACTTCATCACCAAGAGTTGCCGGAAGATGTATATTTGGCAAGAAATACGGAAGATGTAACGTGGAACGGACGGACGTGGACACGCTTTGCATTTAATGTTACCAACGTAAATACAGACGGAACGACGCTACCTACGGTGAATCTTACGGTGTCTAATTGCGGCGGCATTATCCAGTCGTACCTGCAACGGTATGGGGGCATGACGGATGCCGCCGTTACGTTATATGTCGTTCATACGAAGCTGTTAGATAATCCAGAACCGCTCGATCAGTTAGATTTTACCAACCTTTCGACGTCGTATGACGAAGCCTGGGTTACCTTTAAATTGGGAAGCAGCCCTGAGTTATACAATAAATTTCCTCTTGATACGTATATGGTCGATTTTTGCCCCTTTGTCTTTAAGTCCGTCCGGTGCGGCTATACGGGAACGGATAAGCCGTGTAATAACACGATTAAAGAATGTCGGATAAAAGAACGCTTTGGCGGCGAGCAGGGGATGACGGGAAACTATGGTTAATATCAACGATCTGGTCGGAGTAGCCTACGTAAACGGGGGTAGAAGCGTTACCCAAGGACTCGACTGCTGGGGTCTTGTTCGAGAGTATTATAGGCGGGACGGGCTCACCCTTCCCAAGTTTCCCATCAATGCGACCCATACGGATGAAGTTATGGACGAGATTGAAAAGAACCAAGTAAACTGGGAAAAATTGGAAGAGCCTGAAATCGGCTGCGTGGTGCTACTTCGGCTTATCGGCAATCCCTTACCGAGTCACTGCGGGGTGTATCTGGGTTACGGTGAATTTATTCATGCCATAGCCCCTTATGTACAGATTGACCGATTATCTCGATGGGGCCCGAGAGTGGTCGGGTACTATAAGCCCAAAGAAGGAGTATATCCTCATGTTTGAAATTATCATTGTACATAATATATTCACAGGAAAGCAGGAACGAATTCGATATCCCTACAAAGGAAAACGCCTTATCGATATCGCCGATATTAAAGGACTTCTGGTGTTTGTCAACGGCTCGCTCGTAGACATCCCCTATAGCTATATTCCTCAAGACGGAGACCAAATTGTTTTGACGGCTGAACTTGAAGGGGGCAATAAGGGGGCCCTCGGCTGGATACTGCAGATAGGGCTTATGGCTGCAGCCCCTTTGGTAGGTGGCTGGCTGGGTATTACGGCTAAATTCGGGCAGGGCTTGGTTGCCGGGGTCTTTACCATCCTTGGCGGGAAGCTGATTAACAGTCTTCTTCATATTAACCAGGCGCATCCTCAAGAACAAGAATCCTCTCCGACATACGGGTGGGACCTTCCGCAAGTGCAAACCCATGAGGGAAATCTTATCGGCGAGACGTACGGAACGGCGATGCCGGCCGGACAACTTTTAATGTACCACGTCGAGACGGAGTCTGAAACGTATAAGGTAAAAAACGACGGGAATCTCGAAAATACCCATAAGTACAGCGGTGAAAAAGACGTACAATACCTGAACGTTCTTTTTAGCGGAGGCTACGGGCCGGTGGATTCTATTGAAGACATCCGTATCGGGTACACTCCGATAGATAACTTTGAGTCCGTACAAATTGAAAAGAGACTGGGTACGAATGACCAAGAGCCGATTTCGTTTTTCCCTAATACCGTTGCGGATCAGTCTATTGATATAGATTGTAAAGAAGGGACGTCTGTTATACGAAGCACCGATACGGATTTATGTAACGCCGTTGAAGTTACGCTGACCTGGCCCGGAGGATTGTACTCGGTTAAAGACGACGGAAACTTTTCAAACTACACGGCCCGGTTTACCATCGGGATTCGAAAGACGGGTACAACCGACGCCTGGATAGAGCAGACCTGCTCTGTTACCGCCGGGACGAACTCAGCCGTACGAAGAAGCTATAAATTTGAAGGCTTGGAAGCGTCTCGTTACGACGTTCGGGTGCTTCCGACGGAGGCTCCGACAACGTCACGCCAATACGCTCAAATGCACTGGTCCATTCTTTCGACGTATATCAATTCGGGTCAATTTATTCGGCCGAATAAAGTCCTTATCGCTTTGCGTATAAAAGCTACAAACCAATTAAACGGAGGCATTCCGAACCTTAACTGGCGACAAAAACGGATGCATGTACTGGTTTTTAACCCGAGAACTCGTCAGTATGAAGAAAAGTCGGCGCAAAATCCTATTTGGGCGGCGTATGATATCCTTCACCACTGCCGGCGTCTTAAGAACATAAGTACGGGGCAGTTTGAATACGTAGTAGACGGCTGCCCTACGGAACGCTTTTCAAAGTATTTCGATGAGTGGCAAAAAGCGGCTGATTATGCTGACGAGATGATAGACGACGGTAACGGCGGTACGGAAAAAAGGTTCCAACTCGATGCCTTTTTCGATACCAAGCAAAAACGCTATGAGGCAGCCAATAAAGCCGCCCAAGTCGGTCATGCTACGATTGTGCGTCACGGCGTAGACCTCGGGATTGTAGTCGATATGCCGGGGACGATAAAACAAATCTTCGGCGAAGGCCGTACGATTGCCTCGTCCGTCTCAGGAAGCTTTGCTTCGCGTGAGGAACGAGCTCGTAGCGTACAGATTACCTATAACGACGAGCAGCGGGATTTTAAAAACACGGAGTTCTTCGTCCGATCGGCCCGTTACGCCGAGAACCGAACGCTTCAAGATAATACGGCAAACGTCACGCTCTTTGGCATATCCCGCCGCTCCCAAGCCCATCGAGAAGCCTTGTATTACCTGGCTACCAATGAACGGCAGCTACAAACGATACACCTATCGGCCGATGTGAATGCGTTAGTGTGTGAGTACGGCGATATCATCGGCGTCGCGCATACGGTACCTAGATTGGGCCTTGAAAGCGGACGCGTGGTATCCATCGACGGTAACAAGGTAACCCTTGATAAAAAAGTGACCCTTACGGCCTCGGATGTGCATAGCATCATCGTGCAGCGCTCTAAAGACGATGTTTTGGTTACTCGAGATATACTGCCGGTTACGACGGATACCGTTACCGATACGGTCACCGTATCGCAATCTTTTGGAGAAGGCGAAGAAGTCAGTCAGTATGACTGCTATGCCGTCGGTATTAGAGATAAGGTCGTAAAGCCGTTTCGGGTTGTAAAGCTTGAACAAGACAAAGACCTCAAGATGACCCTTACGGCGATTGAATACGACGAAAAGATATATGAACCCGACTACACGCGCTATCCGATTATTGACTACAGTAAAGGAAAATCCGCTCTTTTAAAAGCCCCCATACATCTCACCCTTTCCGAAGAAAACCTTCGGGTTCAAGGTAGCGGGAAAAACAGCATCATCCACTGTACGTGGGAGATGCCTAAAAATTCCCGATACGATGCCTTTCGGGTGTCCTATTCTACGGATAACTATAATTGGGTGGACGCTCCGACCACCGGAGCCCTTTCGCTAGATCTTAAAAATATGGAGCCCGATCACACGTATTACGTACGGGTCCGCGCTATCTTAGACAGCTTTGAGTCGGGCTATGCGGCGGCTCATATCGGGGTATCGGGCAACATTTTACCGGCCACACCCGCGACCGGCGTGACGGCTTATACAAGATATCGCCAGTTAACCGGTCAGGCCATTTATGACGTTATAGTGAACTGGCTGCCGTCCTCGCTTACGGGCCGTGTCTACTATAAGACCTCGTATGCCTCGGCTGAAAATGTTATCGGGACAAAGCAGACGCCCTGGGGTGCCTGGGTTTTTGCCGGAGAAGGAGTGGGACAACTGGTTATCCCTCAGCTCCTACCGGGAGAGACGATTCGAGTGGCCGTCACCACCGCCAATGAGCTTGGAGAGTATACCGTGCCTGATGCCGTAGAGTATCTCGATATCGTGGTGGCAGAGCAAACCACCAAGCCGCTGGCGCCTGAAAACCTTTCTATCGAGTTTACAGACAAGGTAGTCGCCAAGTGGAACGCCGTTACCAATACGACAATCGCCTACTACGAAGTACGGACCAATAACGCACCGGGTGAAGTTGCGGGGCTACTCGTTCAAACGACCGACCTTCAAGCCGCCTTGCCTCTTACGGAGCGGCAGGGCACGATATTCGTCTTAGCTAAAAACACGCAAGGCGAGTATAGCAGTGCGTCTGAGCTTACGTATAAAAAGGAAGCCCCGAAGGCTCCGAAAGCGCCGAACGTGAAGACGGGCATCGGTACACTTACGATTACTGCACCGTCGTTTCCTGTGGGGGTGTCTAAAATGCACGTACGAATCATCGGACAGCAGCACTCGGCGGCCTTTAATACGACCTCAAGCGTGGTCTCGTACGCCTGTGAGAGCGATATATACGATGTCAGTATCAGTTTTATTGATGTGTTCGGACCGGGGGCTGAATCGGGGGTTACGACCGTTACGGTAACGGCAACCGTAGACCTTTCGACGCTTAATCGTGAAACCTTAGGCCTCGATGAGATTGATAAGAATATTGCTAAGATTGAAGCCGAAGTAGGCACCGTAAAGTCTGATGTAACCGGGCTACAAACAAAGCTTACTCAGACAGCGGAAGGCCTTCAACAGTCCGTCACGGATTTAAAGACAAACGTACAAACGCAGCTGTCGCAGTTTAGTAACAGCATTGACCTAAGGGTCAGTAACGCCATTAAGGGGCTTGACGGTGACGGGCTTATTTCACGGATTAACTTATCGACATCGGGCGTTCGCATCGACGGGAAGCTCTTGCACGTTACAAGCCAAGCCCTTTTTGAGGATGACATCATCACGAACAAGATGCTTAAAGCAGGCTCAGTATCAGCCGATAAGATGCAAGTTGAATCGCTCGATACGATAAGCGCTCGGATTGGGACGCTTCGTACGGCCACCAGTGGCGCTCGGACGGAGATTAAAGACAATCTTATTGAAGTATATGACGATGATAACGAACTGAGAGTGAGGATTGGTATATGGGATTAAATACAGGTATCGAAATCAGAAACCCGTCGGGGACGACGTTCTTAACGCCCGATAACTCGATATGCCGTATTATTGATAAAATCTGGGTGGTGTTCGGTCAGCAGCCGATATGTATGAATAATAACTACGCCTTTGAAAATTACCTGGATGACGATGAGGGGCTTGAGCAAGCAAAAAAGACGGCCATGAAGCAGTATATCGCAAAGTATAAGAAAACAAGCTATACGGAAAATGATTATGATACGATCCCCGCTTCTGAACGCTGGCAAGTCCGAGAAATGATGAAAGAGTTGTTTAAGACTCGAACGGTAGCCTGGAATCAGAATAAAAGAGGACAGCTTATCTTTCATGCGTATTTAGAAGAACATGAAACGCTCTTTTTAACGACCGCCGGGCATAATTTAAGGGCCGCCGCTACCGATACGGTGTGGCTGCCCGGCCCGCCGGGGATTAAAGAGTATAAAGATATGTCGGCCGTTAATATATGGTTTGAAGTACCCGGAGCTGACGGCAAAAAATACGACGCCGTAGACGGGCTTGAAACACCGGGGCATATTCAAGAATATATCAAAAACCCCTACTGGGGATATGTCATAGTGGGGGCGATGTAAGATGCAGCTGATACAAATTGCTAATAAACGAAAAAAGACCGTCATTAACAGCTCCTATGAAAACTTTGTCTGCAAACCTCGAAAGAAGGTACAGATAAAACGGCTTAGAAACGTATCCTTAGAAGCTATGCCCGCCTTTAGTGATAGCAGTACGGGGCACGTTGGGTATATGGGGGTGACCCCTTGGTCCTTAGATGATAAAAAAAGCGTCCTGGCAACGACTGTGTTTCATCCCGATGTATTTCCCACACCGCCTCTAGTGGCCGTAACCATACCTCGCGGGTATCACTTTAAAGCCTATATGCAAGTTCGAAACGAGTCGGGCGTTATGCGGTTTATCCATTATTTACGGATATGGCGAAACGACGATAAAGATATCACCGTCGATGAAATTTATAAAGGCATCCAACTTTATATATACGACTTTTTAACACCTCAAGGACAAATAAACGGATACGGACGAATTCAAGAAGGGACGCTTAGCGTCCATGACGGTGTATGGAAACTGGGGTATAAGGTTTTTGTAAATGAGGGGATGTATCGAGGAGATGCCAATCGGCATGTGGAACTGCCGTGGCAAGTTCTTCGTAAGCCCCGACCGAATTTGACCGCTCTTAAGGAGTACCCGGATATAGACAAGTGTAAGTGCGGCGTACAGGTCTACGGGTATCATCGGTTTTGGAACGAGCGGTTTCATTCGCCTAAAGCCGATAAACGAAGTGAAGAAGTAAAAAAGGCCAAGGGAAAGCTCGAGCGGTATTCGGCGGACCTTTTGTATGACTCTAGGCTTCCGTGGCTTGTAGTCCTTGATCAGGTCAAAAATACGGTAACGTATTCCAAGGATACCTACGTTCAAGGCGATATCCGACTATCTCACCAAGACTCAAAACCCTATCATGTAAAGGTGGCCGTGATAGAAAACTCGGTTATTGAAGGTATTGCTTGTACTAATGAGGTGAAATTTTCAGGGCTTCGGCAGTATGAGGTACGGCAAGGAGTGACTTTTACCTCAGACGAGGCCATAGGTACCGTCGAGAGGGATAAGGAACTTCCGACCGCGGCGTATCGACCGACTCCGTTTATCGGTACCCCGAGTCTTGATTATCTGGTCGTAAACGTAGACGGTGTACAGCCGAACACGGTCGATGAATTTGAGTAAAGGAGACGTATTTAATCATGATAATATCCACTGAAATCGCCTCTCTTATCGCCCAGACGGTCATTCCCATGCTACTTTCGGCAGGGCTTGCCTTTTACGTATCTGAAAAGAACCGTCGCCGAGGCTTGGATAGAGGTGTTCAAGCCTTGCTACGCTGCCGCATGCTCATTGAGTACGAGCGGTATAAAAAAGAAGGCATTACCTATTCAGAGAAAAAGAACTTTATCAATATGTATGAATGCTATCACGCGCTTGGTAAAAACGGGGTCATGACCTCTATCTATCAGCTGGTACTGGATATGGAGATAAAAAAAGAATATGAAAAGTAGATGTATACGATTCGGAGAATGGGCGCAGGCTAATTGGCTGGCGCTCATTGCTATGTTGGCGGTAGTACTGTTTATCTTACTGGTTGTAATTGTGTTGTCCTGGCTATACGGCTTTTGGAGTAACGGATTATACGGCACTCACTTTGAAATCAACAGCTGCTGGCAAGGGGTGTCAGCCGTAGGGGCCGGGATTGTAACGGTTGTAGGTCTTGCTAAGGCCGCCTGGACAAAGTACGGGCTTGACAGTAAGTACAATTCACCGGAAGGGCAAAAGCCCAATATGACTCATTCTTTAATAAAGATAGGAGAGGATAACAATGAGAGAAGGAATTGATGTAAGCTATTGCCAGGAAGGATTTGACTTTGAAGCCGCTAAGGCGGCGGGGAAAGATTTCTGTATCGTTCGAATCGGACGTACCCGAGGAGACGGACGGCAGGAATTGGATGATTTATTTATTCACAATATTAATGCAGCCAAGGCTGCGGGAATGGATATCGGGGTGTATTTTTACAGCCTGGCCACCACAACCTGGCAAGCACAACAAGAAGCCATGTGGCTGGTAAAGCAGTTGGATATATACCTAAAGGACGTAGAGTTAAAAGCAGGCATCTGGATGGATATAGAAGAAGAGATGCAAAAAGACCTGGGGGCTCAAGAACTTACGTCGGTAGTGATGGCGGGAATTAATATAATGAATGAGGCGGGAAAGTATGTAGGTATCTACGGCAGTTATGATACGTTGGTAAACTGTATGAATTTGGAAGACATCCCCGATTACGTGCCTTTTTTCGCCACATGGCTCGGACCGGTCAACTATTTTAAACAAGAGTATCCGAATAAGACGTGCAGCCTCTGGCAATACTCCGACGAAGGACAGATTAACGGATGTGCGGTTGATTTAGACGTTATGTACGACTAACCGAGGTGACATGATGAAAATTCCGATGATAAAAGATGAGAAACGGGCGAAACTTGTAAGAATCACGCTCATTTTGATTTTGACGACTTTTTGCTTAGGATGTATATACTTTGCTGTGCAGCATGAGAAAAAGCCCGTAGAGAGCCCTGTGCGAATGCGTTTTTCGGACACGACCGATAAAATTGCAGTAAAGAAGAATCTACACGTCGATGATAAGGCGGCCCGTGAAATTGTGACAAGAATCGAACGAATTCACGAGGGGACCGTATCACCGAATGTAACTTATTACGTATCGGCTCCTGATTTACAAACGGCTGCCAACAATACGGAGGCGGCTATTCGAAATAAGGACTCACGCTTACCGAAAGAGGCGGTAGCCAAAAGTGATCGCACGGTAGTTACGGTAGACGATACCAAGCAGACAGTGAATGTGTATAAAATAAACCTTAGAAACAACCACAAAATAAAGGCAGGCGGCACCTACATAGACGGGAAACCGTATCTGTCTATCGGGTACCAAGCGGGCCGTGTTGAAGGCATAGCCCATATCGGACAAGATGGACGACAGGGCGGAACGATATTATACACAATTAAAGAATGGTAATGTAAAAGGCTCTCAGAAATTATTCTGAGAGCCTTTTTTATTATTTCTTTTTATTAATAGATAACGCTTTTGCGACACCAGCAATTGCTATTATTGCGGCAAATATCTTTGTAGACCACGAAAAATCCAATATTACCGTAATAGAGAGAAGCAAAATCAATGAAAACGACAAGACAAAAGCCATCCATTGCCCCCGCTTGCAACGGGCGGAACGCCTGTTTCTTCTTTTCCTGCTTCTTTTTCAATCATGTCTGAAGATTGTTCTTTAGTCATGACGACGACTCTTCCCAGTTATATTTTCCAATGTAGCATACATACCGTTCCCAGTCATGGAGACCGCTTGTTGTGTTATTTGCTTTGCAGACATTATCTGTATTTGTGAGGCATTCGGGATAATAGAGATTGCAGACAATCCACAGCAGAACATAGTAAAAATCCGCTTAATGATTGATGTATTTCTCATTTTTATCTCGACCTCCCTAATAGAAAAAATTCGATTTGGTGTCTATATTATAGCTTGCTAACGATTTGCGAGTCAATAAAACCGAATGGTAACCCACAATTATCGATAGAGTATTATTTTTGTGCTTTATGTACATAATAGAAAGACACCCTATAATTAAATATAGGGCGTCTTTCCATTAGCAAAAGAAGGATAGCCTAACTGCCTATTCGTAAAGAGACTCTAATTATCATATCATTGAAGCGCATTAGTTGATTCTACAATCAGACAGGTGGATGGCAGAAAGGCGGAATCATGCTAAAACAATAATAAATGAATGAACACAAGGAAATGTTCACTTATTACTGTTTAGTGCATTATACCATAAGATCTTTTTTATGGGCAAAAAACATTCACAAATAGCTATGGTTATAAAAATATGTTGAAAATTTGTAATAAACAATATAGAATAGACATGTCATGTACATATTGTTCGAGAGAAAAGGAGTGTAATGGTATGACACAATATGCAAAGAAAAGACTTGCGGCTACGATAACGGCCGCTCTAATTTACACGACTTTAGGCGGCGTGTCGGCGTTAGCAGCCCCTGCACCGAATCCGGCTGGTAATGGCCTTGGTGTTGCTATTGGCACGGGGAGTAGCGCTCCGAAAGTAGAAAACGTAGCAATTGGGCAAGGCGCCAGCATTGGTTATTCTAATGGTGCTAGCGCTGCAACCGGTGATGTTGCAATAGGTAACGGAGCCAATATTAATAATTATGCCAGCCAAGGCGGTAGTATTGCCATTGGTAAAAATGCACACATAGAAAACATGGCTGGGGGGGGGGGAGGCAGGTTTTGTTTTTGGTCGACAGTGCTCGTAG
>OAUK01000783.1_pt1 | contig 12571 bp, 10 predicted proteins | sample 1495131 | NCBI WGS metagenome assembly OAUK01 (sample SAMEA2580009, study PRJEB22360) | human gut metagenome | biome: human gut; feature: human-associated habitat; material: faeces | place: Denmark | collected 2008/2010 | reverse complement strand
CGGCCGCTATGGCTCGATTTCCGGCGCGTACGAGCATTGGCAGAAGCACAAGAGCTACTAAGCCAGCCAAATCAACACGTACACAACAGGTTCCGCGCCGCAAGAAGGCTGAGTGAAACCCGGCCCAAACGCCGAGCGAACTCATGCGCATGATGCCGGTTCCCAATCATCGGGGACCGGCATCGGCATTTCTGCGCCTTATCAGCCGAATCCTTGCATTATGCAACGCCCTAGAGGTCACTTTTACCGTGTCATACGAAGTGCCCTCCACAACTGATTATGCGAATCCGTGACGGCATAGCGGCACAAAGCACGCATATATTGAGCTGGTTTGCAACAGCAAATGGTGGAAATGCGCACTACTGTTATTCGCGGTTCCTTTAACAATTTAGGCTAGCACAATCACTTACTGCTTCGGCTCATCTTTCGGTTCCGTCACCTGATTGTCTGTACCGTCTGACTGTGTTGGCTGTTGCTGCTGCAACAACTGCTGCTGCCTTAATCGTGCATAATAATCATTCAGAGCTTTCTGCCGCGCTGCTTCTCGCTGAGCTTCAACAGCTGCACTGTAGTTTGCCATGGACGTGTTGACTGCATCCATGGACGCAGTCAACGTGTTGACGGCATCCTGCATGGCCTTTACGTCAGTGCCCTGCTGGGACAGCACGGTATTGGCGTTGGCGATGTCGCTTTCCAGTGTCACGCGCGTTGAATTATCGTCGACGGCATACAGGCTGTTGTTCAGCAAAGTCTGAGCCTCGGCAATCTTGCCCTGCAACGCCTGCTGAGCGTTAGCCTGATCCTTAGCGTTCTTGCTGTCCGTCACGGCCTTTGCCGCGACAGTAATCGCAGTGGCGTTCTTCTTGGCGGTCTTGGTCTGGCTAGTGGCCGTCTTGGCATATTCCTTGAGGTCCGACGTAGAAGCTGAAGTCTTGCACTCCACCGCTTCCACATTCTTTACCGCAGCAATTGCCTTCTTCAGCGTATCTATGGTCGCGCCGTCAGCCACTTGATCAGCTGTAATGCTTTGAGCACTCTTGGCGTCGGCCAACGCCTTGGCCAGCGCCTTCTGAGCGGTGGAATTCTGGTCCACGGCCTCAGTACATGCTGTCAACGCATCTTGATGCAGCTGATGGCTTTCCCGACGCTGCTCGCTGAAACGCCAGTACCATACACCACCAATGATCGCTGCAATCACCACCAGCGCAACAATCACCGAAATGATAATGCCCTTGGTCCTCTTCTTGCCGCCCTTACCGCCGCGAGGAGTCTCTGTCACACGGTCTTCTTCCGGCTCCTCCACCGGCTCAGGGTTCTGTTCAATGGCACTGAAGTCGATGTTCAAATCGTCTATGGCACTATCACGTTGCGGCTTAGCTTCAGGAACTGGCGCAAAAAGCGGCAGCGTCGCATTGTCATCCCGCTGAGGCGACTGAGCACTTTCCGCAGCATCAGGTGCCGCAAAAGTCATTGGGGCAGTAGCCACAGCATCGGAAGGGGAAGAGGCATCGCCAGCAGTATTCGCCGCACTCGCAGTAGGCCATTCCAATACTTCGTCAAAGCTGGGGAAGACGGACTGAACGGCACCCGCAACAGTCCCCGTACCATTGTCACCCTGCGCAATACCGCCGTCGTTCTCGTCGAACGAGATGGGCGGTATATCCCAGAAGGTATCGACGATATCGCCGCGAGCCGGCGACGTAGAGGAACCAGATTCCGCGTTCGGTTCAGGGCGTTCATCTGTTCCCATGCTCTTCTCATTCCTTTGCGTCATTGAAGTCATTCCAAACTGTCAGTTTATCCAGCCCTATGCCGAGCGTGCCAGCTGGTATTCAAGAATGTCACAATTCTTTACTATTCGATATACGGCCAGCACCATAAATCCAACAACTCAGTCTTATAACAGTAAACCGTGCGGCACAGAAGTACCGCACGGTTCATATTGCAAGACGATCGGCAAACGCCAAACTATTACTTGCGGGCTTTCTTCTCGCCCTTGCTCTTGGCACCCTTATGAGAGCTGCGCTTGTTGCCGTCCTCGTAATAGTAGTAGTAATAGTTCTTCGAGTGTATCTTCTTCGGATCAGCGAAGTTGAAGATGAAGCCGAGAATCGGCACTTCAGCGGCCTGCAGAGCCGTAGCGGTGTTCTCCAGCTCCTTCTTCTCCACTACGCCCTTACCAGTCACGAGCACCAGACCGCCAGCCATACGTCCGAACACGGTGGCGTCGCTGGCCACGGACAGCGGAGCAGTATCGATAATCACGTAATCGTACTGGGTGAGGGCCTGCTCGACCATTTCCTTCATGAGATCGGAGTTCAGCAAGATGCTGGCGTTAGCCGGGCGCTTGCCGGCAGGCATGATGTGCAGGTTCGGCTTCCAATACTTCTGAATGACATCGGCCGGGGACGCCTGGCGAGACAGCACGTGAGACAGGCCCACGTGGCCTTCAATGCCGAGCTTGTGAGCCACGGACGGGTGGCGCAGATCGGCGTCGATAAGCAGCACGCTCTTGCCTTCCTCGGCGAGAGCCACAGCAACGTTGGAGGAAACCGTGGTTTTGCCTTCGGACGGATCGGTAGAGGTGATGACCAGCAGTCGGCCATGACCCTGCGTAGCGGTGGTGGTAAGGAACGAAAGGTTCGTGCGGATGCGGCGGAATTCCTCAGCCTCGCTACCAGCTGGCTGAGCGACTACGACCGGACGGCTGTCGTCAAGAATCGTAGCCTGTGGCACAGTACCCAGCGAAGAAGCGTGGGTCAGCTCACGCACATCATCGGTGGAGTCCACCTTGGTGTTGAGGATGTCCTTCAGCAGGGCAACGCCAATGCCTACGATGAGGCCGAGAATCAGGCCCGCGGCCAGATACAGCGGAATGTTCGGGGAGCTCTGCCCGGTAGGAGTCTGAGCCTTCTGCACTACCGTGAGCTTGATGGGAGAGCCGCTGGAAGAGGAGTTGTTGTACAGGTCGGAAGAAACCTGATCGGCCAGGTTCTTCGCCACGCTGTTGGCGATGTCGGCCGCTTGCTGCGGATCGCCGACTTCCGCCGAGATATCCACCATGAACGTGTTCGTGGGGTTCGTAGCGGTCACCACATCGGCAAGATCGGTCGTGGTCATATCCAGACCGAGGTCCTTAATGACGGGCTGGAGCACGGCTTCGGTCTTCACCAGTTCCGGATACGTCGTGATCTGGGTATTCAAATAATTGGCACCCGAGCTCATATCGTTGGTGGTCTGCGTCTCGCCGGACTGACCGGCATACGTGGCGAACACTTCAGCCGTAGCCGTGTACTTCGGCGGCATGATGAACGTGACAGCTGCGACTGCAGCAAACACCACCACGAACGAGATAATCGCAGACGCGAGATGCTTGCGAACGATCTGCAGCAAATCAGCGATGGTCAATGTTCTTCCTTACCTCTTCGGGAAATTCTCACAGATGGTCTATAATTTAGCACCTACCGGAGAACTTCTCGAGCTTTTGTATCCTTGTGAACAATGACCAAAACCCTTGATACGACTGCAGAATAACTGTACACAATCGCAATCACAATGTATTCTCACTAAATATTTTGCGACAGCACTATTTCCCTATTCCATATTATGAATTGAAATTGAGAATGTGATATATAAAATTGCAATTCAAATTATCATTCATTACAATCAAAATTGTCAATAATGTTTATGCAATGTGAAGGAGTATATTATGGCATCCTTGCTTCAAGGATTCGAAGAAGTTCAGCTAGTTAAGCCCGTTGGCAAAACGGTAATGACCGTTACCGATTCCGTCGTACGTTTTAATAAGGCCACCGCAGAAGTGCTGAATTTTCCAGCACAAGTTAAGATCCTTATTAACGATAAAACCAGACAAATTGCCGTCACGCCGACTACCGCTAAGGCGGATAATGCCGTGAAATTCAGCAAGGGTGAGGGCAAGCAGACTACGTCTGTAAGTATCAAGAATGCTGTGCTTGTTGAAGCAATTTCCAAGTACTTCACGCTTGTCGAAGCTCCAGAAGGCGAGGTCTCTTTCGCCTCCATCAACGGCACTGCTTACCCGGAAGACAAGACCGTGATTTTTGATGTCGCAAACGCCACTGCTGGCACCATGAAGCGCCGCGGCCGCAAGAAGGCTGAGTGATTTCTGCTTAATTCGCGATTATACGAATACTGTAAAAGCCTGGATTTCGAATTAATGATAATTCAGGCTTTTAATTTCCAAAAACCAGCATGGCTTGGGTTGAACAATACATGCACCAGCCCCACGGAGAGGATCTAAACGGCTGATTGGCCCATAGATTATTCAGTTTTTGTAAGCGACTGCCAATTACTTGGTGGGAGTTTAAAAGTACTTCATGAAAATGAACGGTTGACCGAACCCCCATCACCTCACCCACACATGCAACTGGTACAGTTCTCACGGAGGATATGGGAGGGAACCAAGTATGCCCACACCGAACAATACGCAGCTCGGCAACAAGTCAGTTCAAGAAAAACGCAGAAACTCCGGTCATTGCCCCGCGCTACAGCGTGGGGCAATGACCGAGACGCTGACTCGTATCACCATCACCCCATCAGACATGTTGATGTTTGCCGCAGTGGCCATGCTGCCATTTGATGGCACAAAAATTGGCATTTCACTCCCCTATTGGACGCCAATCTCCCCCTGGTTGTTCACCCTGTACACAATCATCAACTGGCGATACTTGCGCGATACCGCACGCCGCTTCCTGCCGTTCTTCCTCTTTCCCCTGCTACTAGTGCTCACATCCGTATACGGCTGGCAGTCATATGGAATACACGCCAGCGCAACCGCAAAGTCATTCATCTCCATATTGTTAGGGCTGACGTGCTTGGCTTCGCTCGACATCGCGATCCGCATTAAACGTGTACCTGTACGAACATTGTTAACTACGCTATTCACCGCATATGTAGCGGCATTCCTCATTGGGATACTGCAATATATCGCTTTAGAACGACATCTGAACTGGCAGCCAGTACTAGCATATTTTGGGGGTGCTCTGTATAGAAACTATGCGAGCGTTCGTCCTCAATTCATGTTCGCAGAACCTAGCTATATCGGCATGCATCTGTTCGGCGTACTCCTGCCAGTTTTCTGGCTGACCCGCGACCGCAAGATTGGCATATTGATACCGATATTTGCCGCTGGAGCAATTGCGATGGGCTCCGGCACCCGAATCATACTGGATACAGTGGTAGCTACATTTATCTGGCTGATAGAGACAATTAACTTCCACTCACGTAAAGTAACAGCTGGGTTCGTCGGTGCTTTAGGACTTCTTGGAGCAGGTGGATTGAGCGCAATTATCATCAATCCGCGCCTAAACTCTTTAGCCACCAATGGATTACTTGCTGGTGACGGATCGATGAGTGCAAGAATCTTCCATATGCTCGCTCCCATGTGGTCATGGAAACATGATCTATCTCACTTCATGTTTGGATGGGGCGCAGGCAATATCTCTAATGCAGTGCGTACTGGTTACGCCGGTGCCCGCCAATGGTATGACACCCATGGCGGTGCGCCCAGTACCGAAATCGATGGTTTAGCAAATCCCCCAGCGGATACTTTCACAATGAGCATCTATGCCAGCTTCATTACCGAATTTGGTCTATTTTGCTTTTTGGCCTTCTTGCTCTTGGTATTAGTACACGTAGCGGTCCATCATGGATGGAGCCGACGGAACATATGCTGGTTCATTCTTCTCGCATACCTATATATTCAGTTTGAATCATACGCATTCTATGCAATTCCACTGTTCATATGGGCTGTCTGCACAATAATGAATCGAGGAAAAAACAACATCAATTCCCTTTAGATTGCGAGAATCACAATTCGCTACTCTCTATCATGCCGATAAAGAGTGCGCATACGGAATGATCGGTCAGGCGTTTTAGGATACAGATGCGGACGGTATCCTTTTTGATGAAAAGTGCGGTACACTCACCCATCTTTTCACGTACCATGAAGTGGCCTGATTTTTGTTCCGCCCCACTATAAGGGCGGAACAAAAATCAGGCCATATCATGTTGTTTTGGACTGGTGATGGAGTGAATCCATTGGATGGCCCGTTGCTCGAGTTCGGGCAGGTTCCGTGTTCCGCGTTCGATTTCGCTGATGCGGCTCGACGGCACGCACAGCGCCTCGCCGACCTGCTGTTGGGTGATGCCGTGGCTTACGCGCCGTTCGCGCAGTCTGGCGCCGCGTTCGACCGACGTTGCACGTCTAAATAGACAACGGGGAAAGACAAAGACCTCGAAACATCTGTTATACTTATAGATACAAGCCCCGTGCTGACCGCTGGTTCCCATGTCACCGGGGCATTGCTTTACTCGTTCGCCTACGACGCCAAGGAGTCCCAAGAATGATTGACGTCCTCGCGCACAACCACGCTCCAGATGAAACATGGGTCCTCGAATGGCTCTCATCACCACGTCTCCAAACGTATCTTGATGCTTCAGGGAACAATCTGCAGCGCGCCCTCCGGTTGTACGAATGGAATATCAATCTTGGACAGACCCTGATGAAGGACATCGCGTTCTTCGAAGTCGCACTACGCAATGCCTACAACAGAGAAATCGACTCGCGTTGGGACGGTACCAGGCACTGGCTGTTCGATGACGATTCACCTGTCAACATCCCTATACCACGACATAACAGAGCTGGAAAGTCGTTCGACGCGAACGCATTGAACCGGACGAGCATTCGCAACGCCACACCCTCCCGTACGGAGACCATACAACCGGACAAGATGATCGCGAACCCTCCACTTGGATTCTGGGCGCATCTGACCGACAAAGCCCACGAAAGAATTCTGTGGATACCATACCTCCACCACGCGTGGCCCTCCGGGACGAATCGTGCGGACCTGAACGCTAAAATCCGTCTCATCAACGAGTGCAGGAACCGTATTGCGCATCATGAGCCGTTGTTTCACAATGCCGACGGGACAAGGAATCCGGCCGTGGTTGATGGATTGGTTGTGGATTTGTTCCATGAACTCCTGCCACAAGCAGATGTCTTCGAACCCGATGCGCCAACCCCAGTCGAACTTTTTCTGCATTCCAGCCCACGCCCCTGACTCACTTCGGAACATTCGTCCCACGGCCGTCCGCTGACGCGATTCCGTCTTCTCTTACAGCACGGATTGACCGATATAGATAAGGGGCTGCGGACGCCAACTTGCAGAAACACACACTTATGAAGGTGTTGGCACGGCAGCTACGCCGTCACTGGGGACGACATCTACTTCGACCACCGGCACGCCAACGCGGTCCTCAAGGGTCCGGGAAGCGTCATCTAGAACGTGAAACCCACGCAAGGGGCTTCAGGAACATGGGCTATTTCAGCACTATGATCTATCTGACCTGCGGCAAACTCGACTTACGAACCATCATACCTGACAGAATTCACCCACGCCAAACAGCGAAAGGCCTAAATTCTCAAATCGACGAACTATTCAAAAATCTATAAATTTTAGGGCAAAGAAAATGACACGTCCGAGTTGCCACCTTTTCGAATTCCAGGTTTGGCGTAAAAGACCAAGAAAACTGCTTCCTTATGTCAATGCCTCTGAAGCTGCTCGTGCACACTTCCCTATTTGTCTCCATCAGAAGCAGCCTCGCGTATGCTCCGGCATCCAGTCTCATTTTCATATCCTGATGAGCTTCAACGCTCAGGAGAAATCATCTCCCTAATCTTGATTTTCCTTGTCATGTCGGCGGCCCCTCACCGTATATTCCGCGCATGACGAAAAAGACCAACAACTAGTGTGACTTTGTATGCAATAAGCGGCATTAAAACAAATGCAAGGTTCCGTCCTCACGAGCTATCATGTAGATATGAGTGAAGATATTAAATTAAATGACCTGCTTCGCCTCATTGATGAGGAGATCAGCAGGACGAAAATCCGTTTCATGACCAACTACAATGGCACCGAACCCATCAAGGTGTTCAGGAGAGATCCCGATGAGCTTAACACCGATTGGCTTCTGTCCCGAAAAAGGAACGACAACGGGAAAGATGCGGAGCACCTGCACAAGGGGAATAACGTGATCGGCCTGGTACGTCTTCCAGAAAACAACGACCTCTGGGGGCTCACATGTCTCAAGCGTATCGGGGACCCATTGGAATGCCCAAAGGAAAAGAGCGAAGGCGACGACCCCCACTATGTCGGTTACGAGGGAGAGGAACTGACCGAATACCGCAAATTCTACGGCAGAGTCATCGTGCGCTATCACAAGGACACACGACAGCCCATACAGTATGCAGAAGGACTTTTAGACAATCTCATCGTCGAGAAAGTCCTATCCTCTGCAGAATCCCTATAGTGACGCCTTCGTAAGATACGGAAACAGCACCGCATTACGATTCAGGCATTAAAAAATCCGTGCGATCAGATGAATGGTCACACGGATTTCTAGTATGCAGAAACTCGCGCACAGCTATGGCATGATATGGCCACAACAAACGATGACAATGTCTTGCATCAGTTTTCTGGGTTATGCCCGATACAGAGAATTATGAGAGAAAAACAGGACGCGGAGAAAGACAAACCGCGTAAGCGCTAAGCACAGCGCACTGGCACACTCCAGAATTTCAAATGGGGGTTTCCAGCATTGAAACGTTGCGTATCATCGCGATGTTCATGATTCTCGCCCATCACTTCATCGTCCATAACGGCTATGATGTCCCGAAACTCCCCTTGGGGCCGGAATGGATCTTCTTCCAACTCGTCATGGCCGGCGGCGGCAAGGTCGGCGTGGTCATCTTCTTCTCCATCTCCGCATGGTTCTTCCTCGACAAGGAACAGACCATCAAATCCAACCTGAAACGCGTGTGGATCATGGAACGCGAGCTCCTGTTCTGGAGCCTTATCCTCGTAACGTTCTACCTCGTGTTCGACCGAGCCGATCTCAGTAGGAAACTCATGGTGAAAAGCGTCATGCCGTTGATCATGGGCGTGTGGTGGTACGCCACCGCCTACGCCATATTCCTGGCGCTCCTCCCCTTCCTGGCCAAGGGACTGAAGGCGCTCGGCCGCGAATACCACCTCGCGCCGGCCACGACCGTGCTGGTCATATGGGGATTGACCAGCTTCATCCCCGGAATGATAGGAATCAAGGATGGTTTCTTCGGTTTCATCTACCTGTTCATTCTGATTTCTGCTTATAAGTGGTATATGAAACCGTTCACCACCAAGCAGGTCTGGCTGACGACCGGCATCGGGCTCGGTTTTTCCTGTTGTACACCTGCGCTTCCATAACATTGTCGCCGTTCGGGCACGACATAGGGATAACGCCACCAGCAAATGACAGTGAAGCCACCTCCAAAGAAACGTCTGCAGCCCTCTATCCACTAAACGTCCAATTTTTCTTTCAATGCTTTCCTCATAGAAGAACCTACTAAATCTTCCAAGGCAATCAGTCGTTCTCTCATTCTGGCAGGAATTTCCTCAGTAAATTCGATCACCGCTTCAGCTACCCATTCTTTTTGAGCAAGCGTACCGTTCGCCATTATGTCCTCAACAGTTTCGGTTACGATCACGCCACCGAAATTGCATAGCTCGAGTTTGGTCAACGCGCCGGCCGCAGTATCGCACATGCCAGCAGGCCCCATTTTCAGCATGGTGACCATCAACTGTACGTACCTCTCAGCGGGAAACCGTTGCACTATGCGAGCGACCGCATTGTATCGCTTATTCGATATCAGATAATCAATAATATTTTGACGTTCATCCTCACACAGTGATGCCATCGCCTCATACGCTAGCCAATAGACAATATTGGCCTTATCCTCAAAGCTTTTGACAAAACACGACAACATGCTGAAAAGTTCCTCTCGAATTCCATCAGGCAATTCATTACTGAAATGTATAAGGAATTTCAAAGGCCATCTTTTGTCTTGAAGCGCCTCAGCGTTGGACATCATAAGCTTCGCGAATGAATCCCAATCAACTAATTCCGGATGAGCATATCCGCAGAAGAGGAATGCGCTCAGCATGTGATCCACACCATGAACAGCAATAACCCCAGACTGTTCGTAGCTTGCTATTGCCTCAGCACAATATGCAGAAAAACAGTCAGAAACCCTCCGGATCTCGTCCTCGGAAAGCTTTTGCGCATCATCGACGCTCTTGATTACATCAACTTGGCCGCTTTTCACCTTTACGTGCCATTGCGCTTCCGATTCCTCATCATGAGAACTTCGCTTATATTCGTACCATTGCTGCAGAGAGCCTGCATCGCATCGTTGCAGCAAGATTGCCAGATTGTCATCACCCCAAAAGGACTTCGGAAACAGAATCGTCAAATTCTGCGCTTCCGAGGCATAGCTTTCTCCCACGCCAGGCAGCTCCAAAAACCATTGCTCAATCTTTTCCTGCACATCTCGATTTGCCGCCCTATAACAAGCTTTAAGCGTCTTGAACAGTTCAATAGGGATATTGAACGTCGCAGAAACCTTTCGGACGTATTCCCGCATAGACGCCATCGTCGTCAAGCACCAAAGGCAAACTTCATCAGCCTTATCTGCGGAAAGATAATCACCTATGCACTGGAACAACGTCAGATCATTCAGTGCCGTTGAATGCGTGGACTCATTCAACGATACAGTTTCGGCATATTCAACAATCCTGGAATCTGAAGCTCTCTGGATGGCGGACCGAAGTACTTTCCGATAATCGTCTTTGGAAGAACACCGCCGAAACATTTCAAGCACATTGACGATGTCCGTTCTCCCCTCATTATCATCCTCAATCTGAGCATACGCATTTTCTGCCTGCAAACAGCAATATCTTTTCCACGCATCTCTGTCACCGAGAAATGCCGCCTGAAGAATAAGGGAGATAAAACGTCGTCTTAGCGAATGGGTTTTCTCTGCTTCTCCAATGCTATGAAGCCACCGATTCGACACTGCGTTACCCGCAATGCTACGCTCTCCCAATTCGAGCCACCAGAAAATTGGATTGTCGGATGACTGAATCACCTCAGCTACATCAACCTGCTTTCCAGATGACTTAACGTTTCCCCAAATCCAATCGTATTGCCACAGCAATCTCATTGCCGCGCCACAGATTCCATTAGCAGTAATATCATCTGGATTCTGCAAGCAAAGACTCACTGCATTCGAACCGGCAGAAATAGCTTCATCCTTACGACCGAGTTCAAACATCGCCCATGATTCGTGAACCAGCAGCCACGCTTTATCTACAGGATAAAGATCATAAGTCATAACAGCTTGAATATGTTGAAGAGCGGCACTCCAATCATTATCATCTATATCAAAGGCAAATTGCATTACCGCCGATGCGGCTTGCTCTTCAGGAGATTTCGCAACCGAAAAAAGCTCATCCAAGCGTCCACCCTGTCCATCAAGGTAATCATAAAAAGCCGCGGCCGCCTTCCAGCACCAGTCAGATGAAGCCCATGCCTCATCCTTTCTTTTCCCTTTCTGCATGGCCGCGTCAGCCATGGAACCACTTCCCGCTCTCCAGTACCACTCCAATCCATACTCATTCCCATATAGCAAGGAAGCCAAGGCCTCATGACCTTTCAAGTTATCTATATGTTTATTCACATGCGGGGCTATCACACGAGGAGCGAGCATTGCGAGTCGAATGCGATCCTGGTTTTTAATGTTTTTCAGACCATTCCACACAACTCCGTTGAATGCAGACTTCTCATACGTGCTGCATGCGAACTCATAAATCTCTTCTTCATCTGTCTTTTCCAGCACATGATCCTTGTATACAAGAATCTTGGGTTTTCGGGAAGAACGGTCAATCTGTGAAGACTTGATCTTGGACCAATACATTGTTCCTTCATTAGAAATCAGAACAACAATATGAGCAATTCTCCCATTAGTCCACGAAGCTTCATGATTGGCATCAAATCCGAACCACCAGCCAATCACATTACCTTGCTCATCCTTTTTAGGATGCCTGAAGTAGCTTGCTCCTTTCTTTACTTGCACACCGAGAACCACAAATGAAGGAATTCCCTCATCGCTCACCGGCATCACCCATAAATCAGTGCCAAAATCAATGTCCTTGGACATTATGCACCATTGGAAAGTGTCAGAGAAAAAAGCCTTTACCTGATTTTCGCCGCCCTCTCCCCTTCGAGCTTCCGGTGAGATTCTGACCCCAAATGTTCCAGGCATAACCACTATCTTTCACAAGTAACTTCGTCGTGTATTTTTCACTCGTTTTGCTCTGAATCTTACAGTACAAAGGACAAATGTTCGAGTCGGTTTAGATAACCCCGAGATTCTATGTGCTCTTAAGTTTCACCCTTGAGATAAAAATAACGCAATTTACATCTTATGCGCGACCTCGCTAACCGATAGGGGGGGGGGCTGCGGACGTTTTCTTGGAGACTGAACGAAAGGATTATCATATGTCCGGTCCCGAGGAACGGCGACGTACGGTGGAGCTGTATTTCACCACGCCGATGACCACGGCCCAGGCGGTGAGGCATCTGGGCGATCCGACCAGGCAGTGCCTGGAACGCTGGCTGGCGGCGGATCCCGGGTATGCTGGCCATATGG
>OAUK01000765.1_pt1 | contig 12733 bp, 9 predicted proteins | sample 1495131 | NCBI WGS metagenome assembly OAUK01 (sample SAMEA2580009, study PRJEB22360) | human gut metagenome | biome: human gut; feature: human-associated habitat; material: faeces | place: Denmark | collected 2008/2010 | reverse complement strand
GACTAAAGAAAAACTTTATCCTAAAGTGCTTGACAACTACCGGGGTTCCAGAGATTGAATTTTGGATGCGTAGGGCAAGTTTACCCACAACGCTTTTAGAGATGGAAAGGGCGGAAGCAGTAGCACGCTGACTTGTTCCAAGCTCTAATTGACTAATAACTTGTTTAATTAGCGAGATATTTAAACTCATCATAATTCCTTGTAAAAAAAGGAACTTCTAAGTTAATTAAAACAAGTTGGTTTGTGTGCGAAGTTAATCGAAAATCAAAGGATGACGAGTAATGAGTCTTAATTCCTTTGCGACATTAAAAATAGAGTAAATCAAGAATTGCGCGCTTTGGTCTATAAGACAGTTAAGGCGAAGTTTGCCTTAACCGTCTTATCTGCTAGCGTACTTTTATTAGGAGGCGTCAAGAACTTTCGCGGCATAAGGTCGTAACCTCGCTTCGCTCCGTTACGGCTTATTCCACGATTTCTTGACCCAATTAAGGACATGAGGAGTTCGAGATTTGAGTTTTGGATGGTGCCCACGCTTAATCAGAACACAGAAAGGAAGAAAAAATAATTTTCTTTACCCTCTGCCCACGATCAATAAGAATCCTGCCCACAGATTCAATATTTCTCACTTGAAGAATTGGCCCAGCTCTGTTTCGATGTGAAAAAGACACCGGTTCGAGGTGTGAGAGTTACACCTAAATTAGAACAAATCTCTGAGCTGAGGAATGTCGATGCGGGCTACTTCGCCATCCTCAGCACGCAGTTTAAAAATCCCAACGACGCATTGATCGCCTATAAACTTCGTGACGGAGTGGAAAAGAGATTTGATGACCTCAAGAATGATGCCGACTTGAAACGGCTGAGAATGCATTCTTGCCATACCCGGCAGTCGCGCCTATTTGTACAGTTTATCGCCGAAATTCTGAGGTGTTACTTACTTAACGAGATTCAGTCCAACGGTGAAATGCCAAAATATGTCAAAACCGTCACCGGCTTGCTTGATGAAGTGGCATCCATCAGAAGAGTTTCTATCGGGAACCATCGTAAATTTTATAAGCGTCCCACGAAGCATCAACTGCAAATCATGCAAGCTTTAGGAGTACGACTAAACCCTAATCAATGGCCCTCGCTCTCTGACTTGAAAGATACCCAAAGCTAGAATTTACGTATCTATGAGGGAGGAAACTGATTGATTAGGCTCTGATCAATTCCTCCCCGATGGAAAATTCCCGTCAGATTCTTCGGAAATAAAGCCTCCGAAGGGCGATTGGGAAAAATTACGTATTTTGCAGAGCTTCCTTAATTTAGTCCTTTCAATTTTCTTAGAGTCCCACATTCAAACTTAAACAGCTGCTTAAGTTAAATCTGCCACCTCAGAAGTGTTGTAGAGGCGCAAGCGTGTTAGTAAACAACTTTTTCGCAGCTTCCCGCAGATTATGCTTATACCTCAATTTCGATTCATCGTGACGGCCCGAATACTCATCGTAATTACCATTGAGTTCCGGGACCTCTCCGCCGTTCCAACTATCTCTAACGGCGTTTAGTTCCTCAATAGGAACAGCCCATTCTTGTGAAAACATCTGAAGTGCAATGTTTTGGATTTCTCGAACACGGCTGTACATAATCACGAGAACATCTTTGCCAGCAAAATTATTGGGCTCTTGTTTTAAATCATCCCAAAACTTTTCGATGATCTCGCCAATCGCAGGATTGCTGCGCTTATACAACTCGATGAACTTCTTCACTCTGGCGTCAGCCTTGGGATCAATCTCTGTCTTCTCTATTGTCTTTTCGTTTGGAACAAATGTCTGGATGAGATTCATTAAGTAGTTATAGTTAACTTCGAACGACTTAACAGCCTCTAGTTCGTAATCAAGATCTAACATAAGAGGATTGGGGTCATCGTCTCCTCCTTTCTTGATTTTCTCGCGGGCATTTTGATAAAGCCCCGCCATCGACTGCAGCTTTTGAACCGTAATCCCCAAAGAATTACGTTCTTCTTCGTCCTCAAATTCGTCATATACCTGAGCGCTGCTCAGCAGTCTGTCAACCTTCTGGAAGGCTCTGACGAAAAGTTTAATTTTTTCGAAGTTCTCCGGAGATGATTCATCTATGTCTTCACTGGATATTGTTAGGGCTTTAAGCTCTTGTGCAGCTTGTTTCAAGTCATGCTTAACAGTTTTCCACGCAGGGGCTGAAACTTCGGAAGCCCCTCCGTTAGAGTACAGCAACAAAGCCTCATCAATCTTCTTTGAGTATTCCAAAGGATATTGAAGCGTTACAACCTGACCGTATCTTTTCGTCGCGTTGAAAATTCGATTTGTCCTTGAAAAGGCTTGAATAAGATGCTGAGGTTTCATGGGCGGCCGATCTAAAAAGATCGTCGAAAGACAGGGAGCATCGAAGCCTGTTAACAGCCGATCCACAACGATGACTAGATCCAGCTGTTCTTCCCTTCTTCTGTATCTCGATTCTTTTCGAGCCAGCCTTTTATTTAGATCAGCGTTGTAAGCGTTCAAATCGGAAATATCTGCAGGAGCCTTAGGGAACATTTCCTTATAGTCTTTTAGGGCCTCCGCCATTTCTTTTTGATTTACCTGCGCCCCATCCTCATTTTCACCAACCGTATACGTGATTGCTACTTTAGGAAAATCAGGAAGTTTAGAAAGAATACCTTCTTGGATTTTTCCTCTTTTTTTAAATTCTTTAAAAAGTTTGTAATAGGCTTGGGCTTCTTTAATTGAACTACAGGTAAGCATGGCTTCGAACGTATTCCCTGCCCCTGCATTGATATTGAATTTTCCAGAGCTTCTGTTCAATATGTAATCAACGACTTTCTCCCGATGAGTCGGATTGTTATAGAGGTCCTGATTGCTAGCCTCGCAACGCCTGAGTACTAATTTTTCAAGATCTGTCTCAGACATGTCAGCAAGTTTGTCCTGAGTCTCGAGGTTGTTTTGAAGTGCTATTTCTTGAAGCGACTCCTTACCTTTACCCATCGACTGAATTTGAAAGCCTAAAACAGCGCCATCATGAATAGCTTCTTTAATCGTGTACTTATGAAGAACTGGACCATATAACTCCTCAGTTGTACGCGCAAGATTACCAAGAGCCTCCCTTTTATTCTCAGCAAAGATTGGAGTGCCTGTAAAACCAAACCATAGACTAGGTCTTCCAGGTTCGCCAAAAAAATCATCTAACTCTTTTTTTGTCTGCGGCGAAACTGTTCTATGACACTCATCAACTACAAAGGCTATTCTCTTATTCCTGAGGTTATTTTTCTTCTTCAGAGCAGAAGCATCCAGCGAGTCGCTTGAATACTTTCGAATTATATTTTGTAATTTTTGAATCGTTGTAACGATAGCCACTCTGGTGCTGCTTAACAGTTTCTTTTCTAGATCTCTTGTATTTTCTGTCTTATCGATGTCTATATCGTCGTTGTAAGCATAGGAACGAAAATCATCGGAAGTCTGCTTATCAAGGTCTTTTCTATCGATTAAAAAGATCGTTTTATCGATTGACGGAATGTCGAGAAGATTCTTCGTTACTGTGTAAGAAGTCAGCGTCTTTCCCGAACCAGTCGTATGCCAAACGTAACCCGAATTGTTTTTTCTCGATACTTCTCTCACCTTAGTGATGGCATGAATCTGATAAGGGCGCAACAGGATTTGGCGCCTATTTGACTCATCGATCACTGAATACTTACCAACCATTAGGTGCGCCATCGGAACATTGAGCGCAGCTTTGGCAAAATCCAAATAGCCATTTACTCTTTTGTTTTCCTCATCGACCCAACTTGTCAGAAATTTCTCGCCCATTTCACCATTGATGTTAGAGGCGATATATTTGGTGTCCGTCCCATTTGAAACTACAAACATTTGTACGAAACTAAATAGCCCCCGAAACTGTCCTTCCCGGCAATATTTTTGTATCTGCCTAAAGGCATCCATGTAGGGATGGTCTTGATTTTTTAGTTCGATGTGGACAAGAGGGATGCCATTGACAAGCAGGGATACATCAAATCTTCTGTCTCTGTCGGCGTCAGAGGGGGAAAATTGGTTGATTACTTCATAAGAAGAATGTCCGCCTGCAACCTCTCGATTATTAATCGCCATCAACGTAACTGTACCAAGAGTCGCATCTTCACGAACTAACGGAATTTGGGCTATTCCGTGTTCGCCTGCAAGCCACAAGGCTGCCTTATACGTACTAGCTCCTTGTTCAGCCATATAGGCTTTGATCTGCTCCATCTCCAGATCAGTAATTTCCTTACCTTTCAAAACTCCTATGTTGTTTTGATTTAATTTGGTCCGAAAATTTGCCCACAGCTGTTCTGTATTTTTTATGTCGGGCCTGTATGTCCACTGAGATACCCCCAATGTAAGTTGATTTATCAAGCTTTTCTCAATGTTTGACTCAAGTTCGGACATTTTCCCTCCTAAATAAACATTTTTTGGAGCAAACCTTTCTTTAATTTTTTATAAGTTTCCAACTTACGTTGATGAAGAGTAATAATGCCGTCGAGTTGGTTAAAAAAATCGCCAATTTTCGTTTGCTCTAATTGACTCGGGATGGAGACAATTAAATTCTTAACAATTTCTCCGGACAGATTCCCCTGTCCTCCTTGGAGAAAGGTGGCCGTAATCCTATCTTTCTCTTTTCTTAACCAGAAAGATAAAAAAGCATTTGAGTAGCCCTCCTTCGTAGATATTGCCAGTATGGCTTGATTTATAGCGCCATCAATCTTAGAAAGGGATACTTCTCCACTTGTTGCCCCGTATAGAGCGTAAAGTATCTGCCCTTTGTGAACGCTTTTTGCTGAAGATTTGTTTAGCCCTTCTTCTGTTATGAAAAGTTCTGTTCTCTCTCCGCTGATCTCACCAGATCGTATAAAAGGGATGGTTCCATTGTAATAATTTTTATTTGAAACTGTTGGGGTCCCCCCTGAATACGATAAGGTGAAATCTTTTAACTTACGCTGTTCCCAATCGTTCGTAAAACCAGGGAATCGGAGCTCCGGATTTAACTGATCTTTTTTCGGAAACATTTTTTGAAGCAGTGTTCTTTTTAATTTTTTCAGTGCCTCTAACTTACGTTGATGAAGAGTAATAGCTTTATCTACAAGTTTGAAAAACGATCCAATTTTGGCTTGTTCTTCACCCGAAGGGACTGGCACGTGAAGCCCTTCTACTTCATTTTTAGAGATTTCCAAAAAGGTAGAACCGCTTGCTTTTATTAAAGCCTGTTTCTTTAAGTGATGCTTATAAGAATACAAGAAATATACATCTACCCCTTCCTTAGTTACTATTGACTGGAACCCCTGATTTGTGGCTCCTTCCCTCTCGAGAATTGCTGCCTCACCTATTGTCGCTCTGCTCGTAAAAAGTATAGTTTTATGTGCAGGAAGTAATTTTGCAGAGCTATTGTTAAGCCCCTCGTTGGAAATTTTTCTCTTGCTTCCTTTTGCAAAGTTTTCTTGACCAATCTCGGTCGGAGAATACCAATCAATAGAACCATTCCAATACGCTGGAACTGATGTAGATGGAGTGCCGCCACCAACAATTTCAGCTACATCTTTTAACTCACGCTGTTCCCAAGCGGGATAGTCTTTCCCGTTTGTGTCTTTAAAACGAAGGACGGGGGCTTTTTCTTTTTTTTCCATTTTCGAACCTTAAATTTCGGTTTTAAGCCCAAGTTGCTTGAACAATCCGTTAAGTTCTGACTTCAACTGTTTTTCTTCTGTTTCTATGCTCAGAAGTTCTGTAAAAACGCCTTCCAAGTCGATTTCCTCTTCTTCTTCTGAGGTATCAACATAGCGGGGAATATTTAAATTAAATCCCTGTGCTTGAATTTCTTCTAAGCTCGCTAGATAAGAGAATTTTTCTATTGACTTGCGTTCTTTGTAGGCAGCAAAAATTTTATTCAAATGCACATCAAGCAGAAAATTTCTTGGCCCTTCTTTTTTAAATTCCTTAGAGGCATCAATGAAAAGAACATCCCGCGACGTGTGATTCTTTTTCAAAACCAAAATGCAGGTGGGGATTGGGGTTGAATAAAAAATACCGGCTGGAAGACCAATCACTGCGTAAATTTTCCCTTCCTCAAGTAATTTCTTCCGAATCGCTTCTTCGGAGGAGCCTCTGAACAGAACCCCATGGGGCAAAACAATTGCCATCGTTCCAGAGTCTTTTAAGTGATAGAAGCCGTGAAGTAAGAAGGCATAATCGGCCTTACTTTTAGGAGGAAGCTTGCCAAATGATGCAAATCGAGGATCCATTAGAAGACCTTCGCTAGCATCATATTTTTGCGAGTAAGGCGGATTCATAACAACAGCATCAAAAGTAGTTGGCTCGTCAGAAGGCCAATCAACGCCCAACGTATCACCGAATCGTAAGTGCTGTTGAGCTGATGAAACCCCATGAAGAATCATATTCATCCTTGCGAGGTTATAAGTTTGATTTTTTATTTCCTGTCCAAAATATTGGATCTTATTAGTTAGGTTAAGAGTCGGCGAGTCGACAATAAAATTTTTTACTTGTAACAATAAAGACCCTGAACCCATGGTCGGGTCATAGACCGAGAAAGCATTTTTATGTTCCTGGCCATCAGTAACGATTCTAGCCAACAAACGTGAAACCGCTCTAGGGGTGTAAAACTCTCCTGCTTTTTTTCCTGATTCAGATGCAAATTTTGAGATTAGATATTCATATGCATCTCCCAGCGCATCATGTCCATATGAGTGGAAATCAATATCGGCCAATTGAATAATGACTGAAGAAATGAGTTTATTAGCCTCAGCAGCTGTTTTCCCAAGCTTTTTGGAATTGATGTCAAAATCCTCAAATAAACCTTCATAAAAGAGGCCCTGACTCTGTTCAATGTCTCTAAAAATTTGGGACAACGACGAAAGCATAAACGTCCGATCTGCAACTTCCTTGGCTAAATGAGAAAAGGTTGATTCCGGTTTAATGAAGCAACCAAACTTTTTCCTTATCTCTTCTTCTAATAAATCTTTATCTTCAGAGAGGTAATAACGCTCAAAAATTCCTTGAGCTTCATCTAAGCTCTCTGGTTTTCTGTTCTCTACGAGATCAACAACTTCGTAGAGAATTTCGTCAGAAAGATTTTTAAAGAAAACCAATCCAAGAAGGTAGTCCTTGTAATCATCCGCCGACATACTTTTCCTCATGTCGTCGGCAGCTGCCCACAGACTTTTATTTAGCTGTTCTTGAGTGAGTGAAGACATATTTTTATAGCCAATCTTAACTTTTCATTAACCAACTGAGCTACGAGATTAGCACTTACTTCCGCAATTACGAAATTAAGGACTAATAAATGCTTTTTAAAATTAAATTACCCCATTTTTAGGTCTATTTAGATCATCAAAGTACGTACCAAAGTCAGGAGTGAATGCTTATTCTGTTACTACTTAACCACTTTTAAAGGCACACTTGGGAACAGCGTAATTTATTTGACTACATTCAAAAGATTACTGATTTTAGAGGTCGTACCCCTAAAAAACTCGGGATGGAATGGAGCGAAAAGGGAATTCCAGCACTCTCAGCACTCAATGTGAAAGACGGCTACATTGACCTTTCTCAAGACATTCATTTCGGAAATCAAAAACTTTACAAAAAATGGATGGCTGGCAACGAACTACATAAAGGTCAAGTTCTTTTTACTACAGAAGCTCCAATGGGTAACGTGGCACAAGTTCCTGATAATAAAAAATATATTTTGAGTCAAAGAACTATTGCGTTCGATGTCAAAAAAGATATCCTCTCGGAGGATTTCCTTGCAATTCTTCTAAGAAGCCCGTCCGTTTTTAGAGAGTTGACTGCACTATCAACTGGAGGAACGGCTAAAGGAGTGAGTCAAAAAACGCTTGCAGGAGTTAAAGTAAAAGTTCCTAAACTTCTTGAAGAACAAAAAGAAATTGCAGAATTATTTTCAAGAATGAATGGCTGTATTACTCTTCATCAGCGTAATTCTCCTTACCAAAATCAGCTTTGACTCAAAATAAAGTGAAGAAATTCCTCAAAATTAAGCACGCTTGGGAACAGCGTAAGTTAGAAGATTGTGCAGCGATAATTATGGGTCAGTCTCCCAAAAGCGAAAACTACACCAATGACCCAAAAGATCATGTATTGGTCCAAGGAAACGCGGATCTAAAAAATGGTCAGGTTGTTCCGAGAGTTTGGACAACTGAAGTCACGAAAGTTGGCAAAGTTGGTGACATTATTTTATCTGTGAGGGCTCCTGTTGGGGAAGTTGGTAAGACGGCCTTTGATGTAGTGTTAGGACGAGGAGTCGCGGCAATTAGAGGCAATGATTTTTTGTTGCAAACCTTACAAAAATTCAAAGAATGTAAGTACTGGGGAAGGGTTTCAGCGGGATCAACTTTTGACTCAATTACTTCAGAAATTTTGAAATCCACCGTAATTTCGATGCCGACAATCGAAGAGCAGATAAAAATTGGTGATTTTCTGAGCTCTGTTGATAATCTTATTACTCTTCATCAGCGTGAGTAACTTTTAGGTCAGTCCCGATAAAGATCTCATCACAAGATCTACATCTTTGTTTTCTAACTCTTGAATAATATGCAAATATGTTTTTTGAGTTGTGTTCATACTCGCGTGCCCGAGCCTTCTAGCAACACTCGCAATTGATACTCCTGCAAATAGGAGGAGAGATGCGTGTGTATGCCTTAATCCATGAACCGAAATCACTGGAATCCCGGCTTTAAGGCATAATTTCCGAAGGCGGCAATTAACAGTCGAATTAAAAACTGCTGTTTTAACGAAAATAGGCTCTTCTTTAGGAAGCTCTCTGACAAGGGCTGCAAATTGAATCGCTATTTGCCAATCTATCTGGATCTTTCTAACTGAAGATTTATTTTTTGTCGGCAGAAAACCTTTCCCTGACTTGTAATCCCATGTTTTGCTCACCGTTACGGTCTGTCTAGAAAAATCAAAGTCGTTCGGCGTAAGAGCCAAGGCTTCAGAAAAACGCATTCCGGTCTTGGCCACGAGAAGAATAAACCAGTCCCAATTCAATGGCCCGGAAATATCAAGAGCCGAAAGTAATTTATGCAGTTCAAACTGATTTAAAAACTTCGCCTTCTTGGGGCTGGGAGTTTTCCCTTTGATAATCGCCTTGCGAGTAGGGTCTCTGTCAATTAAACCATCATCGACGGCGTCAAGAATTGCTCCTTTGAGTTGATGGTGAAAATCCATCGTTGTTTGTCTTTCGTGCGTGGCCGCGTATCGATTCAGCAGATCCTGATAATTGAGCCGATTCAAATTTTGAATCACTAAATCAGGAATTAATCTCCGAAGCCATCGTAACGTCATTACATATTTGTTGTAAGTTACGTCCTTTACCGCACCTTGTTTATAAATTTGCAGCCACTTTTCGTAATAAGCACAAAAAGTTATGCAATCTACGGCGCTACTTTGAGTTGAGTTCATAGTCTGTTTTCCAATTGTCACGCTGATGAAGTTGGCGCCCAAGCAATGTTGTCGGACGCCAATTTTGATATTCCTGCGCAAAAACGGGAAAACAGAAGGTTGCTGATAGAACTTGTTTTAGCTCAAATAGTCTTGCTCTTTGAAGAAAAGAGAGGGCTCTGTTCTTGGATTTTTAATGCTTCCAGGCCCATTTCTCATTTATGCGTCATGATCTCGAGCACCTGACGATCAGTCTCGACCATCGCTTCCTTCCCAATTAAAGTAAGGTTATGGATTGTCTGATCGACATCCTCACTGACAATTCCCTCAATACTGGACACACACCGGCCGTTCATGGCCAGCATCGCAGACATCAGCGCAGTCGAAACACCTGAAGAGATTTTCATAGAACAGGCCGGCTTTGCACCGTCACACAGCATTCCCGACAGGTTAGCCACCATATTTTTAACGGCGGCGCATGCGTCCTCATACCCGCCGCCCATCAGCCAAGTAATAGCAGTAGAAGCACCGGTAGAAGCCACAACACATCCGCAAAGAGCTGAAAGTCGTCCCAAACTTTGCTTGATATAGACACTCGTCAAGTGGCTGAGCGTCAGCGCTCGAATCATTTGCTCTTCGCTTGCGTTCATATCTTTAGCGAAAACAACAACCGGCAAAGTGGCGGTAATTCCTTGGTTACCGCTGCCCGAATTGGACATCACAGGAACCGTGGCACCTCCCATGCGGGCATCACAAGCAGCTGAGGTAAATTCAACCATATGCGCCAGAGTGGAATCACCCATGTACTTCATTCCGTTATTCCGGATCATGGCTCCGAGAGAGTGTCCGTAATCGCCTTTTAATGCGAACTCTGCGGCCTCTTCATTGAGTCTCTGAGCTTCTTTCATGAATCGGATTTCTTCTATAGGAGCCGTCGTCGCAAAATCAAAAACCATTCTGAAATTCAGCTGTACGTCATCTGCGTCTTGAGCATCACCTTTTCCGGAACCCTCTTCCTCCGCAAAAATTGTCTCGTCGTCCTTTTCCAAGAGAACAAAGAGTGTGTGTTCGCGCGAAATAACGGCTCGAGCAGAATGACCTTGGGCTCGGACTTCAACATCAACATGAAGATTAGAAGGAGAGTCCGGCAAGTGTTTGATATTGATTGGAACCGACTCGATAAAAGCTTTTCCTTTTTCGACCGCTTCGGGAGAAACTTCTTTGAGGACTTCGAGACCGTATTCGGATTTTCCAATCAGACTTCCAAGAGCGATTGCAATCGGCAAGCCGATCATTCCGGTTCCCGGAATGCCTACACCCATGGCATTCTTAATGATATTGCCGCTAAGACCAAGATTGATTTCTTCAGGCTGCATACCTAAGAGCTCGGTAGCTTTGGCAACTGCCAGTGACACAGCAATGGGCTCAGTGCATCCCAGTGCCGGCACAACCTCCCGATGAATTAAGGAAATAATCTTCTCTCTTGTTGCCTTGTCGATCATGTTCGGCCTCTTGGTCGGGTGAATAATTATGACCGACACTCTAGCGGTTTTTGACAAAAAACTAAATACCCACTTGGCGAAAATCCTGAGAGACAGGCCGACGTCTGATGTTTTTTCCTACGTAAGTTAGGAGACCTATCTTGTCTTGGGGTCTTCAGGGTAGGATTGAGACAAATTCCGTTTTTCTAAAACAGAACTAAGCTTTCTCGGATTTCTAAAATAGTCCAATAGTATTGTGAGTATTAAATATTATTTAATATCAATATCAAATATTATTTAATATCAATATCAAATATTATTTGATATCAATATTCAATAATATTTGATATCTACTTTGAATAAAATTTCACCAGCTCTTATAATTTCGTACAAGTACTAGAGGGCCTGAAGATGAATTACCTACCACGCACGATTCAACCCGTGATTGAAGAAGCCTCCAAATTCTTTAAGATCGTCATGGTTTCAGGAATGCGGCAGGTCGGTAAAAGCACGTTATTGAAGCAGTTGTCCTCGGACACGCGAACAACCATCAGTTTTGACGACATTAGTAACCTAGAAGCAGCAAAAAGTGCGCCGCTCCAGTTCCTGCAACTGAATCCTCCTCCTTGTTTTTTTGACGAAGTTCAGCGTGTTCCTGAAATTTTTAGGGCTCTAAAAATTATCGTTGATTCAAGATCGGACAAGGGCTTGTATTGGTTGAGCGGTTCGCAAAAACTATCATTAATGTCTCAGGTATCGGATGCTCTGCCCGGCAGATTAATGAATTTCGAGTTATGGCCTTTTTCTATTTATGAAATCGCAGGAAAGGGCCTGGAACAGAAGCCTTATCTTCCAAGCTTTTCTCTTTCATCCAGTCTCCCCATTCTTGCTCCCGAAGAGACTTGGAACGCCGTTTTCCAAGGATTTTGGCCGGAATTAAAGGAAGCGACAGAAACGGAGAGAAGTTGGTTTTTTAGATCCTTGGTCGACTTGTATCTTTCAAGAGACGTCCGAAGCTTATCCGGCATAGAGAAGTTTGATGAATTCGAAAAATTTCTCATCACTATTGCTAGACGAGTGGGCCAGGAACTCAGGCTTCAGGAGATAGCCAAAGAAGTTGGCGTTTCTCAGCCAACAATTAAAAGATGGTTATCAATAGCCGAAGCTTCCGGCATTATTCACTTCCTTCGTCCGTATGCTCACAACATTGGAAAGCAGTTAGTGAAAAGCCCCAAGCTCTATTTCACTGATACTGGGTTAGTTTGCCATCTTCTTAATCTTCAGAATGGTAAAGAGTTGAGCGACTCTTATTTGGCTGGAAATATTTTTGAGAATTTCGTCGTTAACGAAATTAAGAAAAGCTGGGCACATAACGGAAAAGAGGCTAATTTTTTCTTTTACCGGGACAATACCGGAATGGAAATTGACCTAATCATTCACGCCCAAGGAAAATACAGCTGCGTGGAAATTAAATCCAAGACCTCTCCCGACGCACATGATGGCAAATGGCTCAAAAAAGCCGAAGACCTTCTTCCGGACCTTGCTAAAAATGCATCTGTTGTTTGCATGACAGAAAAGGCCTACCCTATTTCACCAACTATTGTTGCGCATAGTATTTGGCAAATTTGATAGATGTGCCTGCGTCTGGCAGAAAAAGCCTGTATTACAAGAATATTGCTAGGTTACGAGAGACTGACGCACAGGTAGACTCTAGCGTTACAATTCCAGTGGTCAGTCATTGACGTCCTCCCCGTCATAAATGGCGAGGATTCCATACCACCTCTGCAGCGGCCGTAGCCTAGTGCT
>OAUK01000763.1_pt1 | contig 12739 bp, 17 predicted proteins | sample 1495131 | NCBI WGS metagenome assembly OAUK01 (sample SAMEA2580009, study PRJEB22360) | human gut metagenome | biome: human gut; feature: human-associated habitat; material: faeces | place: Denmark | collected 2008/2010 | reverse complement strand
CTGCCTTTGACATCATTTCCTTAAATGATAATGCGGTATTGGTTGAGGGCAAGCTATACAAGAAAAATGAAGTGCTAAAAACAATCCATACAGACATTGAGGGTGTCGCTTCTACTTCCGCTGACCTTTTACCTTATGGAAAATTCCGTATCGTTGAGAGTGAAGCTCCAGACGGTTACTTGACAGACGGTGCGAAACCGATTGATTTTGCAATCACAGAAAATGGAAAAATCGTGGACTTAACAGACGAAGCCCATTCTATCTATAATCAGATTAAGCGTGGAGATATTGAGGGTATAAAAATAGGTGCGGGCACACATAAGCGTCTTGCTGATGTTCCTTTTAGGATCACAAGCAAGACAACGGGCGAAAGTCATGTTGTGGTAACTGATGATAACGGTCAGTTCTCCACTTCTGCTGACTGGGCTTCTCATAAGCACAATACCAACGCAGGAAAAACAAGCGAGGACGGCGTGTGGTTTGGAACTTCTGAACCAGACGACAGCAAAGGTGCGTTACCTTACGATACTTACATCATTGAAGAAATGCGTTGCAACAGTAACAAAGGCTTTGAACTTATCCCACCTTTTGAAATCGTGGTATCAAGAAATAATCTTGTGATTGATTTAGGGACTTTGACTGATGAATACGAAAAAGAAATCTCTATCCATACCACAGCGACCAGCAAGGACGGCGAAAAGACTATCCTTGCAGGAAAAGAGGTTACAATCGTTGATACTGTCAAATTAGACGGACTTACAAAAGGCACAAAGTATCAGCTCAAAGGCTGGCAGATGTTAAAGGAAGAAAACGCCGAGCTTATCATTGACGGGAAACGTGTAGAAAACGATTATACCTTTGTCGCTGATGAGGAAGAAATGAAAGTGGAAATTTCCTATACATTCAATGCGTCTGCTTTAGGTGGCAAGAACCTTGTTACCTTTGAAGAATTGTATGATTTCAGCAATCCAGACGAACCCGTAAAAGTTGCGGAACACAAGGACATTGAGGACGACGGGCAAACCGTACTTATCACAGAGCGTATCATCAAAATTCATACGACTGCTACGGATAAGGACGGCAACAAAGAGCTTGAAGCTGGAAAAGACGTTACAATCATTGATACCGTAACCTTAGAGGGCTTAGAAGTCGGTACACAGTACAAACTTGTGGGCTGGCAGATGTTGAAAGAAGAAAATGCAGAACTTCTTATCAATGGAAAGCGTGTGGAAAGCGATTATACGTTTACTGCTGACAGCGAAACTATGAAAGTGGAAGTTGCCTTTACCTTTGACGCTACTTCCCTTGACGGCAAACAGCTTGTAACTTTTGAAGAATTGTACGATTTAAGCAATCCAGACGAGCCGAAGAAAGTTACCGAGCATAAGGATATTGAGGATAAGGGACAGACGATTACCTTTAAGGAAAAGCCAGAAGAACCAGAGAAACCCGAAACACCACCGACACCAGAAAAGCCTAGCAGACCTAGCGACAGTCCCAAAACGGGCGACAGTACAAATGTAATGGCATTTATCGTGATGTTGCTTGCGTCTGCTGGTGGACTGGCTGGAACATATCTTTACAAACGCCGTAAAATGAAGAAATCGTAAGGCGGTAACGGTATGATGAAAGAAAAATCACGCTCTCCGCCGAAGCTGTCAAACGGCAGACTTCCGCTTATTCTGGCTTGTCTGCCTACAACCTGCAAGAACACGGATAGTCAAGGGTGCGTAAGCATTGATTTTACCCTTTACTATCTGGGGGATTGCTGGTACTTCCCAAACCGCCAGAATAAGAAATCACAATCAAAAAACTTATCAAAAATAAAAAGAAACGAGGTAAAACAATATGGAAATGAAATATGTCGTGCCAGATATGGCACAGTCTTTTGGAACTCTTGAATTTGCAGGCGAAAGCGAGCCAGTCTTTGAAAGAGATAAAAATAACCGCAGGGTCTTAGCCAGACGAAGCTATAATCTTTATTCTGACGTACAGAAAGGCGAAAATGTTGTGGTAGAAATTCCCGTGCAGGCTGGCGAAAAGAAGTTCAAGTATGAGCAGAAAGTAAAACTTGTCAATCCGAAGTTATACGGCAGAGGTTACGCAATCGGGGATATGGGACATACCGATTATGTGTTAGTTGCTGATGATATTGTAGCAGTTGAAGAAAAGTAAAGGAGTGAAGAATTTATGAGATTATCAAACGGGTTTGTTATTGACAAAGAGAAAACATTTGGAGAATTAAAATTTACAGCGGTGCGTGATGTGTTCTTGCAGAATGAGGACGGGACACCGAGTACCCAGCTTAAAAAACGTATCTATGATTTGAAGTGCAGTCTGCATGGTGGAATTATCCCCGTGTCTGTACCGCCAGAAGTACCGTTAAGGGAATTTCCGTACAATGCAGTCGTGGAGCTTGTCAATCCAGTAGCCGATACGGTATCAAGAAAGACGTTTGGTGGTGCTGATGTGGACTGGTATGTAAAGGCAGAGGATATTGTGTTGAAGAATAAAGGCAACCAGAACGCAGGCAATCCACAGAATAATAACACGCAGGGACAGCCGAAAAAACAAAATTAGAGATTAGATTTTTATTGTGAGGTAATTCGTTGAATGATATAATTAGGATAAATTGTGAGGTGCTTATCTATGAAAGTATTAGTTAGTTCATGTATCATGGGAAAAAACTGCAAATATAACGGTGGGAATAATCTCAATCCGAAAGTTGTAGAGTTTCTAAAAGACAAAGAGGTTATCGAAATTTGTCCAGAATTATTAGCGAATATGCCTACACCACGTCCTAGTGCGGAAATAGTAAATGGTATTGTCATGGATATAAATGGAAATATTGTTGATGAGGAATATCGTCATGCGGTACAGTTGGCTCTAAATGAAATAAGAAGTATGGAAATAGATTTAGTTATTCTGCAATCAAGAAGCCCAACTTGTGCAGTCAAGAATATTTATGATGGTAGTTTTACGGGAAAATTGATAAAAGGTCAAGGTCTGTTTGCACAAGCGTTAATTGAGGCTGGATATAAAGTGTTGGACTCAGAAGATTTTTAATGAATGGTAATGAAAAAGCAGTTAGTCTTAGGATTGACTGCTTTTTTCATACCCAGAAAGGAGTGATTGATTTATGCAAAAGATTTGGAATAAAGGACACCGTATCAGAGCCAGCGACAAGCACCTTGTCTACCACTTTTCCATAGGAACGCTTCTGTTTATATTCGTGACGGTTCTCCTGTTACTGAATATGAAACAGCTCATGTGTACCGATTGGGAGCATTTCAGCTTGTTAGAGAACGGCTTGACGCTTTCCCCTTACAACTTCATAACCATACTGATAGCGACTGGTGTTTGTGCATTGGTCGCTTTTCTGTATTACCGCTTCTGTTACGACAATTTCAAGAAGCTCCTGCACCGTCAAAAGCTGGCAAGAATGATACTGGAAAATAAGTGGTATGAAGCCGATACCGTACAAGACAGCGGTTTTTTTACTGACCTGCAAAGCAGATCAAGAGAAAAAATCGTCTGGTTTCCAAAGATTTATTATCAAATGGAAAAGGGACTGCTTCATATCCGCTGTGAAATTACGCTGGGGAAATATCAAGACCAGCTTTTACGGTTAGAGGATAAATTGGAAAGTGGCTTGTATTGTGAGCTGACCGACAAGACCCTGCATGACGGCTATATCGAATATACCCTGCTTTATGATATGATAGCGAACCGCATTACCATTGATGAAGTACGGGCAGAAAACGGCTGTCTTAGACTGATGAAAAATCTTGTCTGGGAATATGACGCACTTCCTCATGCTCTGATTGCTGGTGGGACTGGTGGCGGTAAAACTTATTTTCTGCTGACACTCATTGAAGCCTTACTGCATACAAACGCTGTCCTTTATATCTTAGACCCGAAAAATGCGGACTTAGCAGACTTGGGGACAGTTATGGGAAATGTGTATCATACCAAAGAAGAAATGATAGATTGCGTCAATGCCTTTTATGAGGGCATGGTACAGCGAAGTGAGGAAATGAAGCGACACCCGAACTATAAGACGGGCGAAAACTACGCCTATCTGGGACTTCCCCCCTGCTTTCTTATCTTTGATGAATATGTGGCGTTTTTTGAAATGCTGGGGACAAAAGAAAGCGTGAGCCTACTTAGCCAGTTAAAGAAAATCGTTATGTTAGGGCGACAAGCAGGTTATTTCCTTATCGTCGCCTGCCAGCGTCCAGACGCAAAGTATTTCTCGGACGGTATCAGAGATAACTTTAATTTCCGTGTGGGATTGGGGCGTATCAGCGAATTAGGTTACGGTATGCTGTTCGGTTCAGATGTGAAAAAGCAGTTTTTCCAGAAGCGTATCAAGGGGCGTGGCTATTGTGATGTGGGAACAAGCGTCATCAGTGAATTTTACACGCCTTTAGTCCCGAAAGGACATGATTTTTTACAGACTATCGGTTCTCTTGCACAAGCAAGGCAGGACGGGACGGCGACGTGCGAAGCGAAAGGCGACGGCACGGACTAGCCGTTGCTGGTGTGGCGTTAGCCACGCCAGCAGGTAAAACCCCTCGGTATCTAACAGAGGGGTACGTTTGCAAATAGACAATAGACAAAAAACATAGGAAACATAAGGCTTCTGACATGGTTTCCTAGCAAAAATCGGCTGTGAAGTCGCCTTAAAAAACTTCACACTTTACAGATTGGGGGTATGGTTCTGAATGAAGAACAATGGATAAAAGAATTACGGGAGAAACGGATTGCTTACGGTATCTCACAAGGCAGGCTGGCGGTGGCTTCTGGTATCACAAGGGAATATCTCAACAAGATAGAAAGTGGAAAAATGAAGCCGTCAAAGGAGCTTTTGGAAACTCTGCATAAAGAACTGGCAAGGTTCAATCCAGAAGCACCGCTTACCATGCTGTTTGATTATGTAAAAATTCGTTTTCCCACGCTGGATATACAGCACATCATCAAAGATATATTAAAACTGAATATCAATTATATGCTCCATGAAGATTACGGACATTACAGTTATACGGAGCATTATTCTTTAGGGGACATCTTTATCTATACGTCGGCTGACGAAGAAAAAGGTGTCCTTTTAGAGTTAAAGGGGCGTGGTTGCAGGCAGTTTGAAAGTTACCTGCTGGCACAGCAAAGAAGCTGGTATGACTTTCTCATGGACGCACTCGTAGACGGTGGCGTGATGAAGCGTATCGACCTTGCTATCAACGACCATACGGGCATTTTGGATATTCCAGAGCTTGCGGAAAAATGCAGGAAACGGGAATATATCGGAAAGTCCAGAAGTTATAAGTTTTACCAGTCGGGCGAGCTTATCAAGCACAGAGAGGACGACAGAGAATATATGGGACGTACCCTTTATCTTGGTTCGCTGAAATCAGATGTGTATTTCTGTATCTATGAAAAGGACTATGAGCAGTACGTCAAGCTGGGGACACCGCTTGATGAAGCCGACATTATCAACCGTTTTGAGATACGGCTTCGCAATGAACGTGCCTATTATGCAGTACGAGATTTGCTGACCTATTATGACGCAGAACAGACCGCCTTTTCTATCATCAACCAGTATGTGCGGTTTGTTGATGAAGAACCCGACAAGCGAAAAAATGACTGGAAGCTCAATGACCGCTGGGCTTGGTTTATCGGCGATAACAGACAGAGCTTGAAGCTGACGACAAAGCCAGAGCCTTATACCTTAGACCGTACATTGCGGTGGGTACAAAGGCAGGTAGCACCGACCTTGAAAATGCTGAAAAAGATTGATAAAGGAAACGGCACAGACTACATGGAAACAATCGAACAGCAGGCAAAGCTCACAGAAAAACATGAAATGATAATCAAACAGCAGACGACCCCTGCAAAAGATTTAGTGGAAAGTTAGGAGTGATAAAAAATGTGGGAATTAGTAAAAGACTTCCTGCTGGTATCTCTGGGAATGGGTATCGGCGTAGTCTTGATGTGTATTTTAAATGTCGGCAAAGAAGCTGACAAACATATGGAAGAAATCAAAGAAAACAAAGAAAGTGAGGACAATTAAATGAATTTCGGAAACAATTTGTATCAATGGTTTTTATCAAACGCACAGAGCTTAGTGCTTATGGCGATTGTGGTTATCGGTATCTACTTAGGGTTCAAGCGTGAGTTTTCCAAACTTATCGGCTTCTTGGTAGTTGCCTTGATTGCTGTCGGTTTGGTATTCAACGCTGGCGGTGTGAAAGATGTACTGTTAGAGCTGTTCAATAAGATTATTGGTGCATAAAATTTTATTGTAGCGGATATACGGAACTGTTATAATATGGATATGAAGAAAGTGCAAATTGGAATTTAGAGAATGAAAGGGAGCTTCCGTAATGATTAAAGTAAAAATATGGATTGTTTTATTTATTGTTGGAATAGTTATGATTTTAGGTGCTTCGGAATTTAGCAGATTTCTAGCAAATGAAATAAACTGGTACACCGCAGGAATAATATTGTCTGTTATTTCTGGATTTGGACTATTATTTGAAATGTATTTTAAACGAAATAAGTAAATTCAAGATTGGAGATTTAGTAATGGCTTCAAGTAAAGATTATTTACAATTTGTTTTAGAACAATTATCAGAATTACAAGAAATAACATATCGTGCAATGATGGGAGAATTTATTATCTATTATCGTGGAAAAATCGTTGGCGGTATATATGATGATAGGTTACTGGTAAAACCAACAAAGTCTGCAATTTCTTATATGCCAACAGTTACTTATGAAATTCCATACGAAAATGCCAAAGAAATGTTATTGGTGGAAGAAGTTGATAATAGAGATTTTCTGACAGGTTTATTTGATGTGATGTATGATGAACTGCCTACGCCAAAACCTAAAAAGAAAAAATAAACAGCTTCTAGTTTATAATTTCATATCCATACACACAAAGGAGTTAGTCTTAGGATTGACTGATTTGTGTTTACCCCAAAATTAGATTGGAGTGATTAAATGAAATGTATAATGCTTCATGGACTGGGACAATCTTCTGAAAGTTGGAGTGATACTATAAAAGTTTTCAATGATGATTTTGAAGTTTTATGTCCGAATTTATCAGATTGGCTTTCTGGGAAAGTACCATGTTATGATACATTGTATCGAGTATTGGAAACATACTGTGAACAATTTGAAGAACCGCTGAATATTTGTGGACTTTCTTTAGGTGGTATTCTTGCTATGCAGTATGCAATCGAACACTCAGAAAAAGTGAACTCATTAGTTTTAATAGGAACACAATATGAAATGCCAAAGTATCTGTTAAAAATACAAAATCTGATATTTCATATTATGCCTTGTTCAGCGTTTGAAAAAATGGGTTTCCAGAAAACAGATTTTATCAATCTATGCAAATCTATGACAGAACTTACTTTTAAACATAAACTGAAAAAAATATCATGTTCGGTACTTGTTGTCTGTGGCGATAAGGATAAGATAAATAAAAGAGCTTCTTTAGAATTGCAACAACAGATAGAAAACGCAGAGATAGCTATTATTGAAAACGCAGGACATGAAGTAAATACTGATAACCCTACATTACTGGGGCAAAAGTTAAATATATTTTTCAGACAATACGTCTGATACACAATTTCATATCCCTACACACAAAGCAGTTAGTCTTAGGATTGACTGCTTTTTTCGTACCTAAAATTAGATTGGAGTGATTACATGAACGATATTTTTAAGGATATGCAGGCAAAAGTCGGCTGTGATTATATTTCTGACCTGCCCTCTTACAAGCGTAAGGTGTGGCATGAAATGAAACGGCTGAACCCTGCTGATTATGAAGAAGAACAGTTAGAAGATTTTTCAAAGTATGTGTTTGGTATGCCGTACCAGACTTTAAAAGATGTGATGAAACAACAGAAAGGACGTGAGGAACAATGCAGGAAACAAGGGTGCTGGTGGAAACGAGAGGAACAACTGGCGAAGAAACAACATCATACTGGTTCGACCTGCCGATAGATGTTGCCGAGTTTGAAGAAAAATTAGGTGTCGGTGCAGAAAGCACGGAGTACCGCATTATCGAAAAGGTACTGCCCTTTGCTGATGAAGTCCACGAACATACAAGCGTGTATCAGCTCAACGAATTAGAGTTTATGTACCGCCAGCTTTCCAGTGATATGCAGGAAGAATATACAGCACTTCTGACCGTGTATGAAAATTTAGAAGCACTTTATATTTGCAGGAACGTGATTACGGTTTATTACGACTGCAAAAGCATGATAGATGTTGCAAGGCAAAAGTTAATGAACGACCCGACGTTCAAGCATTTATCCGAGGACTGTCAAGCATATTACTTTGACTTTGAAGCCTACGCTTCTCACTTGCAGGAACACGGGAAATTTTTAGTAACAGAACACGGTATCTTTGAACTGCCAGAGTAGGAAATGAGGTGGTGCTTATGATTGATGATATGGCGGTTTATATTGCTAATCTTGGCAAATACAATGAGGGATATTTAGTCGGTGCTTGGTTCACATTTCCCATTGACGAGGAAGATGTAAAAGAAAAAATCGGCTTGAATGAACGCTATGAGGAATACGCTATCCATGATACCGACAACTTCCCTATTGACATAGGGGAATATGTTTCCATTGAAGAACTCAATGAGATGTATGAAATGATAGAGGAACTTCCCGACTATATCGTAGAGTGTCTGGACGAATTTATCAGCCACTACGGGACGCTGGAAGAAGTCGTGGAACACAAGGACGATATTTATTATTATCCCGACTGTGAAACCATGACAGACGTTGCCTACTACTACATAGACGAATTGCAGGCACTTGGCGACATTCCACCCAGCTTACAGAACTACATTGACTATGAAGCCTACGGGCGAGATTTGGATATGGGCGGTTGCTTCATTGAAACAAGCCGAGGTATGTGCGAGATACCATATTAACGCTGGAGGATCAGCGACAAGGATTGTTGCTACTGACAGCATGAATAAATTGAGTAAGGGCTTCAAATAGACTAAATTTGCGTAAATAAATTAGTACAAGAAAATAATAGTCATTGATATTAGAACGGTAGGAATTTATAATATGACTTACACAAGAAAAGAGGTGCTTTAAAAATGAAACATATTATGATTGTTGATGACGATATACATATAAATCAAATGTTGGAAGAAGTTCTCACAAGTGCAGGTTATAAAGTAACTCATGCTTATTCTGGTACAGAAGCCCTGCTTCTCATACCTAGTATAAAACCAGATTTGATTTTGCTGGATTTAATGTTGCCGGGGTTAAGTGGCGAAGAAATTATAGAGGAAATTTCACATATACCAGTTATTGTAATTAGTGCAAAAATAGATACTAAAAACAAAATATCTTTGTTATTGAATGGTGCGGTAGATTATGTTACAAAACCATTTGATGTAGACGAGTTACTGGCACGGATTGTTGCTCAACTTCGACACAGTCAGACTAATTCTATAAATTCCGTTTTAGAACATGGGGATATTCGATTGGACTTAAACACCCGTACTGTATCTATTAGAAATATAGAAGTTAAATTGACAAAAACAGAATATGCGATATTGAAAATACTAATGGAAAATCCCAAACAAGTTATTACTAAAAATATTTTGCTTGAACGTATAAGCGAAGAAACACCTGATTGTATGGAAAGTTCACTAAGAGTGCATATAAGTAATCTAAGAAAAAAATTAAGGGACATTTCCGATAAAGAATATATTGAAGCAGTATGGGGGATTGGATTTAAAATCGCTGAGGAATAAATCTTTACACTTTCTTAACAATTTCCTTAACAGATTTCTTAACACTTTTGATTTAGTATTTTGACTGTAAATAAAGGAGGCTGAAAAAATGGAATATGTATTGAAAACGAAAGATTTAAAGAAAACATACGGTAATTATAACGCATTAAATGGACTTTCAATGAATGTTCCTAAAGGTTCTATCTACGGTTTGATTGGTAGAAATGGGGTTGGAAAAACAACTTTAATTCGTTTGATTTGTGGATTACAAAAAGCAACAGAGGGGGATTTTTCGCTATACGGAATAAATAATCACTCTAAAGGGATTGTTCGTTCCAGAAAACGAATAGGAGCTGTTGTTGAAACACCGTCTATTTATTTAGATATGAGTGCGGAAGATAATTTAAAACAGCAGTATCGAATATTAGGTATTCCCTCTTACAGCACTATTCCAGATTTATTAAAATTAGTCGGACTTGAAAATACGGGTAAAAAGAAAGCTAGAAATTTTTCTTTAGGTATGCGTCAACGACTAGGAATTGCAATCGCTTTATCGGGTTCTCCAGATTTCCTTATCTTAGATGAGCCGATAAATGGACTTGACCCACAAGGTATTATTGAAATTAGAGAACTGATTTTAAAACTTAATCACGAACATGATATTACGGTTTTAATTTCCAGTCATATTCTTGATGAGCTTTCTCGCATTGCCACACATTTTGGATTTATAGATAAAGGGCAAATGATACAAGAAATAAGTGCTTTGGAATTAAATACGAAATGTAGGAAATGTGTAAAACTGACCGTTTCAAATATGGAAGTGTTATGTAACGTTCTTACAGAAAAAGGATATGATTATTCTGTCATATCAGATAAAGAAATAGATGTATTTGCCAAATTAGATATAACATCACTTGTTGTAGAACTGGCAAAAAAAGAATGCAATGTTCTTAATATTCAAGAGCAGGACGAAAGCCTAGAGAATTATTATATCAATTTGATTGGAGGAAACCGTAATGAATAACTTACTTTCCGCATATTTTCAACGCTTACTTAAAAGCAGATTGTACTGGTGTTTACTTGGACTTATGATACTTTCTGGAATAATTATTCCTATATTAGCACACCGTGAAATGATAGCTTATGGAACAGATTATACTTTAGAAAGCAGACTGGTATGGCATTTTCTTATAATCGGTTTTATTGTTGCTATCTTCTGTTCTTGGTTCTTAGGAACAGATTATTCAGACGGAACAATTAAAAATAAAATCATTGCAGGAAATAGTCGTTTAAAAATATATATTTCTGCTTTGCTGATATGTGTGATTGCCAGTGTTATTTTAGTGGTGGCACATCAAATAACAATCATTGGGCTGGGTACTTGGTTAATAGCTCCGTTTAAAACCGATATTCACACTATATCTTTAATTATAGGGATTTCTATTCTTGCAACAATAACATTTGCTGGAATAAATACCATGATTGTTATGATAAATCAAAATAAGGCTTCGTCTTCAATCATCTGTTTAGTAGTTAGTTTATTGATGTTTGGAATATCATTTTATGTGTTAAGTGTGTTGTTTTCTTCTGATATGGCTCATTCAGATAGCATTGTGAAACAAATTTATGAATTTTTAAATATCTTTTTACCAACAGGACAACTTTTAAATTTAATCAATTTGCAAATTATACAAGCTACGGAAATGATTATTTACAATATACTGATACTTGTAATAAGCACGGGAACAGGTATAATGGTCTTTGAGAAAAAGAATTTAAAATGAATTTGTAGGGAATGATGTTATGTTGTGGAAAATAATGGTGTTTTTCTTGCTGGTAATAATATTTGCTTTACTTTTGAAAATCTTTTATATGAGAAAAGCAATTAGAGAGATAAAAAGAGGGTTTTCAGAAAAATTATATACAGATACGAATACTCCGATTATGCTTTCCTCACATGATAAATTGGTTTCTTCTTTAGCAAATGATATAAATGTAGAGTTGAAAGAATTACAAAAACAAAAGCACCGCTATATACAAGGCGATAAAGAATTAAAAAACGCTATTACGAATATATCCCATGACTTACGAACTCCTCTTACAACAATTTGCGGTTACTTAAGCTTATTAGACAAAGAAGAAAAAAGTGAACATATTGCTAGACAATTATCAATCATTAAAAATCGTACTTTTGCATTAAAACAGCTAGTAGAAGAACTATTTCGATATACAACTATTATTTCTGATACCGAAAATAGCGTTTATACAGAAACCGTAATCAACAATGTTTTAGAAGATTGTATTTCGTCCTATTATGCGATATTTAAGGAAAAAGGCATTACTCCGAATATAAATTTGTGCGAACAAAAAATTGTGCGTTCCGTTGATAAAACTGCCTTACTTCGTATTTTCAATAATATTATAGATAATGCAATCAAATATAGTGAGGGAGATTTAACAATATCATTATTTGAAAATGGGAAAATTGTATTTTCAAATCACACTTCTGACCTTAATGAAATACAAATTGGGAAATTGTTTGATAGATTTTATACAGTAAATACCGCAAGAAAATCTACGGGGTTAGGTTTATCTATTGCCAAAGCGTTGATTGAAAAAATGGACGGTAATATTTCTGCTGATTATAGCAATAATGTTTTAAGTATTATTATTAAATTGAATGAGGTTTAAAAGAAAGCAGTTAGTCTTATGATTGACTGCTTTTATTATGAAAAGGAGACAAGTATATATGAAAGAAAAACGAACTAATCGTATTCGTGATAGTAATCAAAAACAATAATAAAAATTAAGCTGGAAGATCAGCAACGGCATTGTTGCTACTGACAGCGTATTTCTCTTTAAGGGACAGTCTGAAAATGGCTGTCCTTTTCTATTTAGAAACTTACGAAAGGAGCTGAAAGAACTTGAAAAAGATTAAATCTTATACGGGTATCTGGAACG
>OAUK01000761.1_pt1 | contig 12779 bp, 9 predicted proteins | sample 1495131 | NCBI WGS metagenome assembly OAUK01 (sample SAMEA2580009, study PRJEB22360) | human gut metagenome | biome: human gut; feature: human-associated habitat; material: faeces | place: Denmark | collected 2008/2010 | reverse complement strand
TGATTCTGCCGATATTGCTGATTCTGGTTGCGCTGGTAGTGGAACGGGGCGTGACGTTATGGAGCGTCAGCGAACAGGTGGCGCAAAGCCGCACCCAGGCGGAGAAACAGTTCTTAACGCTATTCCCGGAGCAGAAGCGGATTGTGAATTTACGCTCTCAGGTGACGATGGCGCTGAAAAAATATCGCCCACAGGCCGACGATACCCGGCTGCTCGCAGAATTGTCAGCGATCGCCAGTACCCTGAAATCAGCGTCACTTACCGACATCGAAATGCGTGGTTTCACCTTTGATCAAAAACGCCAGACGCTTCACCTCCAGCTACGGGCTGCGAACTTTGCCAGCTTCGATAAACTGCGTAGCGCACTGGCGGCAGATTATGTTGTGCAACAGGACGCGTTACAGAAAGAGGGTGATGCGGTTTCCGGCGGCGTAACGTTGCGGAGGAAATAACATGTTACGCGATAAATTTATTCACTATTTTCAGCAATGGCGTGAACGCCAGTTAAGCCGTGGCGAACACTGGCTGGCACAGCACCTGGCGGGGCGTTCGCCGCGTGAAAAAGGCATGTTACTGGCCGCGGCCACGCAGTTTATGAGCGCCGGATATTCCGTTCTCATCGGCCAGCCGTTGAGCGAACGGATTGAGCAACAGGAGACGATGTTGCAGCAGCTGGTGGCGATGAACGCGCGACTGAAGAGCACTGCGCCGGATATTATTGCGGCGCGAAAATCCGGCACGACAACGCAAGCACAGGTATCGCGGGTCATCAGTGACAGCGCTTCCGCGCACTCGGTGGTCATCAAGCGGATAGCCGAGCGTGGGGAGAATATTCAGGTCTGGATAGAACCTGTGGTGTTTAATGACCTTCTGAAATGGTTAAACGCACTGGATGAAAAATATGCGCTGCGGGTGACACAAATTGATGTCAGTGCTGCTGAGAAGCCAGGGATGGTAAATGTGCTGCGACTGGAGTTTGGACGGGGGTAGGTATTGCCATTTCCTTAACCCCACCTGATAACCCTTAGCCCAATGGTGAGTGCGGAACTGTCAAACCAGCTCACCGGGCTGAGTTCCGATGTAGCAAGATTTATCTCCCTCCAGACCACCACGGAATGTTCGGTAACACTGAAGGAACCTGTTTTTCACCATGTAGCCTTCGTTAATCGACACCTTTCTAAGACTGTAAAGATGCTTAAGTGTTTTGACACATTATGATTATTAATAGTTGTAATAAATCATTGAGTAACAATTGATAGGTCAAAACATATAGGATAATTCTTGTGTGATCTGTATTTTGTGTTGCTTGGAAATTAGTAAAATTCCTGGAGATAATCAGAAAGGGAATTTCAAATAAGCATAATAATTTCCAGTGAAACTATTCGTCGATTTTAAGAAATGTCTGCTCAGGTATATCTACTGAGGGATGGTGTTGGTTGTAACACTGGTTAAAATAAATACACAAAATAATCAAGATGTATATTTTAATCGACGAAAATAATTACCTTCGGGATTATTGGTGCGACTTAAATAACACCATTTAAATGTGATATAAATCACAAATATGGCTGTAAAGAGGGGGCTGTAGATATAAATAAGAAGTACACGAGTGAATTTTAAATAGGGAAATAGTTTCTTTGTGAACAATTTATTGGTAATCAATCGCGTGCGTTCTGGTTTGAAACGGATTGCAGGTATTGTTACGCATAAAATCCATAGGGGGTATTATAATCAAGTAGTTAACAGTAATAATAAAAAATAATTTCCTGAGAAATTAAATCTGCATTCTAAAACGGCCAGTTTTCTGAAATTACCAGAAGACCGAATCCATTCATGCCTGAAGAATGGATTAGAAGAAACGAGACGGAAATAGATCTATTTATCCCTGCGGAAATAATTTCTGCTGAAATTTTTTTGCGACTATTAAAAAGGTCAAACCGTCTGAGTGAATTTTATCCAGTTACAAATAAGCATTACCTCCAGTGTATTGGTAGCTGTTAAGCCAAGGGCGGTAGCGTACCTGAAGAGATTAGGATCACATCATCAAATGGCAAGAAGTGGATTTGAAGTCCAGAAAGTCACCGTAGAGGCATTATTTCTACGAGAAATACGAACACGCTTTGGTAAGTTCCGTCTGGGATATTTGTGGGCGATTCTCGAACCCTCTGCGCATTTGCTGATACTGTTGGGCATTTTTGGTTACATTATGCACCGCACGATGCCAGACATCTCATTCCCGGTGTTTTTACTTAATGGCCTGATTCCCTTTTTTATCTTTAGCAGTATCAGCAATCGTTCTGTAGGCGCTATTGAAGCGAACCAGGGGTTGTTTAATTATCGACCAGTAAAACCCATCGATACGATCATTGCACGCGCACTGCTTGAGACGCTGATTTACGTTGCTGTTTATATATTGCTCATGCTTATCGTCTGGATGGCAGGTGAATATTTCGAGATAACAAACTTTTTACAACTAGTGCTCACCTGGAGTTTGTTAATCATTCTTTCATGTGGCATCGGCTTAATATTCATGGTCGTTGGTAAAACCTTCCCTGAAATGCAAAAGGTCCTGCCGATACTGCTTAAGCCGCTGTATTTCATCTCCTGCATCATGTTCCCTCTACATTCGATTCCGAAGCAATACTGGTCATATCTACTCTGGAACCCATTAGTGCATGTCGTAGAGTTAAGCCGCGAGGCAGTTATGCCTGGCTATATCAGCGAAGGCGTGAGTCTGAACTACCTTGCAATGTTCACTCTGGTCACCCTGTTCATCGGTCTGGCGTTATACCGAACTCGTGAGGAGGCAATGCTGACATCATGATTAAGATTGAGAATTTGACGAAGTCATATCGTACGCCAACGGGGCGACACTATGTGTTTAAGGATTTAAACATCGAAATCCCTTCAGGAAAAAGCGTTGCCTTTATTGGTCGTAATGGTGCGGGTAAATCAACGTTACTGAGAATGATTGGTGGCATTGACCGCCCCGATAGCGGAAAGATCATCACCAATAAAACGATATCATGGCCAGTCGGCCTCGCCGGTGGATTCCAGGGAAGTTTAACCGGACGCGAAAACGTAAAATTTGTTGCGCGGTTATACGCGAAGCAAGAAGAGCTGAAAGAGAAAATTGAGTTTGTCGAAGAATTTGCCGAACTCGGTAAGTACTTTGATATGCCGATCAAAACTTACTCCTCAGGTATGCGATCGCGTTTAGGCTTTGGTTTAAGCATGGCATTTAAGTTTGATTATTATATCGTCGATGAAGTAACAGCTGTCGGTGATGCCAGGTTTAAAGAGAAGTGCGCTCAATTGTTTAAAGAAAGGCATAAAGAGTCTAGCTTTTTGATGGTTTCACATAGTTTGAATTCATTGAAAGAGTTTTGTGATGTGGCGATTGTTTTTAAAAATAGCTATATTATTGGTTATTATGAGAATGTTCAAAGTGGTATAGATGAGTATAAAATGTATCAAGCTTTAGATATTGAATGATAATTATATTAAATAATTAACTCTTAGTTCAGGTATTTATATGTTCTGCTTGTCATTCGTTGGTGTTAATAATAAAATTAATATGACAAATAGCATATGTATCTTATGAAATTGAAACGATAAACTTAATGACACAGGTAGAATACAAGTGACATAAGAAATTATGTTGCTGTGGCTGATATAAGTTCTTTTTTTTCATTTATTTTTGTCGCCAAGCATCATGAATAGAAATCCAGATCTCCTAAAATCATAACAAAATTGTTAAGATACCGTTCTCTGAATAACTAGACTAGCTCCCTGAATCTCTAGGCAATCAATATCATTTAAATAACTGATAGTAGTGATACTAGTCTTTTAGACTAGTAGTTGGAGAATAGATAATTGGTGTCTTAGAAGCAGAGAAACGCAGACAGCGTGCCACACAGGAAAATCGCTATTTTTCAGCAGAGCCTTGAACCGAAAATGGCGGTCTTCCTCGTTGCCAGACAACATGGTGTGGCAGGCTGCCAGTTATTCTTTCAGCGTAAGCAATACTAAGAGGGAGGCCTGATTACTGTTGCACTAACAGTGTCATTGCCGGAGATTGTAATCACACTCTATATAATTATATAAACTCTATTGTATTTAGTGTATGAGGAGGATGGACAGTATACTTTGAACTAGGCAATTATGAATTTGATCGTGATCTCGTAATACGTTGCTGTTATTCTTTAATTAATTATCTGCCAATTTATTTTTAGATAGTTACAGGAAATGTTTATGCAAAGAGTGGTTTGATATGGTAAGAGTAATAATTTAGATGAAGATAAATATATCAAACGTACACCCTAGTAGTTATTTTTAATTAAACATATCGTCCATGAGGTGCGGAGTCATTCTAATCAACTTAATGTGTTCTGTTTATTAAGCATTTCCTATAAATAAACGACTATCAATACGTTGATAGTTTTCATTAACATGCAATATTAATTAAAATATTACCCCATGATTGTTGCAAATATGTCATCATACCCACCTCGAAAAAAAGAGTTGGTGCATTCTATACAAAGTTTACATGCTCAAGTAGATAAAATTAATCTTTGCCTGAATGAGTTTGAAGAAATTCCTGAGGAATTAGATGGTTTTTCAAAATTAAATCCAGTTATTCCAGATAAAGATTATAAGGATGTGGGCAAATTTATATTTCCTTGCGCTAAAAATGATATGATCGTACTTACAGATGATGATATTATTTACCCTCCCGATTATGTAGAAAAAATGCTCAATTTTTATAATTCCTTTGCAATATTCAATTGCATTGTTGGGATTCATGGCTGTATATACATAGATGCATTTGATGGAGATCAGTCTAAAAGAAAAGTATTTTCATTTACTCAAGGGCTATTGCGACCGAGAGTTGTAAATCAATTAGGTACAGGGACTGTTTTTCTTAAGGCAGATCAATTACCATCTTTAAAATATATGGATGGTTCTCAACGATTCGTCGATGTTAGATTTTCTCGCTATATGTTAGAGAATGAAATTGGTATGATATGTGTTCCCAGAGAAAAAAACTGGCTAAGAGAGGTCTCATCAGGTTCAATGGAAGGACTTTGGAACACATTTACAAAAAAATGGCCTTTAGACATCATAAAAGAAACACAAGCAATCGCAGGATATTCAAAACTTAACCTCGAATTAGTGTATAATGTGGAAGGGTAAAAACTTACTTTTTTATTCACATTCCTGTATTTTGTGTTGGTTTCTGAAGTTTATAGTATAAATACTTGTTTTAAATAGTTGTACGTTGATATTTTGTTATATACTTATTTAAACCATTTGTTTTATGATTTTGAAAAATATCAGCGTTAGTTTGGTAGAGTTTATAATTAAGATTTTTGTCTAAAAGAAGGTGGTAACGCAATATGTCAATTATTAGGAGGTGCTCTGAGTTATATTGATATTGTTTATTGATGAATGGCTATACCAAATAAATCAGATGTGCTATTGAGATATAGATAGTTTCATTTAGTATTATCACATAACGCCACCTAAATTACATTACAGATTTGAAATATATGTCTGCAATATCACCATTACGATAAACGACAGTGTTTAAAATAAAGTAATCTTGTAGATAATAAAGAGGAAATATGATGAATAAATTAGTGCTAGTCGGACATCCTGGCTCAAAGTATCAGATAGTTGAACATTTTTTGAAAGAAATTGGCATGAACTCACCAAATTATTCTACAAGTAATAAAATTTCCCCAGAATATATCACCGCTTCATTATGTCAATTTTATCAAACACCAGAAGTTAATGATGTAGTAGATGAGAGAGAATTCTCAGCTGTTCAAGTCTCAACCATGTGGGATAGCATGGTTCTTGAACTAATGATGAACAATCTAAATAACAAACTTTGGGGGTGGGCAGATCCATCTATAATATTTTTTCTTGATTTTTGGAAAAATATAGATAAAAGCATAAAATTCATCATGATATATGATCACCCTAAATATAATTTAATGCGTTCAGTAAATAATGCCCCTCTCTCTTTAAATATAAATAATAGTGTAGATAACTGGATTGCATATAATAAAAGATTGCTTGATTTTTTTTTGGAGAATAAAGAACGATGTGTGTTGATTAATTTTGAGGCGTTTCAAAGCAATAAGAAAAATATTATAAAGCCATTGAGTAAAAATAGATAATCTAATGTCTGCGCATTACAAAAATTCAATATTGTTTGATGTGGTTGAGAATAATGATTATACAAAATCAAATGAAATTGCCCTGCTTGAAAAATATACAACTTTATTTTCTTTAAGTGCAAATGAGACTGAAATTACATTTAATGATACAAAGGTTAGTGAGTACTTAGTATCTGAATTAATAAAAGAAAGAACCGAGGTTCTGAAGCTTTATAATGAGTTACAAGCCTATGCAAACCTACCTTATATAGAAACATCGAAAGATAACGTTTCGGCTGAGGCTGCATTATGGGAGGTAGTCGAAGAGAGAAATTCTATCTTCAATATTGTATCTCATTTGGTGCAAGAGTCAAAAAAGAAGGATGCAGATATTGAATTGACTAAATCTATATTTAAGAAAAGACAATTTTTATTATTGAACAGGATTAATGAGCTAAAAAAAGAAAAGGAAGAGGTAATTAAACTTTCAAAAATAAATCACAACGATGTTGTGAGACAAGAAAAATATCCAGATGATATTGAAAAAAAAATAAATGACATACAGAAATATGAAGAAGAGATAAGCGAAAAAGAATCAAAACTCACTCAGGCAATATCAGAAAAAGAACAGATTTTAAAACAATTGCATAAATATGAAGAAGAGATAAGCGAAAAAGAATCAAAACTCACTCAGGCAATATCAGAAAAAGAACAGATTTTAAAACAATTGCATATAGTGCAAGAGCAGTTGGAACACTATTTTATAGAAAATCAGGAAATTAAAAAGAAACTTCCACCTGTGCTATATGGAGCAGCTGAGCAGATAAAACAAGAGTTAGGTTATCGACTTGGTTATATTATAGTCTCGTATTCTAAATCCCTCAAGGGGATTATTACCATGCCATTTGCACTTATCCGTGAGTGTGTTTTTGAAAAAAAACGTAAGAAGAGTTATGGCGTTGATGTGCCACTCTATTTATATGCTGATGCTGATAAGGCTGAAAGAGTTAAGAAACATTTATCTTATCAATTAGGGCAGGCTATTATCTCCAGTGCTAATTCGATATTTGGATTCATTACCCTTCCATTTAAGTTAATTGTTGTTGTTTATAAATATAGGAGAGCTAAAATCAAGGGCTGTTAAAAATGTGAACCCTAATGAGATATATTGCAAATTTTATTTTTCTCTTTGTGGTGTTTTGCTTTCGTTAAAATAGTTAGTTATTTTATTTATATAATATCACGCATTATAATACCAATTTATACTTTTGCAAGTGACCGTATAGATTCGCCACATATTGCAAATTTTGTTCTCTCGTAAAATATTTTCTTCTGGTGTCAGTAATTCGAGCACTTCATGCTGTCTTTTACTGCAGTATAGTACTAGGTTTTCAGCTAGTTTCTGATTAAATATGTTTAGCTCTTTAAAGAGTCTATTTATTTAAATTCAATGAACTGTTCTTTCGGCGTTCGCTTAAAACGTTCAGAGGTGCGTTCTAGGCGTAAAGGGGTAGGTCCATAGGGCTTGCTAGCGGATTCCTGCGGTGCTTTGTCGAAGTTTCCTGGGAACTCTTTCCCGTTATCTGCGATGCCCTGGTTGATATCGATAGGGAATAGCCGGTCTGCACGGCAAAAGAAGAGTTTGATGATATCACAGTTAAGTGACGGCACGGCCTGTGCCAGAGCGTAGTTGCTGTGTTCGTCGATCATGGTAATGACATAACAGCGCAGCTCGCCCATTCTGAGCTCAATAGCATCTATACCAACGAGCTCACTGCTCTTTACCGGGCGATAGCGTTTTGATCTGCGGGTTGGAGGATTGTATTTTTTATGAACAGTGTTTTTCCTTGGGGAGGCAGTCACATCGGTATCAGTCGCATTTTATCGTGTGCGGCCGTGAACATCCTGCCGATGGTTGAAATGCTCGGACAGACCAGGCGGTGCTGTTCACTCCACGGCTTCAAGCAAACAAAAATCTGTTCTTCTAGGTTGGGAAGCTCTATTCTCAGTCGACGTATTTCTTACAGAATTACGAGATGCCATTGCTTTGTGCGATGTACTAGCGGAGCTTTGCTACGCGAAATAGGTGCCTCTGGGCCATAATACAGCGTTCGTGTGGATACAGCAAAAACTTCCGCAACTGTATTGATCTCATGTTTCTCCCAGAAGTATATTTTTTCATCCTTAATTTTGTAATCTCAGGTATAACAAAGTGTTTCATCACATAGATGTTGGCATGGTAATGCCTCAAATATCCGCCGCAGATACGTTGCATCAACTTAGCATTTCCCTCGCTTGTCCGGAGATAATTGCAATATCTCTGTGAGCTTACACTGTGACATTCGTTGAGTTTTAGTGATGTTTTTAAAGATTTATATTTATAATATTTAGTAAATGCAGTTTTATTCTCATTTTATTTATCATTAAGTGAATGTATGAACGCAGAATATATAAATTTAGTTGAACGTAAAAAGAAATTAGGGACAAATATTGGTGCTCTTGATTTTTTATTATCAATTCATAAGGAGAAAGTTGATCTTCAACATAAAAACTCGCCTTTAAAAGGTAACGATAACCTTATTCACAAAAGAATAAACGAATACGACAATGTACTTGAACTATCTAAGAATGTATCAGCTCAGAATTCTGGCAATGAGTTTTCTTATTTATTGGGATATGCAGATTCTCTTAGAAAAGTTGGTATGTTGGATACTTATATTAAAATTGTTTGTTATCTAACAATTCAATCTCGTTATTTTAAAAATGGCGAACGAGTTAAGCTTTTTGAACATATAAGTAACGCTCTACGGTATTCAAGGAGTGATTTTCTCATTAATCTTATTTTTGAACGATATATCGAATATATAAACCATCTAAAATTGTCGCCCAAACAAAAAGATTTTTATTTTTGTACGAAGTTTTCAAAATTTCATGATTATACTAAAAATGGATATAAATATTTAGCATTTGATAATCAAGCCGATGCAGGGTATGGCCTGACTTTATTATTAAATGCAAACGATGATATGCAAGATAGTTATAATCTACTCCCTGAGCAAGAACTTTTTATTTGTAATGCTGTAATAGATAATATGAATATTTATAGGAGTCAATTTAACAAATGTCTACGAAAATACGATTTATCAGAAATAACTGATATATACCCAAATAAAATTATATTGCAAGGAATTAAGTTCGATAAGAAAAAAAATGTTTATGGAAAAGATCTTGTTAGTATAATAATGTCAGTATTCAATTCAGAAGATACTATTGCATACTCATTACATTCATTGTTGAATCAAACATATGAAAATATTGAAATTCTCGTGTGCGATGATTGTTCATCGGACAAAAGCCTTGAAATAATTAAGAGCATAGCTTATTCTGATTCAAGAGTGAAAGTATATAGCTCACGAAAAAACCAAGGCCCTTATAATATAAGAAATGAGCTAATAAAAAAAGCACACGGTAATTTCATCACCTTTCAAGATGCAGATGATCTTTCTCATCCGGAGAGAATACAAAGACAAGTTGAGGTTCTTCGCAATAATAAGGCTGTAATCTGTATGGCTAACTGGATCCGTGTTGCGTCAAATGGAAAAATTCAATTCTTCTATGATGATAAAGCCACAAGAATGTCTGTTGTATCGTCAATGATAAAAAAAGATATTTTTGCGACAGTTGGTGGCTATAGACAATCTTTAATTGGTGCAGATACGGAGTTTTATGAAACAGTAATAATGCGTTATGGGCGAGAAAGTATTGTAAGATTACTGCAGCCATTGATATTGGGGTTATGGGGAGACTCCGGACTTACCAGGAATAAAGGAACAGAAGCTCTACCTGATGGATATATATCACAATCTCGAAGAGAATATAGTGATATCGCGGCAAGACAACGAGTGTTAGGGAAAAGTATCGTAAGTGATAAAGATGTACGTGGTTTATTATCTCGCTATGGTTTGTTTAAAGATGTATCAGGAATAATTGAACAATAGTTTGTTATTCTATATATATTAAATTTTTGGGGCTATATAAAATGTTCGGAACACTAAAAATAACTGTTTCAGGCGCTGGTTACGTTGGGCTTTCAAATGGAATTCTAATGGCTCAAAATCATGAAGTGGTTGCATTTGATACCCATCAAAAAAAAGTTGACTTACTTAATGATAAACTCTCTCCTATAGAGGATAAGGAAATTGAAAATTATCTTTCAACTAAAATACTTAATTTTCGCGCAACTACTAACAAATATGAAGCCTATAAAAATGCCAATTACGTTATTATTGCTACACCAACGAATTATGACCCAGGTTCAAATTACTTTGATACATCAAGCGTTGAAGCTGTCATTCGTGACGTAACGGAAATCAACCCAAACGCAATTATGGTGGTTAAATCTACGGTCCCAGTAGGTTTCACAAAAACAATTAAAGAACATTTAGGTATTAATAATATTATCTTCTCTCCAGAATTTTTACGAGAAGGAAGAGCCCTATACGATAATCTCCATCCATCTCGCATTATTATCGGTGAATGTTCTGAACGGGCAGAACGTTTGGCAGTGTTATTTCAGGAAGGAGCGATTAAACAAAATATACCCGTTTTATTTACAGATTCTACGGAAGCGGAAGCGATTAAGTTATTTTCAAATACTTATTTGGCTATGCGAGTTGCATTTTTTAATGAATTGGATAGTTACGCAGAAAGTTTTGGTCTGAATACGCGTCAGATTATTGACGGTGTTTGTTTGGATCCGCGCATTGGTAATTACTACAATAATCCTTCTTTTGGTTATGGTGGCTACTGTTTGCCAAAAGATACCAAGCAATTATTAGCCAACTATCAGTCTGTTCCGAATAAACTTATATCTGCAATTGTTGATGCTAACCGTACACGTAAGGACTTTATCACTAATGTTATTTTGAAACATAGACCACAAGTTGTGGGGGTTTATCGTTTGATTATGAAAAGTGGTTCAGATAATTTTAGAGATTCTTCTATTCTTGGTATTATAAAGCGTATCAAGAAAAAAGGCGTGAAAGTAATTATTTATGAGCCGCTTATTTCTGGAGATACATTCTTTAACTCACCTTTGGAACGGGAGCTGGCGATCTTTAAAGGGAAAGCTGATATTATTATCACTAACCGAATGTCAGAGGAGTTGAACGATGTGGTCGACAAAGTCTATAGTCGCGATTTGTTTAAATGTGACTAATGTATTGTTATATACTATTAACTATTAAGAGAAGGAAATGCATTATTTAATCCGTTAAAAATATGCCTCGTTGGTATGTTCTTTATTAATCCTCGATCGTAAAATAAGATGTTGGTTAAATTTCTTGCCCTGCTGTTGTGTTTATATCGAATTTTTCATAACTCTAATGTTAATTAGAATACTTGGCTTGTGCGTTGGAAATGTATATTATGTGCTATATCCAAAGATATCTAATATATATTAGTAATATCTAAAATACTTTATCTTTTTACATCTAATAAAGGTATCATCCATCTGTTATGATTGATATAATGGAGATGTCGATTGTTGATAAGATGTTAATAATAAACCGCATTAACCTGCGTCTTCACCAATAAATACCCACGAAACTTCTTAAACAGTTTCATATCTGGTTTAAAATCAGCCTGCCAGAACTGGTGCAAATGCCCTTGATACGTCAAGCCCTTGATGTCGTACAGGGCATTGCCCATCACTTTGAGTGGTTTGTTATGAATCAGCGCAGAGATCCCCGCCGTACTGTTAATCGTCACCACCGCTTTTGCATGGCGTAATAATTCCGGCATCGGGAGATCGTGCACATAAAGGATTCGCTCACCTAAGCCATATTCCTTACTCAACCGTTTAATTAATGGTCGATAGAGTCTGTGACCACGATCCATCGGATGATGTTTGATCACCAAATAACTTTCTTTCGGCGCTTTACGCGAAAATGAGTACATGACTTCATTAATATAGTCACGCACATCGTTATAACTGCTGTGGTTACGAATCTGGCTATCGTTATACACCTGCAAAACAGCAAGATAATAACGCTGGTCCAGTTCGTTCATTAACCTCGGTAATACCTTACGCTGTGTTACCTTGTAAAGTTGCTTGCGCCAGTATGCACGAACCCAGCAACGTGCTTCATACCAGGGGGAAAATGATTTGTGGTGGCGGTAGCGAGGAAACTCATGACGGTAATGCCAGCCCATCAGGTAATACCACATAGCATGGCCTATACGTTTCATCGTTGAAGGTTTTAAGTTCTCAACGTGCGGCGTAGGCATATCTGGTAACTTACGATAAAAATCCGGATCGCGCGGTAGCGATGAATATGCGTTCACTCCGCCTTCTTCAACGGTAATAAATTGCGGGCGTAAATATCCTTCTTCAAATGCCAGGAAGCGGATCCCTTTCGACTTTGCCCAGCGTTTTGCTTCTTTATGCAATGGGCGGCAGTCGCCAAAGCAGAGGATTGTGTCAAAGTCATATTGCCGGTGGAGATCCCGTAACCATCCGGGAAACTCTTTCGGTGTCTGGTAGTAAGCTAGGTATTGTCGATGGCGGCAGTAAAAACGATCCCCACCGTTGAATACAACATTCACAGCGTT
>OAUK01000754.1_pt1 | contig 12873 bp, 9 predicted proteins | sample 1495131 | NCBI WGS metagenome assembly OAUK01 (sample SAMEA2580009, study PRJEB22360) | human gut metagenome | biome: human gut; feature: human-associated habitat; material: faeces | place: Denmark | collected 2008/2010 | reverse complement strand
CCATATCCGGCTCCGGCCCGGCGAATCATCAGATAGATCCCTCCGCCGATAATGGCCAGATGCTGTCCGCTGACAGCCAGAAGATGTGAAATTCCGTTGCGCTGGTACATATCCCGCATCTCCGGATTCATATCAGATGTATCTCCCAGAAGCACGGCTTTAAATACAGCCACATCCTCCGGCATGCATATCTTTTCAAGTACACCGGCACATTGCATCCGAAACTCTGCGATTCCCTTGTAATAAGGGATTGCCTCTCCTCCCGCCACTGCCAGGTTCTCCCCGTACAGCCTGCATGCAGTTCCCTTTGTTCGGTAATGGGTCCTGAAATCAAATTCTCCGGGATTTCCCGGCCCTTCCACCGGAGCCAGCTTGCCTCTCACCTGTACTTTCACCCCCACAGCCAGCTCTTCCCCTAAGTCAGAATCATCTTTCTCCGTTGTCCTGTTCTCCGCATACACCACCATCCTCCTGAACTTCACAGACCTTTTACCTGCCTCGGCCGTCACCTCCTCCAGCATAAGGGTAATCGTATTTTCCTTTTGTTCTGCCTTTTTAATTACTCCTCTTACCAATATCCGGGCGCCGGCCATGGTCCGGGCCACGGACTCCTCATGGTCCAGAATCCCTTTTTCCTGCTGTCCTCTTGTCATTCCCACAGACGAACCAGACAGTAGACATACCAAAAAGAGCAGAAGCACTCTATGTTTCCGGTTGCTCCTGCCCTGCATCTTCGCTCTTGGAGCAGAAGGGCGCAGTACTCCCCTCCCTGTATCCAAAAGCCATAGGATTCCTGCCGCAGCTGCACACAGCCACGCCAGAACACCTAAGTCCACCGCCGTCTTAACCTGCAGGGCCAGCACCTCTCCAAGTACGTAACCTGCTGCCAGTACAACCAGCGGTCTCTTCATATTCAGTTAAATTTCCTTTCGTCTATTCATTCTTTCCGTCAATATAATTCTGGCTTCTCTCAAAGGTGGTATTTAAGGACACCACATCCCGGAACATCACATCCTGGGAGCCGTTGATCATAATCTGCACCTTTGTCACCGTTGTCATCTCTGAAAGAGAATCCACAATGGAATAGATCGGGATATACTCATTCACTGCCAGAGTTGTATTGGCAAAGGCGGAATCAAAGTTGATATAGCATACATTATCTGTCACTGACAGGCTCAGTATCTTGCAGTCCGACGGAAGCGTGGGATTATGCCCCTCCTGTCCCGGTCCTGCAATGAGCTGCTCTACTACCAGCTGTTCCAGGGAGGTATTGATGTTGTGGACTACCTCCCGTTTCTCCGGCACCAGGCGGTTGCCTGTCTCATCGGCAAAATACAGGGTCAGCTCCGTCTTTTCGTAGGCATTTACATTGCTGGTATTCATGATAAAATCAGTGGCCGACAGCATTCCCACCGGATTTCCCTGCCGGTCCATCAGAGGCTGGTCACCGCAGTAAATATTGATATAGTCAATTCCCTCAATCTGCGTCAGGGTCCTGGTGAGGGCTGCCCGGCAGAGAATCTCCCGTTCCGCCTTCATGGCTGTGTAATTCATGTCGAAGTACAGATACAGCACCTGTTCCTCCTGGCGGCTCCCCTGGTAGGTTACCCGGTCCGTCAGGCCGGGCTGGCAGTCCAAATCCTTTGGCACATTCAGGAACTGGTCCATCAGTTCATTCACCAGCTCCCCCTTATCCTTTGTTTCCGTCTCGTACTCCTGGGGAACCAGCTTGGTGATGGACGCATTCAGATAATAAATCAGATATCTGCCCTCGGCAGGATTGGAGACAGGGCTTTCCCCCTCTCCGCAGCCCGACAGCAGGAATACAACCGCCATCAAAGGCAGTATCAGCCTTTTCACCGCATGTATTCCCATGGTATGTCTGCTCATGACATGTCTGCTCACGGTATTTCTGCTCACAGTATGTCTGCTCGCGGTATGTCTGCTCATGGCTTTGCCTCCTGTCTCGGTACATAGTTAAGGGGTATCCTCACGCTGAAGGTGGTTCCCTCTCCCACCGTACTCTCCACATCTATGATACCATGGTGCATCTGAATGACATTTTTCGCGATAGCCAGTCCCAGCCCGGTGCCGCCCACTTCCCTGGAGCGGGCCTTATCCACCCGGAAAAACCGCTCGAATATATGTTCCAGCACGTCCTCCGGTATCCCGATACCGGTGTCAGCCACCTTGATGTAGAAATATTTGTGATCTGCATCCAGGGTCACGCGAACCATACCTGAATCCCGGTTGTATTTGATGGCATTTTCCACCAGATTGGTGATTGCCAGGGATATCTTTACCTTATCCACATCCGCTGTCACTTCCCGGATGCTCTCCAGGATCAGTTCCACATTTCCACGTTTGGCAATGGGACGCAGACGTTTTAAAATCAGCTCCAGTTCCCCGTTGATATTCACCTGCTCTATGTTCATCTGGTCCTCGGCTGTCTTATCCATTTTGACCAGCATCAGCAAATCCTCTATGATCTGGTTCTCCCGGTCAATCTCATCCGAAATATCCGTCATAAACTCCCGGTACAGCTCCACCGGCACGTCTTCCATCCCCATCAGGGAATCAGCCAGCACACGGATAGAGGTGATGGGCGTTTTCAGCTCATGGGACACATTGGAGACAAACTCCTGGCGCGACTGGTCTACAGCCTTGAGCTTGCTCAGGGACTTCTGGACTGACTGGGACAGGAGCCTGGTCTCCCTGTAAGTCTCCTCTGTGATGTCCGCATCCAAATCTCCCTGGGCCACCCTGTCAAAGGACATCTGAAGCTTCTTAAAAGGACGCAGCAGCAAATGGGCCGCCGCCACCCCCAAAACACTGATAAGAAGAACCATACACACCAGAAACAGATGGGACTTTCCCATAACCTTATCTGTCAGGGACAGAATGTTCTCCGTGGATGCGGTAACCACAATGACTCCGCTCACAGCTTTTGCGTCCGCCGTGTCATACACGGGAATGGTCTGGGCAAAATACTGCATATCCTTGTTGTAATGGCTGCTGTTCTCACCCTTGAAACACTTGATGACTTCTTCTGATAAATAATACTTTCCCGTGGCCAGATTAAAGGTATCTGTCACCACCCGGAAATTGCTTCCCACAATGACAATTCTTCCGTTATAGACATCAGACAGGGTCTGCATCTGGCTGTCCAGGCTGGCATTGTTCTTTTTCTCGGCCGTCATATAGCCGGACCGGGTCATCTTATTGCTGAGTATAACACACTGGTTCTGTATCTCTATAAACCTGGCGTCCAGCTGGCTCTGCCGGAATGTTCCCAGCATAATGCCGGCCTCCAGAAAGAGAGGAATCAGGGCAGCGCCTATGATGATGGCTGTCAGCGGTACCTTCATGCTCATGCCGAAGGTACGCAGCTTCTTAACAAATTTCTTTTCCGACACTTATTCCAGCTCCTTTAATTTCCTGGTACAGGCGACTGCCAGGGCGCCAGGGCCGATATGGCATCCAATGCTGAGGGACAGGGGAGCCCCAAACACGGGAACCCCGGGATACAACTCCCTTACAGTCTCTTCCAGCTCCTGGGCTGCCTGCTCACTGCATGTATGGGCAATCTGCAGATAGGTGTGTTCTGCCTTCGGATCTGCCAGACGATCCTCCAGGTCATGGGCCAGGGCAGTCAGCATGATGGTCTTGGCCTGCTTCATGGTCCTTGCCTTTGCAAACGCATCCAGCTTTTCTCCCTGGATGGTGAGCACCGGCTTTATTTTGAGCAATGTCCCCAGCGCTGCCGCAGCAGGTGTAATCCTGCCCCCCTTTTTCAGATATTTAAGGGTATCCACCGTGATATAAATGGAGCTGTCAAACCTGGTTGTCTCAAGCTTTTCCTTTATCTGCTCACCGCTCCATCCCCGCTCTGCCAAATCCCTGGCGTCCAGGGCAGACTGTCTCTGGGTAACAGAAATCCTCTGGTTGTTCACCACCTGAACGCGCCCCCCATAATCTTCCGCCAGCATAAGAGCCATCTGGCAGGAACCGCTGAGTCCGCTGGACATGGGAATGTACACCACCTGATCATGGTCCTCCAGAAGCTGTTCCCACTGTTCCGTCACGTCTTTAGGCGATGGCTGGGATGTGGTGATTTCAGCCCCTTCCTCCATCCTTGCGTAAAAATCTTCATGGCTTAAATCAATTCCCTCATAAAAAACCTGCCCGTCTATCATGAAAGGCATGGGAAGCACGTATATGCCCAGCTCCTTTGCCTCATCCTGCGTTACTCCGCTGTTGCTGTCCGCAACAATAGCTATTTTCATATTAAATGTTCTCCTTTATGCAATCCCCTGGTTCAGCCTGTTTGCAGTTGTATATAACTGGTAATACATTCCCTTCTTCTCCAGCAGCTGTTCATGATTCCCCTCTTCCACAATCTTATTGCCTGCCAGCACAAGTATGCGGTCCGCACCCTGGATGGTGGTCAGACGGTGGGCAATGGTAAGAGTGGTACGGCCCACTGCCAGCTTCTCCAATGACTGGGATACCAGGTATTCACTCTCATTGTCAAGAGCCGATGTAGCCTCGTCCATTAATTGTACCCCATCCTCTCCTCCCTTTGTAAACCTTACCCTCAACGGCAAACATATATGTGTATTGTGTTCCTTTTTATAAAAAATAAAAGACGTAATTCCCGATTAATCTTCCATCATCAGATTAACTAGGTTGACTAAGCTATATCCCTTCCTAACATATTTGCTGCTATTCCGCCATTATACCATGTTTTCCCTTCCACCATACAACTTTATCAAAGCACTCAAATCCAGTCATCTTTCAAGCGGATGGTCCATGTGAACATAACTCTGCCTATCGCCATATTATCCAGTCATTTATCTGCAAGGCAGCACCCTCTCACACGCCTAAAGAGCAGAGAACATATCAAGTTTACCTACTTTGAAGCATAAGATAGCACCCTCAATAATTCATAGGTGCCAGTAATCTTGACCATTCTAACATATTTTGTTGCGTATCGCTTATGGTTTCCTATATGCAATGTTTTCATAGATAGTGCCGAACAAATGCATATCTTCTACGAAAACACTCCCCCTTTCATAGAATCACAAAGCCTTGAGTACGATTACACATTATTGCCGCCCTTTTCCTGATGGACCTGTTAACACATTTTTTTCAATTGCATCGTCAAACGAAGCTTGGAAATCATCCGTGTGTGTTGATGGTTCTTAGTGTATCATAAAACAGCCTTTTTTTCCACCAGAAAAGCACAGCCTTTTGATTTGGCTGCGCCATAGATTCGTTTATCTTCCTATATTGTTGAGCAATATCCTAATCAAAAGTCGGTTCTTACCTCCTGATTGATAGCCGCTGAACCGGTATCATTCTCCTGGTCCATATTATCCTGTTTTCGATTTAAAGGATGTAGATCAGATCCCTGTTTTTCCGTTCCAACGCCTTTTTTAACGTTTCATTTTCCTTCATTAATTTTTCATTGTTCTTCTGTAAATCTCCTAGCTGACGGAGAAGTGATTGTATTTCATGATTCATAGCCATATCCAGAATCTTCTTTTTGGGGTTGATCATGCCTGCCTGCTGCTCGAATGCCCGATCCAGTTCTTTCCTCACCATTGGATTTTTGTAGAAGAATCCTCTCGATAGTCCGGTCTTTTCCATCAGTTTTAGGACGGTAACTGGTTCCCTCTCATCCATCAGTTGAAGAATGGCTTTCCTGGCTCGCTCAATTTTTTCATCACTCGCTTTTCTATTTAAGGCCAGCATTTTTTCGTATTTGTTCATATTCTTCCTCCCATCCGTCTAAATTCTGCAGGATCATCTCTGACAGCATATGCCTGACCTGCCTCGTTTCGTCCGCCAGGATCTGATTGCTCATCTTCCGGTAATATTTCACGTTCCGCACCCCCTTGTGTCCAAGCAGCTTGGATATGGTGAAATCATCCAAATGCATATCCGTCAGCTTTACTCCATAGTAATGTCGGTACATATGGCTTCCAAATCCGAACAGCCGTCCATTATCGTCCCTCAGATTTTCCTTGCGAATCATATCCACTATCTTTACTTGAATCCTATTATATTGCAATGGCCTTGCAGGATTGTTTTCATCTACAAAGATATACTTTGTCTGACCATACCGCTCTTGTGTATAAAAAATGGCCTCATGTATAAGAGCCGCCAGTTCTTCACTGACTGGTTTTTCATAGGTTTTTGTTTTCATCTGACGTATTCGGATGATCGTTTCTCCTCCATGTTGATATAAGCAGTCTGTTTCCAGCGTTAACGTATCCGATATTCGTGTCCCCAGCATCTGATGGATTAACATTGCTCTGGCAAACTGTTGATCTAATTTTATGATACTGGCATTGAGCCGTTTCAATTCACTATCCGAATAAACCTTGAATTCTGCTCGTGGAGCAGGCGGTATGTCACGGTTCAAAATGAGTCCTTCTAGATTTAGATATCCACATATCTTCCCGATCGTTTCCAAAATCCCCCGAAGCCGATTCAGCTCCGTATGAAAATGCTTTGTTTTGGTTTCTTCTGTTTTTAAAAAGCTTAGATATTCCTCCATGACTTCTCGATGGATATCTCGACATGATTTTACCTCTTTGTGCCTCTCAGACAGGTATCTTGAGAAGCGCCGCATGGCCGTCATTTCCCTTTGTACACAGGAGATTGCCTCACACTGCAGATTCAAATAAATTCCTCTCTTTAATTCCTTGCGCACCTCTGGCTGAACAATCTGAGTAAAATTGATTGTTTTAAAATTCTTGATCGGATTTTTCTGTATTGGTATATCAAGTTGATCCAGTGCCCAGATATCTTTCTCCTGCTCTGCTATGTTATCTTTCTGTACAATCCATTTTAGCACCCGATTCAGATAGCATACCAGCTTGGACGGCACCTGATTTACATTACCATATACACCGCGGCACTCTTGTGTGATTGCGATGCCCTCTTCCTGCATCCAACCTTTCAACTGCCGCATCCACTGTTCCATACTCTGGTCATGGAAACTTCTTGTTTTCTTGGCATGTGTCTGTAAACAGGTGCACATCTTAATGTAAAACTGGCGTTCCCCATAAAGAGTGGACAGCGCTACCTGGCTAGCCCTATATCGAATAAATTCCTCCATTTCCTGCTGCATAACCGGAGAGGGTATCATCTGCAGGTCGTAAAATGGTTTTTTTGCCTCATATTTTTGAGCGGATTCCGTTACTGTCTGATATAAATCATGCAGGTAAAGTCTGTTTTCCACGCTTTCTCCCCTTTCCTTTTTTTAGCCCAGCTGCTAAACTGCCATGTTGATTGAAATATTCATCATTGGCACTAGCCAGCCGTCTTGGCATATAGTCAATATATTGGCGAGTCATTTCCTCATACGTATGCCCCAGGTAATCCCGCACTCCCTGCAGAGACACACCATTATCGTATAATAAGGTGGCTATGCTGTGCCTGTAATCATGGGATTGGAACAAGTAGGCCCCACCCTGGATCGCATTCTCCGCACAGCCTTTTAACATCTTGTTTCGAAAGGTAGCACTTCGATAGGCTTCTCCTTTCCGATTCTGAAACACATAGTCAGAAGGACCTATCTTATACTTTTTCCGATATTCCTTCATCAATTGATACAGTGCAGCTGGAATCGGGATCCTTTTATAACTTTTCGTTTTGATCTGGTAGACTTGAATCCACGCATCTCTCCCCTGTATGTAATAGGCATCCCCTTTCAGTGTGCACACCTCACTGACTCGCAACCCAACGCACCACAGGTGCAGATACATCAGACGTGGAATTTCCGGGAATCGGTATAACTTTTGCAGGATTTCTCTGGAAACATTCAGTTCCACACTCCTGTCATAATGCTTTGGTACGTTTTTTTTCAAGTAATAGTCCGCGCAAAATGGCATCTTCTTTATGTATCTTCGGGCCAGTAAAAAATCGAAAAAATGTTTGATACTCATAACCATTTTGTTGAATGTTTCAGCCTGTATCTCTTTATTCTGCTTGTGGCGGAAATATGTGTCCATCTGTTCTGGAGTAACAGAGCAGATATCGACCGTTTCTTCTTGGGGCAGTTCCATCAACAGATTCTTCACATAATACATTTCTGAGCGTAAATTTTTAATAGTCAGATAGGTAATTCCCAGTCCATAGCGCATATACTGTTTCAACAGCTCTCGGTTTCTTTTATGGGTAACTTCTATAAAGGACAAGGCAACCACCGGGCTTGACCGATCGATCCGCTCCGATTCAAAATGAAATCGCTCCAGATACCATATATGAGCATCCCAATGAATTTTATCTTCCTGAAGAAACAGGATTTTCCGGCATAAATCTACAATGCTAATGGTTCTTTCTCTTCTTGTTCCCAGTGTTTCTTCGAATCTTTGATAAACCGGAAGTTCCAGCATCTCGATATCCTCAACCGATTCCTCCACACAGAAATCATAAAATAGTTTGAGAGCATCTATATGGTTTCGCAAGGTTTCCCGATTCTGATCCTGTTCCAGTAAGCAGTTCAATATATGGAATATCTGCCGCTTCATCGTTTCAGGAGCCTGCCTTCTAAAGTCCCATGCAAGCTCCTCCTTTCTTTGAGCTTTATCCAGCCTCCTCACCAATTTCTGATCCGGATGATAGGGGAGAAACCATATCTGGTTTTCATATGTTATCTGGGTTTCTTTGCGGCTGACTGCTTGCATCTGCTTCTGTATGGAATGCTGTTTAATCCGGTCAAATCCCTTTTCGTATGTGGAATAGCTAGACGGCTGCAACTGCCCGGCAATAAATTGCCGGAATTTCTGCCTCCATGAATAATCCAATTCTGAAATATGCCAAATTCCATTCTCCATCATAAACCGCTTTACTTTATTCCGATACGTAGCTTCCACTTCACTGCACTCTGCCAGTTCCACCTCTAATTGCTTCTGAAGCAGCGTTCGTTCTTCCTCCTGTTCCAGACATACGAACCGGATGGCTGACATGTTCCATCACTCCTCTCTTGATTCTGTCCTTCCAATCCCATACTTTATGGAATTCCTTTCATAAAACTCGCGGCTGGCCTCCATCAGCTTATCATCCAGAATACCGAGGTATTGAACCGTAGTATCCAAATGCTTATGCCCCAATGCCTGGCTGATTAGTTCCAGAGGCCAGCTGGCCTTCCATCTTGTGACTGCAAAATATCTTCGCAGCATATGAGGCGTCAGTTCTATCCCTGTCTTCTTCGCTGCCCGGTCCAACATGGCGTATACGCTGTCCACTTTTAAAGGCTGTCCCGATGTGGCACCTGAAAGATTGATGAATAAGTAATTACTATGCTGCAGTAATTCACGGTATTCAGCCAGGTAATGCAGTAGGAAATCAAATGCATCGTGGCTGATTTTTGCTTTCCGATATTCCGCATTTTTTGCACGGGCCTTGTTTGCGTTATCCTCTCGGAAATATACCCCTATTGTATGATTTTGATAGTCAATGTCACGGCTGTAATTCACCCCCAAAATTTCTCCGATGCGGAACCCCGTTTCGGAAATCAGCAGAATCAGCAGTTGATCCCGAGTGTTCGTGCACGCTTGTAAGGTAGCAATAATTTCTTCTTTCTTCGCGATTCGTACATTCCTTTCTTCCGCCTTCATGTATCCTTTAAAGGAGTTCGAACGCAGCGCCCGTTTCACTCCAACCGCATCAATAACTGCCATCTGGCTATAAGACAAGACCCGTAGGTTCTTCACCAAACCACAATCTGCAAGAAACAGATAGAACCTGAACACATCCTTTAAGTATGCGTTGCAGGTTCCGTTATCCGTATCCCATATTTGATTTTTTTCTGTATGACGTCCCTCTTTCAGCCAATATAGAAACCGCGTAAAATGGCTGCTCTGATCTTCATACCCCATATCACACACCTGGGCATATTCCAGTTCCTTCTCACGCAGATATTCCAAGTAACAGCAGAGAGAGAATGCATACCGTTTGACCGTATTGGGAGATAAATTGGATTTGATCTTATGTTTTAAATATTTACTGGGAATCAGAACGATTTCCAGTGTTTCACAGTCCGTGATATAAAAGTATCTGCTTGTGCCTATCGATACGTTTTCCACCTTATACCGTTTCAGCTTCCTCACCTCCTCTAACGCCATGCACAGTATATCATGTTGCTGCGTACATGGCTATTACAAAAACCACTGAATATTCCTAGAAAACTTAAGCATAACCAACATCCAATTTTCCCATGGGAGTCTCCCTTCTAAATGCCATCCTTCCCATCTCCTAAACCTACTAAAAGTATGGAGCTGTCACCTTCCATTCCCTTGTTAACAATTCCTGTCCCCTTTCTCATCTTAGTAAAGGCAGGTGGCCTCCACTCTCCATCATTCAGAAAAATGGATACCCCACATCAAACTAATCTGATTTGATATTCACTATTGGCCATTCCAATCCTATCCATCTTATTTCTTTGATCACACAGATATAGATCCCGGCCACAGGCGCTTTATATGGTTACATTTTCCTCCACTCTGACATGATAACTTAAAATGATTCTTCCTGTTCGTTTGCTCCTACTTGACACAACTCCCCGGAGCAGAGCTCTCTAACGCGCTCTATGGGCAGCAGGCACAGACCAGCCTTTGGTACACATCACACACATGCGGTGCAGGCTGTCATGGGAGTTTCACCCCTCCGGGGATCTCCCGGAGCCGCCCTCATTGCGTGATCCCGCTTATACGGGGCTGTGACTGGACGGAAGTATCATGATAGGCTGTTCCGGTCATCGCGTGGCGGCTTACCAAAGGCCGCTTTGGGATGGACCATTCTCGCTCTTCACCTTGGATGCAAGTTCCTTTCATAGGATCTGTGGATTCCTGCCGGTGGTCTTGGCGTGTCTTCCGTGTCGCTTTACCTTTCGGACGAAACAGCTAACGTATCTGTACTGCTGGATATGACTGCTTGAAATACAGTATTTTTCAAAGAACAACGGACGGATATTTTTCTCCGTCTCTGATTTCCACGTGGGCGGATCCGTTTAAGAACAAAAAATCAAACATGTTGAAAGGATCTCCTTCCTTTCATACTGCCTTATTCGGCAAAATACAGTCACGATAGCACCTTTGAGGAACTTTCTGTATCGTTTGTGCCGCTTTTTTGATTCACGTCAAAGAGCTTATATTCCTGTATCCCCAGAACATGGGAACAAAGAAAAAAGTCCCTTCACTTCTATAAAGGAAAAAGTGAAGGGATCTACAACCCCTAAATCAAATCTTTTATACTCTATACCGAAATGTTGGGGGACTAGAACACACTTCTCCTTAACTGGGAAAGTATTTTTAACCAATTTTAGTGTGAATATAAAAATAATGAGTAATATTTGGTCATTCTGTGTAATGTTTTGTAACCGTTAACTAAGAACATGTAGAGACATTCAGTGAGATTTTCGATAAACTTAGATTATAGTTTTGAGAGTTGACTCCAAAAACTTTAAATATGATAATAAGGAGCAGATCAAGGTATGGATATTTCTTTACTGACACCTGGGACACAGATGAAACTGCAATACTGGTCAGATATTATCCGCCAATGCAGAGCCCCAGGCATGATCAATCAGGGCTAGTATGAACAAAAAACTGTTTCGTTAAAAAGCTATTATTACTGGCTTGCTAAGATTCGGAAGCTTGCTCTGGAAGATTTTCCAAGAAGGCAGTATGCTTCTGGCCTTCCAGCAGGCCAAAAGAAGTCTGAGTTATCCGAACACCATACCATATTTACTTCCAGATACCGAATCCTTCGATCACAACGCAGCTGCTATTCTTCCCATCGGCAGTGTGACGATTGGGATTTTTGAACATACATTTTCGGATCTTATATCTCACATAGTCAAATGATATCTCACATGCAGAAAAATTTTATATCTGTACAGAATATACCGATATGAGGAGGCAGTTGAATGGTCTGGTGGATATTCTTCAATCCAACTTTAAGATGGGGCCTTACAGCAATACATTGTTCCTGTTCTCCGGCAAATGAACAGACCAGATCAAATCAGTTCATCATGAAGGAGCTGGATTATGTCTTTATATACAAGTGTTTTGAGAGAGGACATCTTCAATGACCTAGGCCTGGTGAAGAAGCACGGCATATATCATAGCAGAAGCTCCTCTGGCTGCTGGACGGATTGAATCACCAACAGAAGACAGCTATTCAAAAATGGTTTCCTCCTGCATGCAATAATCTACGAATTCCTTATAAATACTGGGAAAACCGGCATTTATTTGGTACAAGGAAAATATCGAAGCGGAAGGAGTTATCTGCCATGTCCAGCACCGAGAAGGAGTATAAAGAGCATATCAAACATCTGAAACCGCAGATGAGGATGTCCTTATAAGGAACAATGTAAAAAGACAGATACGAACCGTATGGTGTGTATGAACCGGTAGCTGAGCTGTATGCACCAGGAAGTAGTGGAAAACCTGGAAAGTATCCAGGGAGCGCTGCTGCGGATGAACCGTTCGATATAAGTGGAAGAGACGTTTGGAATCATGGTCTACCGTATACGAAAAATCTTGTTCCAGATCATGGATATATTGATCAAAACCAAACCGGATGATGCTGTGTATCTATTCATGGATAAAAAGCGCTCTGAAGGCAAGCCGTATTATGTCTATATGACTGCCGGAGCTAATAAATTTTTGCGAATCTACTATGGTCGGGTGAAAGAATATCTTTCATCGCTTCCAGAATCTGAATAATTCCGCAACACTTTTTCAGGCCAGCACAGGTGTAGTGGTCTTATTGTGATACCTATTTTTTCAACCTGTATAAAATTTTCAACGAATCATGAAAGGTTATCACAGCCCCTAATGAAAATAGGGTATTGGC
>OAUK01000752.1_pt1 | contig 12879 bp, 10 predicted proteins | sample 1495131 | NCBI WGS metagenome assembly OAUK01 (sample SAMEA2580009, study PRJEB22360) | human gut metagenome | biome: human gut; feature: human-associated habitat; material: faeces | place: Denmark | collected 2008/2010 | reverse complement strand
AGCTGGTCTCCTCATGCCTGAGCATCGCATGCGGGCGACGATAGCCATAACACTGGTAATTACTGTTAAATATATCTGTCAGCATCGTACGTATCGTGGCGTATTTATCACCGGCTTTCAGTGCAGCCCGGTGATAAAAATAACTGCTACGGGTAAGGCCCAGAACATGAAGTAATTCTGTCAGGGGATATGTTTGCCTCAGGGCATCAGCGATCTTTGTTTTTTCTCTGTTGTTCAGGTGACTGATACTGATGCCCGGGTCTTTTTTTATGATTTCCTCCGCCTTTTTCAGAATATCCAGCTCCATCTGCCGGCGGCGTATTTCCTGATTCAGTCGGGCGACTTCCTCCCGCAACGCATCGCGTTCTGCCTCCAGGGAAGGTTCGTTATGTTTACGCATAGTCTGGTAAGCACTGTTGCCGATAATTTCATCTTTCTATTTATACAATACCGCACGACTGACACCAATACGCCTGGCGATCTCACTGGCTGATACTTGTCGTGTACAGAGTGCCATGACAGCCTGACGTTTGACTTCTGGTTCAAAGGGCGCAACCGGGTTGGCCTTACTGGTAAATATACGTCGTCTGTCGGGATAAAGTTCATTAACCCAGCGAGCGAGTACATCAGTGCAGGGATAACCCAGGGCTCTGCTGGTAAACGCCAGGCAGCAGCCGTGGTTAAGATAATGTTCAACGGCAACCTGTTTTTGCTCATCGGAGTAACGGTGCTTATGACGAATGGATTCTTTTGCGCCACCACCTGCTTCCCATGAGCGGATCCAACGCCGCAGATTTCTTTTCGAAGGGTAGCCCAGTTCGCGTACGACGGGAGCCAGCTTCTTACCATATTTGAAATAAAGCTCAATGGCGCGGATTTTTTCTTCTTCAGTAAACATGTTTTATCTCCTGAGAGTCCAGGAAATCGTCCGCATCCCCCAACGAGCTGCTGTTTAAATTCGGGAGGATAATTAGGGCAGCCTTTTCGCCTGCCGGGAGTCACATTTTTCTGCATATCTGACACTTTGGTTCCCACTACTTATTTGGTGGACACCACTTTGTCTAATTCGTCAGATTCTGACCAGACGGTTCAGGCTGTACGCTTACAGTTGTTCAGGAGTAATAGTCCAAAGTATCGGGAATTTTCCAGACAATCCTGATAATACGCTTATGAACATTACAACACGCTCATGCGGAACCTGGATGGGGGAAGGAACGGTGAAGCTGTTAGCGAATGACTGGCGTTTGTATAAACGCCGGTCATGATGAATGATATTTCAGAATATACCTCGGGCTAAAATACCGGGACAGAGATCAGGCATGATTAATCTGCAGCATTTTTAATAACAGAAGTACTGAGCTTACTTTACCTTTGATGATGGAATAGTTATTTCCGTCGGTACTCATTTTTCCCTGAAATAATGTCACGGATGTTTCTTCCTGCTGATCCTGCAGGCGCAGTCGTAAGGTCATATTTTTAATGAGCTGAGATCCGGGTGGCAAGGGGTATTTGCTGTCAGATACTGGGCGACTGAGTCTGATGTGGCGCGTATACAGCCCGTTTTCGTACAGGGTGGCCTCTGTTATGGTGTCAGTGACCAGCATGTGGGAGACAATGCTGTATTCTTTTTTAAAGCACCCACCAGAAACGGTGATTGTAATGATAATGGTCTTCTCGATCGAGATGTAAATACCCGTTTCGTTATACTGTCCGTATCGGAACCATGAGAACTCAGTTTGAGGTGTACTGGCAATAGCGGACACAACCATTTGTTCTTTTTTTAAGCAGCCATCTGATGATATTTTTCCCTGAAGGCTGCCGGGGAGATATTCCCCAGACGAGAGTGACGACGCTGACGATTGTAGAAAATCTCAATGTATTCCCGTATTACTGAGATGGCTTCATCCCGGTTATTAAAACGATAGTGGCTCAGGCTCTCATTTTTCAGCGTTCCCCAGAAGCTTTCCATCGGAGCGTTGTCGTAACAGTTACCTTTACGCGACATTGATGTTTTCAGACCAAACTGCTCCTGTATGACCCGGTAATCGTATGCGCAGTACTGTGAACCTCGATCAGAGTGGTGGATTAGCCCGGCAGGTGGGCGCTGGCTCCTGAGCGCCATAAACAGGGCTTTACCTGTCAGCTCTTTTGTCATGCGCTCTCCCATGGCGTAGCCGACAATTTCGCACGTATAAACATCTTTGATGCCAGCGAGGTACAACCATCCCTCCTGTGTGGCAACATACGTCAGGTCCGCCACCCAGACCTGATTTGGTGCTGTAGGAGCGAACGTCTGGTTCAGCAGATTTGGCGCAACTGGCAGATTGTGGTTCGAGTTCGTAGTCGCTCTGAACTTGCGTTTCTGCTTACAGCGTAGCCTTAGCTCCTTACGAAGACGTGCCAGTCGGTCACGACCAACGATGATGCCATTCTCTGCCAGCTCCGTCTGGAGCCGCCGGGTTCCATATGTTTCGCGAGTGCGGATATGTGCCACCTTAATCTCCAGTTTTAGCCGCTCATCACTTTGTTTTCTGTCTGAGGGTTCATGCTGTACCCAGTTGTAATAACCGCTCCTGGATACACCAAATACCTGACACATCGCTTCAATGGGAAATTGTTGTCGCCATTGTTCGATTAACGCGTATTTTTCAGCGACTCCTGTGCAAAATACGCGGTTGTAGATTCAATCTGTCAATGCAACACCCCTTTCAATTATCTCTTTCGGTGTTTTGAACTTCAGTGTCTTTCTCGGTCTGTTGTTTAGCTGAGCAGCAACCAGATCTAGTTCATGTTGAGTATATTGGGCAAGACATGTCTTTTTAGGAAAGTACTGCCGAATTAGCCCATTTGTGTTCTCATTTGTTCCCCGCTGCCAAGGACTCTGAGGATCGCAGAAGTAAACTTTAACGCCGGTGCTGACAGTAAATTCTAGATGTCTGGCCAGTTCCATTCCTCTGTCCCATGTCAGTGATTTTCTGAGTTCTGACGGTAAACTCAGGAATTTGTCGGTAAGAGCCTGATTTACTGAGACAGAATCTTTGCCCCTGAGTCTAAGGATGATCGTATAACGTGATTTTCGGTCTACAAGTGTGGCTATATGAGAGTTTTTTGTACCTGAGACTAAATCGCCCTCCCAATGTCCCAGAGAGCGTCTGTTATCGATATTTCGGGAACGTTCGTGAATTGGTGTTCCGTTCACTATGTTAATCGTACCTCTTTCGCCTTTGCGGGTATGACGCCTGCCATGGCGAAGGCTATGCGACCGTCGCAGATGCTGTATATTCAGGTGGTGTAGCGCTTCACGGCTACGAAAGTACAGCGTTTTATAAATTGTCTCAGGTGATATTCGCAGCGTTTTTTGACGTGGTTTTGTTCGCCTTAACCATCCTGATATTTGCTCTGGAGACCATTTCATCTCCAGCTTTTCCAGAACAAGCTTTCGCAATGGTAAATTTTGATCCAGTAAGCACGGTTTTGGCCTTTTCGCCATTCTGTTGGCTCGGTTATTAGCATCAACAGCTTTGTAATAGCGTCTGCCCCGATTACGCTGAACTTCACGTGAGATCGTCGAAGGACTGCGATTCAGCGCAGTAGCTATCGCACGAATGCTCATTTTGGCTGACAAACCAGCTCGTATCTCCTCGCGCTCAGACAGTGTCAGGTGAGCTACAGCCCGCTTACGCTCATGGGGTTTTATGCCGCCAGTATCCCTTAACATAGTGAAGATCGTTCCGGGTTTTGAACCCAGGATATTCGCTATTTCACTGAAGCCTGTTCCGTTCTTCCATAGTTCAAAAACAGAGGCTTTTTCCTCTGCTGTAAATGTTCGTCTCATTCAAAAAACCTCCGCAACCCCATGTTTTCACATAACTGTTGCGTTGACCAATTGAATCTACAGTTGCTTTTTTTAATATATCTCGCTCAAGGCGAGCTTCATTTAACGCCTTACGCAGTTGCAGAATTTCAGATTCCAGTTCAGCCACCGTGCGGGAACCAGGAGTACCGAGCCCTTTTCTGGCGGCGGTAACCCATTGTCCTAAAGTGCCTTCAGGAAGAGATAATCGGGAAGCGCCTTCACTGATCGAAAGTTGATTTTCAAGAACCGTTCTGACAGCTTCGGCTTTGAACTCTTTAGAGTAACGTTGGGTTTTTCTGCTCATTATTAGCTCCTTCTGATGCCATTCTATTTCAGGAAGGAGTGTCCGTTAAACTCAGGCTACCTCAGTTGCATTCCAGCCATGATCCAGAATATGTGCATTTTTTTGCCTGATAGTTTCTTTTTTTATTCGCTCATGTTTAAGGCATAACAGGCAGATAAATAATGTCAGAAAAAGAAAGCTAATAATGAGAGCAAGAGCGATATAGTCTGTCACAGGGTAATACATATTCTCTCCGGTAGAAGAAGGGCCGCAAACGCGGCCCGGGCTGTTATCAGAAAGAGTAACGGAAGTTGGCGTTGATCGCGTTATCCACGTTGTATTTACCAAATGCCGATTTCTCAAACTCAAGACCGAAGCGAAGATTATCGCGAATTTCAGCGTTGAGACCAACATTCATGAGCATACGACCGTCTTTTTCACCTTTGATACGTTTCTCACCGGACGCATCACGCAGTACGGTTTCACCGTTGGCAAACAGGTCAAACTGGTAGCCAAGGCCGGCGCGGGCTGTGACTTTCCAGTCCTTACCCGAGAAGGATTTACCCACATCAACACCGGTACGCCCAATCAGCGGATTAAAGTCCTTATCCTTCATGGTGAGGTTCATTCCCTGGTCCTTCCAGGAGAACTGTTTCCCGGATACAGCACCGTAAACAAGTTCCGCCTGCGGCTCAATCCATGCAGAGTCAGTTACATGGTAACGGTAACCGACTTCCGCACCGGCATACCAGGAGTGGGAGCTGTAGTCTCTGGTGCCAAGGCCGGCGAAAGTTGCGGTATACTCGTTGTCATGGTGAACGTACTTACCGATGAGGTCGATATATGCTCCGGACTCAAACATGGCAGAGGCATAGAGACCGGCACCCACAGACTTCGTTTCACCACTGAAGGCATCACTGCCTGCATGGCTGTCGGTATAGGTCATGGTCACCCCGGTGAAGAGGTCAAGGCCATCGAGTTCATGTTTGTTATCCGCACCGACCTGAACGTGGGTGTAGTTGTCACTGAATCCACCGCCGGCAGACCCGGTTCCGCTCATGATTCGGGCCCATGCACCGGACTCACCGTTAATGTCACGCAGATCACCCATACGTTTGTTAAGGTTGTTGACCTCAGCAAGGAAGGCTTTATAGCCGCCTGACATCAGTAATGTTGCCTTTTTAGCCGCATCGGCGTTGGCCACAGATTTATAGCCGATCAGAGTCCATGTTGCTTTGTCTGTATCGTTCTTTTGCTCGATAACCGGTGTTACATCACTGAAGCCAATACTCCGAGTCGTAGCTTTAAAGACATCTACTGCAGTTCCTTTTGGTGCGCTGACCAGATCGATATTCAGTCCGTTGCTGTTTCCATTTTTCTCAATGAAGTCGACTAACAGAAGGTTGTTTTTACCAGACAACGATTTATTGACAACAAGCTGATCTGCTTGGGCCAGATTTGCACGCAGCACAAATGCACTGTCATCTATAGTAAGGTTGTCCACTGTAAGGGTTGTAAACTTCCCATTATCACCAGTAAAACGCACCATACTGTCTTTTGTTTCTAGACGATTAATTGATGACTGGCTATTTAGATGCCAGATCGCATTATTCATGCTAACTGTAGCTTTGGGGGCTGTTATTGCGCCTCGATAGGCGGTATCAAAGCCATACAAAAGAGTCTCTGCCCATGCCTGATAAGCAGACGATATAGTCGGTGTTTCAGTTTCAGGCTGTCCCAGAGTAATGGTTGCTGCATCATCAGCATAAATATTTCCGGTGACAGATGCCATATTTCTGGCAATGAAATTTGCATTTCCACCACTCAGCCTGAATCCATCAGCAGCGTAGTGGAGACCCGGCGTTACAGTTTTACTATTCTGTTCAGGGATTCCCATCATAGTCAGCTCACCGGAGATATCAATACCTTTTGTTGTGAACATGGAATTTTGTGCTATAACTTTTGCTCCTTTATCTATACTTATAGGAGTATTATTCAGAAAGGTTGCACCATTAAGTGTAACTACAGCTTGATCACCTATGGCTATTTGGCTGTTATGTGCAGTGATGCCACCTGTAAATTTAGTTTCTCCTATGGATAGATTAGTACTGATAGTTTGTTTGAAGTCAAAACCATTATTAGTAATATTTTTCCCTGCAAGATTATCAATGTAAGCATTTTTATCGCCGATTGTGATAGCTGATTTATTTGCTGATATATTTCCTTCAACATTGGCATTGCGTGATATTGAAAAGTCAGCATTGTTCAGGTGTAATGTATCAAATTTAAACACCCCGGTTTTCCAGTCTGGCTGATCAAATGAGGTCTGCTGATTATTACTTTTGTGATCAGAATTGAACTTTTTATTATATGAACTCTCTGTTTCTTTCAAAACGGTGACCCAGTCCGTTCCACAAAGAAATACCAGGGAGCAATGATTCGCTGTGCTTCTGAATATTGCATGCTCTGTTGCATGGCCTTGCATGGTAAGACTGGCATTACTGACTTCAACATCATTTTTTGTGTTGACACTACCATCCAGAATTAATTTTGCATTAGTTTTCTTATCCTGAGAATTAATATTGTGCGTTAGTTTTATATTGCCATTTATGTTCCCATGATATATGTAGGAGTCTTCGTTATTGATTGCCAGAACGGCTTCTTTCGTTGTATCTGAGTTAGTTATTGTTGTTCCATCGTCAGTGGCGGCAATTCTAGTAAAAGTCTGATTGTGTCCATTTAAATCTAGCGTGCCACCACGTTTAGTAAAAAATATCCCCGCATATTGATCATTGCCAAGGGAATTATCTTTATTTAGTATTACCTTACCATTTCCGCTTGCAAGGTATATATTGTTAAATGTTCCTTCTTCATTAAGAATAACATTTCCTTCACCTATCTTTATATTTGCCCCCTGTTTTTTTTGAACATTCAGAGTACCGGGGCCTATTTTGTGTAAAACATCATCACTGGAATACAATGCATTCCAGTTTACAATGCTTTCTTTTCCGATATCAATTCCTGCTCCTTTAAATGTAAATCCCTGACCGTTTATGTTATATTCATGGCCTTCGTCAAAGATAATACCACCGCTACCAAAATCCAAATTATCCTTAAACAGGACATTTCCCCCATTTGTGAACACAATATCTTTGTCTTTAGTTATTTTTTCTTGAGTACCAGTGGTATCTGCATTGTTTTGGTGTAATGTTATATCTGTGTTTTTTATGGTTACATTATTGCCATTCAGATTTATTTTATGACTATAGGTATCTTTTAACTCACTAACCAGTTTATCATTGTATTTTGTTATCCATGTCAGTTGGTCACCATTAACGCTGGCAATACCATGGGTTGTTCCGACTAATACCCATTTTTCTAGTTTGTTATCATATAAGTATGCTCCAGAGCCGCTGTCTCCGAATATTTCAAGATTACGAAATGTTTTATCATTTTTATAAATCATCATGCCGTATGAGTCCCATTGGGTGACCTCAAATAGACTAGCACTTAACAGATCATGGCTATATGCTGAATTTGTTGAGATTTTGGATTCACCATTAATAAATGATGTTCCTCCAGAGCCAGCACGAAAACCTATGATTTTTTTTGAACCGTCAGAAGTGACTATACCGTAGCGTTCTAATGCATCAGAATATGTTGTAGGGTTGGTCTCTGCCGGGGTGGCACCTACTGTTTCCACAACAAATTTATTTAACCTCTGAATCTCAAAATCATTGGAATTTCTTCTGTCAACAACCTTGTAAGAAGACTGAGCGTAAACCTGAGTTTCTGCGGCCTGAGGGTTCTTTTTGTTATGTGCAACAGTAACACTATAAGAACCTCCTATTGCGGTAGCTGCGCCACTCGCTGCTGCACCAGAAAAATCCGGAATTGAGAGATTATGGAAAGAGAATTTATCTCCGTTTTTTAAAGTGATTGTTACGTCTGTTGCTCCGGGCTGGAAAATACCTTTATTTTGTGCAAGATCAAGATAGTCTCTCGCCCATACATTTGATATATCAATATTTGCTGCATTTACTGTACCGGCAACAGCCAGAGACAACATTGTTGCTACAAGTTTTCGGTTTGTTTTACCAGAAACTCTTTTCGCTAATTCAGAAACAGCAATGAGTCCGCCAGTGGCAGCACTATATTTAAGGGAGTATATTTTATTCATATATTCTCTCAACTCATTTATTGAATGAACAAAGTATTAAGAATTAAAATTATTAGTAACGGTTGGTTACTAACAGCTTGCTAAAAGTAACAGTTCTATATTGTAAATATGTGACAATGTTCTCATTAATGATGAGAGATTATGTGAATCAATACTAATTGATCGTTAATTGATCGTTTTTTGTTTTTTTTTGCCCAATGTGGGGAGGGGTAATGTTTAATATTTCGATATGATCGAATATCTGTTCGCATGGAACATCGTTCAGTGATTCACGACGAATTAGCGATCGACCACGATGCGATTTTGCAGTGTGCCGAAGAAGTTCTCCATCGCTGCGTTATTCAGACCGTTTCCTTTGTGCGGCATATTTTGTGCTACTCCATGGGGCTTTAACTTAGCCTATAGCCTGCCATTCGATATTGCCAACCCTGATCCGTATGTAGCTACGGGGCATCCTCCGGGCCGGGCACTGACAATGCATCGTGCACCATCGTATTAACAATCTCCATTACCGGACTTTATGACAGGCGCAGGAGAAAATCTCCCGGTTAAACTGAACGGAGAACCAGCGACAGGTACCTCTTTTTACCCTGTAGCAAGTACTCTATAACATACTCCCCCATTTTTCGTTGGCCTTCATTGCAGCAAAGTTCCGGCTCAGGATATTGGGCGCAGATCATCCTCTAAGGAATTTCAGGATCTGCCAGACGGTGCTGAGACGACGCTTACTTGTAAGGTTAGTTTTCAGACGGACAATGAAATGAGGATATGCGATAAATTTCAGTCAAAGATCCATAAAACAGACATAATGTTATTCAGTGGTGAACAGTCCATTCCGGAGACGGAATATCTTGTTAAGGCTGTATATTATACTGGCTGTAAACAACATGGCCACCAAGGACCATGTTGTTTACAGCATACCCTTGTTGCAAAAGCATCCCCGTCAGAACAGCACAGAGTAGTTCAGACCAAAGGTTCGGCCCCTGCCTTTGTAGTCGTACAGTGACGCTGGGCCGTAACCCGGGCTGTAGTACAGTGGTGCACGCTGCCCCCAGACAGTGGTGTAGTCACGGTCGAAGAGGTTTTCAATGCTGAAGCTGAGTGTACCCACCGGAAGCTGATAACTGCCGAGCAGATCCACGGTGGTATAGCCATCGACCTTGTAGCCCTGCGCGTCGCTCACGTCAAAGGAGGTGGTGCTCTGCACGCGCAGACTCCACGGGTCCGGTGCCCAGCCAATGTAGGCTGTCGCTTTTGATGGGCTTGCTGTCTTCACATCGTATTTCTGCCAGGTACCGTTCACTTTCGACTCAGTTTTCAGCACGTTGAAGTTCACTCCGGTACTCCAGTCAGTATCAGGAATCAGGTAGTCCACCGCACCTTCCACGCCGTAAATACGGCGTTTGTCGTCCACCACGCTGATGGTCAGATCTTTATTCGCCACCACGCTCTTATCAGAAATCGAATAGTAGGCCGCGATTTGGGTGCGCAGATTATTGCCAGTAAAGCGCCAGCCCAGCTCATAAGAATCGACTTTCACGCCTTCCAGCTTGCTGTCGCTGACGTTCACACTCTTTGTTAGAGGAAGATGGCCGTTCACTGCAGCACCATAGATGCCGCGACCATAGTATTTACCCGGGTCCGGCAGCTCCACGCCCTGGGAGAAGTTGAGCCATGCCTGCTGGCGTTCGGTGATGTGCATCAGCAGACCGGCGTTGAACAGGAAGTTGTCGTAATCGACTGAGCCGCCAGGAATGGCGTCGGCGGATGTAGCCTTCCCGGCGGCAATCTGCCGTTGCTGCGCGTAGCCGATGAAATCATCAATCTTGTTTTCAGTGTACTGATAGCGTACGCCACCGTTGAGGGTAAAGAGATTATTGATGTCATAGTCTGATTGCAGGAAGGCCGCCAGGTTGGTGATGTCATACGACGGATAGCGCCCGGTGGTGTAAATCTTCTTGTTGTTCAGCCCTCCGGAAGCGCTTGCCTGAGCCAGGTCGAAGAACATCTGGTTGGAGGTAAAGCGCTCATGATCAGCATCCAGCCCCCAGGTGATTTGCCAGCCGTCCATCGGTTTGCTGTTCAGAGTCAGTTTCATGCCGTACTGGTCGGTGTCCTGCTGTGACGAAGAGAAAGCCGTCACCTGTTTGTTCGCATTTACCGTCGGGAACGGGTAGAATCGCAACGACTCATCGCGGTAGTAAACCTGACCGACCAGCTCCTGTCCCAGAAAAGCGCTGTCAGAGTACTGCAGGCTGATCAAATGCCGCTCAGTGCCGGGAATACGGTCGGAATTCAGCCCGTTACTGACGAATGGCGTGCTGGTCCCTCTGATGGCAGAGAAGCCTTTCCCGAGATTAAGCCCGTAATCGTCGTCGCCCTGGCTTTTATAGTACTGTGTGATCAACTGAAGCTGCCGGGATTCATCGATGTTCAGCGTACCATGTCCAGCCGATCGGAGTACTGCAGGCCGGTCTGGGTGTTATCAAGCAAGGTGGCATCGCCGTTACCGTCAAACCAGCCGCCAAATTTCTGATATGCCACGGAAAGACGTCCGGAGATATGCTCATTTCCGCCGGAGACAGCTCCGGCAATGCGTTCATCGTGATCTTTACTGCTGCTAAAGCCACTTTTGGTGCCAGCCTCAAACTCCATCATGGTTTCCATGGGAACTTTTTTGGTAACGATGTGCACCGGGCCACCGTTACTGCCGCCGCCGTACAGGGACGTCGCACCGGAGATCACTTCAATATGGTCGATATTAAAAGGATCTATAGAGTCCAGTTGTCGGCTGTCGGTACGTGAAGAGTTGAGACGCACGCCGTCAACCAGCACGACCAGCGGGCGGCCACGCACATTCATACCGTAGTTGGTGCGGCTCCGGCTGCTGACGTCAAGGCCAGGGATCAGCTGAGCCAGTGCGTCTTTAAGCTCTTTGCCGCCCTGAATCTGCTGTTCCAGTTCGGCGTTTTCGATAACCCAGGTGGTTTGCGCCATCTCCGCTACGGTGCGATTGCTGCGGTTGGCAGACACCACGAACGTTTCATCATCGGTTTGTTGAGCGACTGCTGGCGCCATCATGGTAAGAAGCAGTGGGTTGAGAGCCCAAAGCGTATACTTTTTGCTTATCATCATTATTCCTCCATACGGGCGGAAAAAATCAGCCCAAAGATGCTGTGTAGCGAGTTAAAGAAGCAGCCTCCGGCTGCGTTTTCCCTAGGTGCCGCTGCGCCACTGAATCAGGGCGGGCGGCATACTGAGATCGAATAAATCACGTCCCATTACGCGATTAAGAATACGTGCAGATCTCCATGCCATCAGGCTGAGCTGGGGTTCGGCGATGCCATGGGTTTGCATACTGGCGTTGACCACGAAGATGTTGTTCTCTTTCGGGCCACTCCATTCCAGAGTGAAGTCATCACGCACTTTAAAGGTGTTCTTATCGTGCATGGTGATCAGGGGCATCAGTGAGGGAAGTATTTGTGGCAACGCAGAACGGTAACCTGTGGCGAAAATCACCACATCACTTTCCAGGCTCTCCCTGCCCTGATCCAGATGATGCTCCATCAGTAACTTCCAGCCAGGACCACTACTTTCCAGAGTTGTTACCGAGCGGCTGGGTAGCAGACGGATATTTCTTGGTTTTCTCAGAACTTCAAAACGGTGGTACAACTCACGATAAATGGTCAGTAAAGAATCGGCAGTGATGCCATCCGATGTCATTTTCTGCTCATCCAGTAACTGATGGCGAATATCTTCCTCCAGTCCGGAGAAGCCTGAAATATATTCAGGTGTAAAATACTCATCAGCAAAAGCAGCCTCATCCAGTGCGTTAAAATTATTACGCCGGGAGACCCAGTTTATTTCCGCCGCTTCTCCCCATTCCCCGCGTAATACATTAAGGAACAGGTCTGCACCACTCTGTCCTCCACCAACCACGGTTATCCGTTTTCCACTAAGGTCCGGCCGACGAAGATTCATTTCACTGGCATGGAAACAGGATTGTGTCATATGCTTCACACAGGGTGGTAAATAAGGTTGTTTTCCTGTACCAAGGCAGATATTGCGGGCAAAATATTCTCCCTGGCTGGTTTGCACCAGAAACAATCGACGTTTTTTATCGAAATCAATGTTTTCAACGGTATGACTGAAATACAGGTTATTCATATCTTCAGCAGCCCAGCGGAGGTAGTCAGAAAACTCTTCACGGGATACTGTACGTAGTCTGCTTGTAAGGAAGCGATAGAACTTTTTGTGCTTCACCAGATAGTTAACAAAACTGTAGGGATTTGTAGGTGCAACAGCACTGACCAGATCTTTCAGAAAGACGGTCTGCATATGACAATCCGGTACCAGCATACCCGGATGCCAGGAAAAATGAGGATGTTCATCAAAGAAGAGACAGTCCAGTTCTTCGATCTGATGTGACAACGCAGCAATGCTGAGATTAAATGGCCCTGTCCCTACACCAATAAAATCGACACTTTTTTTCATGATTCATATTCCTGAGTTACCAGCCACAGCGGATTTTGCAGATCCTCAAGGTAATTCGGCAGCATG
>OAUK01000749.1_pt1 | contig 12904 bp, 3 predicted proteins | sample 1495131 | NCBI WGS metagenome assembly OAUK01 (sample SAMEA2580009, study PRJEB22360) | human gut metagenome | biome: human gut; feature: human-associated habitat; material: faeces | place: Denmark | collected 2008/2010 | reverse complement strand
CTATTTTCAACTATTTGTTATTATAAATGCTTTATAGTACATTTTTTATATTATCTACTATATTAAATGGTCGTATCACAACTACGTTTATTATTTCTAATTTAACACTCATTCTCTTTAGTCTTATATATTAAAGTAAAAAAGAGAAGCATAAGCTTCTCTTTTTTATTAATTATTTTTTACGTGCCTCTTCTAATTCAGCTTGTAATTTAGCTACGATTTGTTTTAAATCTTCTACATCTTTCGCTAAAGAAGCTTGACTTTTATTAGTACTATCTTTAGCTCCAACTTTATAAGATACACCTGCATTTACAGAAGAATCTTTACCATTAATGGCTGTCCCAACTGTAAACATTAAGTTTTCATTAGGACGATATGCTACACCTAAAGCTACTGCTGTTTTCCCACGATAATGACCTACGCCACCCATAACATCAACTTTATGATCAGGGTTATAGTCAAGCGGATGTAATGCTGCTAACGCAGAAGCAGATGCAATACCACGACGGGCCTCTTGTCGTGTATTATTAATCATATTATTGATTTTAGTATCATTGTTACCAATTTGATTTACTAAGTTATCAATTTGAGCTTTATTGACAGCAATATCAGCTGTATTGGCTTTGATAGCGTCTGTATTAGATTTAACAGCATCAGCATTAGATTTAATAGCATCAGCGTTTGCCTTTACTCCAGCTGTAGCATTATCAATTTTGTCTACAACATCTTTTTTAAGAGATACTGTATAATCATGGCCATTTGCTGTTACTTCAATATTATTACCAGCTTTTACAGTTGTAATAGTATCTTTGTCATTTGTAGACATATACTCTTTTAACTGTTTTACATTAACTGCATCAGTATCAGCCACACCAGATTTTACACCGTTTATGATTTGATTACCCGCATCAATACCTATTGTACTAAAACGGATTGTGGCATTATCATCACTTGCTTGCATGCCAGAACCAGTATAACTCGCTTGCTCTAAAGTATCAGTATTTTCAATAACCACACCATTTGCAGTTATACCCGTATTCACAGAACCATTGAATGTGCGAACACCAGTTTTGTCTACAACATTGCGTTCATCACCATTGCCAAAGGTAGCAGAATTCATATCTGTTAAATCTTTATTAACAGCCACTTTGAATTCTTTATTACCAGAAGCATCTGTTGTACCGGTTACAGTTGTATTATCACCATTTGTTAGAGTTGTGATAGTATTTGTATCTACACCACCATTTGCTGCAACATAGTCTTTCAACTGTTTGACATTAACTGCATCAGTATCAGCAATGCCTGTAGCCACGTCATGAATTTGGTTATCACCAACAGAAACATTATTTAGTTTAAACTCTACTTTTTTACCATCTGCATTAGTTACACTTAAACCAGAGCTATCAGATGTGGATAATTCTGTTTCAGCAGCATTACCAATAATAACACCATCTTCATAGATTACTGTACGATTCTTTTCAGTACTAACACCGATTGCACCAGCCTGTACTTCAGTATGTACTTGATCTTTATCACTTTTGAAAGTGATTTCAGTACCATCAACTTTTGTTTCATTATCTCCACTTACGAATCTAGCAGAATTCATATCTGTCAAATCTTTATTAACAGCCACTTTAAATTCTTTATTGCCAGAAGCATCTGTTGTACCGGTTACAGTTGCATTGTCACCATTTGTGACAGTTGTAATAGTGTTAGTATCTACACTACCATTTGCTGCCACATAGTCTTTTAACTGTTTAACATTAACAGCATCAGTATCATCAATGCCTTTAGCAACATCATGAATTTGTTGACCAGCTACAGTTACATTATCAGAAGAAAATTCTAAATGTTTTCCATCTTTAGTTTCAGTAGCAAAACCATTAGCTCCCATAGTAGCAATATTGCCATCAATTCCATTAGAAATTGTTAATGATGTGCCATCTAAAGAAGAACTACCATTTTTAGTATTCATTTCTAAACTATGAGATGTTAAAGCAGAACCTTCATTTTTTTTATCGTTATAAAAAGATACAGACGTTTGATTAATTTCAGATTTTGCATTATCATCTTCTGTACCAAATTTAATAGAATTCATATCAACGAGATTTTCATTTAAATTTACAACTGATGTATTTGTTTCTCTACCAAAGAAATCAAGTTCTTTTTTAACTGTAATATTGCTACCAGATGCAACATCTTTAATCTTATTTTCAACTTCTTGAAGTTGAGATAAGTTTACTGCATCTTTTGATTCAATACCATTAGCAACTTTTTCTACACGATTATTGTTCATAGAAACTTTATGCAATGTTAATTCTAAATTTTCTCTTGTTTGAAAATTATTAGGACCAGTTCTTTCAGAATAAGATACTGTTAAGCCATTTGAATCCGCATATAAAGAATTACGGTCATTATTTCTATTGTCCTCAATTTGCATACTTTCGCTAGTAAATTCAGATACCTTGAATTCTCCACTGCTTTTTGTTGTATCCATAGTAGAAAATTCAATATGACGTTGATTAAAATTCGCACCGTCCTTTAATGTTGTGGGAAATGAACTATATCTATCACTATAACTAATTGTTCCTTGGTCATCTGTTGTTACAGCACCCATTACATTACCACTAACAATAGTTAGTACACCAGCTACTAATAAAAGTTTTTTATTCATTTAAGTTGTCCCCTTATTTGTTCTTTAAATAAATAATATTGCCTTTTTAAATGTGTCGACAAATAATCGACTTAAAAATATTAAAAATGGCAAAGATGTAATAAAAGAAATAGCATAGCAAGTATACATTAAATATTTCTTATTTACATCTTCACACCATTTTGCTCCGAACATAAACAATACCGATACTAAAATAAATACAAATGCTGCCATGAAAAAGTTCTTAAACAAAGCAATATACAGATTATTAATAACAAACGAATTTTATCAATTTATCGTCATTATATTGGCTTTTAATTATAAAGTCAATGTAAATTTCATTTTGTTTTCATCTCTATAGAATAGTTAAAAGTCAAAAGCTATTAGTTGATTTTATGTAGTCAACTAATAGCTTTTAATATTTTTTAAGCACAAAACTAAATACTTTATACCAAACAAAAACAACGCCATCCAAACGGATGGCGTTGTTCAATAAGGATTTGTGTTCCCTAGTCGGGGGTCCAGGGTATGTGTTAGAGGCCCTTATAAACCCTTTATAAGGGCCATTGTGTTTTGTAGATATACGGATATATGGCGGACATATATCCGTATACCACATGTATTAGAGATCAACTAAGCCTTTAAGATGAGAGAAGGAAAAAGGCTTTTTGATATCTATAGCAATATAGAAATCAATTATTGTTGAATTGCGCTGCGCAAGTCAACTTTGTTGTAGTCGTTGCTACCCATTGGTTCGTTAATAGCTTTGCGAAGGTCTACTACGTGCTCATCAGCAGCAGTTGGTTCTTCGCTCGCTTTGTTTTTAACAGTTTCTTTAGCAGCGAACCAAATTGTTTCGTTCATGTAGTGACGAAGTTCTTCGTTAGATACATGTTCTTGCTCTTGCGCAAGGATATCCAAGATTGCATCTTCTAATGCTTGTGCTTCGTCGTCAGTCATAGGACCGCCTACTTGTTTTTGCTTTTGTACAACTTCGTTAACACGATCTACCATACCACGCAATACATTGTAACCATAGCTATTTACGAAGCCATCTTTTTCATTGTATTTAGGCGTTTCAAAGTATTCGTATTCGTTTTTGTTGCGGTTTTCACCGTTCCAGTTCAAAGCTGTTTCAAAGCCATGTACGCGACCAAGGGAGTGCGTACGGAAGTAATCAGCATAGTTATGTTTATCTTTGGAATGTAACCAGATTTTGTCTGCTTTAGTTAATTGCTCATGATTGTCGCGCTTAGCTTCTGCTAAAGCGATTTTTTGTTCAGCATTTTCCCATGCTTTCACGTAATCATGAAGGGATTGTACTACTTGTGGGCTAGCCACAGGTACCAATACAACATTGCTCAAACCAGGTGCGGATGCAGGGTTAGGTAAGATCAAGTTGTCATCATATGTTGGTGCGCTTGCTGCGTGACCAGTGATGGATGCTGCGCTCATTAAAAGTGCCGCTGTGAAAGCAAGCATTGTAGATTTTTTCATATCTATTCCTCTTTTCATAGTCGAATTAATGTGCTGGTTCAGGGCTCCCGAAGGAACCCTTACCAGTTGTATCCATACCTAGGATTAGATTCCTAGTTTTTTGAAAGTTTTCTGAAAGTGTAACTAATTACATACCCATTTTCGCCATCATTGCAGCCATTTGAGCTTTCAATACTTCTACTTCACTTTGTAGACCAGCGTTTTGAGCTTTAATTTGTTCGTTTTCATATTTCAAGTCAGATACTTCACCTTTTAATCCGGCGTTTTGAGCTTTCATTGCTGCCATTTCAGTTTGTACTGCGTATGCAGAGCTGATAGGGCCTTTGCGGTAGCGATCTGCTACAGCTGCTTCAGCATCTCTGTTACCAACTTTCCAAGTTACACCAGCATTCGCCATCATGTGGCTAGAACCGCCAGCCCAGGACAAGCCACCATGGAACATTGTGGATTCGTTTTTGTAATGAGCTACGCCCACTGCAATCGCGGAGTTACCACGGTAGTTACCATAACCAGCCATGATTTGAGTTGGTTCCAATGGATCGTATTGCATAGGTTTCAATGCGGACAATGCTGCACCTTGAGCACCTACACGGCCGATTTCTTCGTTCAATTGATCAACGCGAGGGTCAACTGCGCCTTTTACAGAAAGGTCATAGTTTAAGCCGCCATCAGCAGATTCAGTTTTCTTCAATACTACGGAATGATCATCAGATGTCAATGTAGTACGGGAATCTTTCAACTGTTTAACGTTTACTGCATCAGTATCATTAGTGCCTTTTTGAACATTAGTGATTTTGTTACCACCCATGTTGAGGTTGCCACCAGTGATATTTACAGTATCGCCACCGAAGGATACTTTAGGACCATTGGAGTTATTGGAAATGGAAGTGATGTTAGTGAGGTCACCTTTCACGTCGAAGGATACTTTACCATTCACATCAGTGTGAGCAGTAGTATTTACGCCGTTAGAGAAGTCTAAACCATCAGATAACATTACTGTTCTAGCGTTGCCACCATTTTCTTTGTAAGTCAATGGAATTTGTTTAGCTGCTTCGTTACCATTGAAGTTAACTTGGTAGTTAGTTGTATGGTTAGTAGCATTTGGTTGAACGTCTACAGTGATCGCTTTCTTGTCACCTGTTACAGTAACTGCTTCACGAGCTGCATCTTTAACGTCATTTTTATCTACAGATACTTCATATGTTGCACCAGCTGCACCGAATGTATCGCCAGCTTTAGGAGCTACTTTAGCGATGTTATTAGCATCAGCTTTAGCTTGTACTTTTTCAGTAGATTTTTTAGCTGCTTCTTCTTGAACAAGTTTCAATTGTTCTTCAGTTGCTGCACGACCTTTAGTTGCGAAGTCAGCGGAATCAAGAGTTTTGTTAGTTAAGCCAGTGATATCACCAGTTTTACCATCAAGCTTGATTGTGTTGTCGCCAGCTACGTTAACTACTTGGTCACCTTTGAATTCTAATTTGCCATCGCCTTCGTTGTTAGTGATGGAAGTGATTTTGTTCAAATCGCCTTCAACATTAACTTTGTAAGGGTTAGCTTTAGAACCGTCGCCAGTCACTTTAGTGTTTTGACCGTCAACAAGGTTAGTTTTAGCTGCTTTCAATTGACGTACGTTAACCGCATCAGTATCGTTTACACCGTCTTCAACGTTAGTAATTTGTTTATTACCAGCATTGATGCCGTCTTTAGTTACGGATGGGCCGTTGTTGATTACCAAGCCACCATCAGTGATCTTAGTATCGCCAATTGTTACGGACCCTTTATTAGTAAGATCTACATTGTTGCTCAATGCATATTCTACTTTAGCACCGTTTTCGTCGCTAGTTTGTTTTACAGTGAGGTTTTTACCGCCGGAGAATTCAACAGTTTTACCATCAGTAATTTTCTTAGCTGCTGTTTCAGAATCAGCAGTAGTATTACCAGAAGATTTAACGTTGAAGCTGTTCATTGTACCAAGGCCAGAACCGCTAATTGTCATTTCGCCATTAGCAGATTTGGATACTATGATACCGTCAGCACCTTTAACATTTACTTTACCGCCGTTAGCTGGAACATCTGTGCCATTAGCTTGAATTGTCCAGATATCATCAGTGTTAGCGAATGTTTTGTCACCGTATTTAATGCGGTCCCCATCTTTCTTAATTGTTGTGTAGTTATCAGGTGTACCTAAGTGGATTTCCTTAGTTTGGATGGAGTCGATGCCTTTGATGTTTTTATTCAAGCGAATGTTCAAAGTATCGTTACCATCAGCAGTTACAGCGATGTTACCTGCAGCAGATTCAAATGTTTTTTCTTGCTCTTCAGTAACGCCTTCACCTTTAACTTTAACGGTGGAGTTAAGTTTGTTTTTGTTTACAACGCTTTCGTTGTTACCAGTGAATTTCAAGCCGTCATCAGTAGTAGCAACTTCGTGTTTGTTGTTGTTGCTATCTTCGTAAACGATACGAGTCATACCGTTAGTACCGTTTTTACCGTCTACGCCGTCTTGACCGTTAGCACCTTTGAAAGTAAGACCATCTTTACCGTCTTTACCATTCAAGCCGATAGAGCCGTCTTTACCGTTGATTACAACAGCAGAACCGTCTTTACCGTTTACACCGATCTTACCGTCAACACCTGGTTTACCGTCTTTACCATCATTACCAACTTTGATATCGTCGGACAATGCATAGTTGTAAGTATGGTTGCCAGTTACTTTATCAACGATTTGTTCAACAGTTAAGTTTTTACCTGCACCGAAGTTTACAGTTGTACCAGGTTTTACGATTGTTGCACTGTGATCACCTACTGTGTTACCAGTAACGTCACCTTTCCAACCGGAGTTGTTGATTGTATCTACTACAGTTTTAACTGTTGCGATACCATTTTCACCATCTACGCCTGGTTTGCCGTCAACGCCGTCTTTCACTTTACCAAGTGTTACGTCGTATTTAACAACACCGTTTGCATCAACGGAAGCTTTAGTGTAGTTACCGTCAACGAAGTTCAAGCCTTCAGACAATTTAACTTTTTGTTTAGCACCGCCGTTAGCTGTGTAGTTAAGTTCAGCATCGCCAAGGTTAGTTGCTTTTGCATTTACTGTGTAAATGTTTTGACCATCAGCACCAATTGTTTTATCAACTGTTACGTTGTCACCAGCTTTAACTTCTGTCTTAGCGGATTTCAATTGTTTTACGTTAACTGCGTCAGTGTCATTTACGCCAGCTTTCACATTAGTGATGTTCAAGTCACCAGCATTGATACCACCTTTAGTAATGGATGGACCATTATTGATTACCAAACCACCGTCAGTGATCTTAGTATCGCCAATTGTTAAGGAACCTGCTGGAGTCAAGTTAACTTCTTTGGACAATTGAACTTTCAATTTGCCATCTACGTTGTTCACGCCGATGTTGTTGTCAGTCAATTTAGTGCTGTCCGCACCGCCAGTGATATCCAATGTTTGGTTCAATTTCTTAGCGATTACTTTAGATTTATCTGCACCTTGTGCATCATCGCCAGCATATTTCATGCCGTCATCAGTAGTAGCCACTTCGTGTTTGTTGTTGTTTTTATCTTCGTATACGATACGAGTCATGCCGTCTTTGCCGTTTTTACCGTCAACGCCATCTTGACCGTTAGCACCTTTAATAGTAAGACCGTCTTTGCCGTCTTTACCATTAAGGCCGATGGAACCATCTTTACCGTTGATTACAACAGCGGAACCATCTTTACCGTTTACGCCGATTTTACCATCAACACCGTCTTTGCCATCTTTACCGTCGTTACCAACTTTGATGTCATTAGACAATGCATATGTATAAGTTTGTTCACCAGTTGCATTATCGATTTTTTGAGTAATTGTCAAATTATCGCCTGCTGCGTAGGATACAGTTTTACCGTTGCCTACTGCTGTTACAGCGTGGTTACCAACTACATTACCTTTCGCATCTGTGGAGAAGGAGTAGCCGTCTTTGATTTGATCTGCCAAACCAGACAAGTCGATTTTCGCGATTGTACCAGCTTGGTTAGCACCATTGCCATCGTTGTATTTCAATGTAACGGATTTGTCTGCTGCATCATAGGAGTAAGATGTAGTAGCTTCACCTGCACGATCAGATTTAGTTGGTGCAATGTGTAAGTCGTTAGCTTTAGAAATACGTTTTACGTCGCCAATGTTAGCTGCGTTATCGATTACATCGCCGCCAGATTTAAGGTTAGTGATGTTGTTGCCACCCATGTTCACGTTGCCGCCATCGAATTTGAATTCGTTACCGCCAATTGTCATAGTTGCAGGGCCATCGTTCTTAATGGAAGTGATGTTTTTCAAATCTTTGTTCAATTGAACTTCGAGAGTATCAGTACCATCAGCTTTTACGTTGATGTTACCAGAAGCGCTCTTGAAGGATGCAGAAGTTGTTTTATCTATGCCTTCACCTTGAACTTTAACAAGGCTGTTCAATTTGTTTTTGTTTACAACATCAGTGTTATTACCAGTGAATTTCAAGCCGTCATCAGTAGTAGCCACTTCGTGTTTGTTGTTGTTTTTGTCTTCGTATACGATACGAGTGATACCGTTAGTACCGTTTGCACCATTTACGCCGTCTTGACCATTAGCGCCACGGATAGTAAGACCATCTTTACCGTCTTTACCATTCAAGCCGATGGAGCCGTCTTTACCGTTGATCACAACGGAAGAACCATCTTTACCATTTACGCCGATTTTACCATCAACGCCATCTTTACCGTCTTTGCCATCATTACCAATCTTGATATCGTTAGCCAAGTCGAATTCAACTTTAGCGCCGTCGTTGTTGCTAGTTTGTTTTACAGTCAAGTTTTTACCTGCTGCCATTTCAACTGTTTTACCATCAGAGATAGTTTTTGCAGTAGTTTCAGAATCAGCAGTTGTATTACCAGTGGATTTCACATTCCATACGGATTGTGCAGCACCTGGAGCTACATGCAAGTCATAAGTAACTTGGTTACCGTTTTCAGTTTTATTAACTGTTACGGATTTATCGTTAGATGTAACTACTGTACGGGAGTCTTTCAACTGTTTAACGTTAACTGCATCAGTATCGTTTACGCCAGCTTTTACGTTAGTGATATTCAAGTTACCAGCATTAATACCAGTTTTAAGAACAGATGGGCCACCGGAGATAGTTAAGCCACCGTTATTAACAACAGTATCACCAATAGTTAAGGAACCAGATGGAGTCAAGTTTACGTTGTTGTTAAGATCGTATTTAACTACGCCATCAGCAGCTACGGAAGCTGTTGTGTTGGAACCATTAGTGAAGTTCAAACCTTTATCCAATGTAACTTTTTGGTTGTTAGAGCCATTCGCTTTGTAAGTGATTGCATTATCGCCTGTTGGCAAGTTGCTCAAGTCGATCTTAGCAGTTTTGTTTACTGCATTATCATTGCCATCAACATATTCCAATGTAACTGTTTTATCAGCGTTCACTGTGTATGTTTTGTCTTTGATATGAATATCGTTAGCTTTGGAGATACGTTTAACGTCGCCAATGTTAGCTGCGTTATTAATCACATCGCCACCAGATTTAAGGTTAGTGATGTTGTTATCGCCCATATTCACATTACCGCCATCGAATTTGAATTCGTTGCCGCCAATTGTGAAAGTAGCAGGACCTTCGTTTTTAATAGTCTTGATGTTAGTCAAGTCACCAGCTAAACCGTATTCAACTTTAGCGCCGTCTTCGTTGCTAGTTTGTTTTACAGTCAAGTTTTTACCTGCTGCCATTTCAACTGTTTTACCATCAGAGATAGTTTTTGCAGTAGTTTCAGAATCAGCAGTTGTATTACCAGTGGATTTCACATTCCATACGGATTGTGCAGCACCTGGAGCTACATGCAAGTCATAAGTAACTTGGTTACCGTTTTCAGTTTTATTAACTGTTACGGATTTATCGTTAGATGTAACTACTGTACGAGCATCTTTCAATTGTTTTACGTTAACTGCATCAGTATCATTTACGCCTGCTTTCACGTTAGTAATGTTTAAGTTACCAGCGTTGATACCAGTTTTAGTAACAGATGGACCACCAGTGATAGTTAAGCCACCATTGTTGATCATTGTATCGCCAATAGTCAAGGAACCTGCTGGAGTCAAGTTGATGTTTTGAGCCAATTGAACTTTCAATTTGCCATCTACGTTGTTCACGCCGATGTTGTTGTCAGTCAATTTAGTTGTATCAGCACCACCAACGATATCCAATGTTTGGTTCAATTTCTTAGCGATTACTTTAGTTTTATCTGCACCTTGTGCATCATCGCCAGCATATTTCATGCCGTCATCTAATGTAGCCACTTCGCGTTTATTGTTATTTTTATCTTCGTATACGATACGAGTGATGCCGTCTTTGCCGTTTACACCAGGTTGGCCTTTTTCAGCTTTCATGGAAAGACCGTCTTTACCGTCTTTGCCATTGAGGCCGATGGAGCCGTCTTTACCGTTGATCACAACAGAGGAACCATCTTTACCGTTTACGCCGATTTTGCCGTCAACGCCATCTTTACCATCTTTACCGATTTTGATGTCGTCAGACAATGCGTATTCAACTTTAGCGCCGTCTTCGTTGCTAGTTTGTTTTACAGTCAAGTTTTTACCTGCTGCCATTTCAACTGTTTTACCATCAGAGATAGTTTTTGCAGTAGTTTCAGAATCAGCAGTTGTATTACCAGTGGATTTCACATTCCATACGGATTGTGCAGCACCTGGAGCTACATGCAAGTCATAAGTAACTTGGTTACCGTTTTCTGTTTTGTTGATTGTTACAGATTTATCGTTAGAAGTTACTACTGTACGAGCATCTTTTAATTGTTTTACGTTAACTGCATCAGTATCGTTTACGCCTGCTTTTACATTAGTAATGTTCAAGTTACCAGCGTTGATACCAGTTTTAGTAACGGATGGACCATTTTTAATTGTTAAGCCACCATCGTTAACAATAGTGTCACCAATTTTCAAGGAACCATTTGGAGTCAAATCAATGTTGTTGGACAATGCATATGTGTAAGTATGTTCACCAGTTGCAGCATTGATATCTTGTTTTACAGTCAAGTTATCGCCTGCAGCATAGGAAACAGTTTTACCATTGCCAACAGCTGTAACAGCGTGGTTACCAACTACATTGCCTTTAGCGTCAGTGGAGAAGGAGTAACCGTCTTTGATTTGATCAGCCAAACCGGACAAGTCGATTTTCGCCACTGTACCAGATTGGTTAGCACCGTTACCATCGTTATATTTCAATGTAACAGATTTGCTTGCTGCATCATAAGCGTAAGATGTAGTAGTTTCACCTTGACGGTCAGAAGATGTTGGAGCAATGTGCAAGTCGTTAGCTTTAGAAATACGTTTTACGTCGCCAATATTAGCTGCGTTATTGATAACATCACCACCAGATTTAAGGTTAGTAATGTTTTGGTCACCCATGTTGATAGGGCCATTTGTGATGTTAATGGAGTTAGGACCAAATTCCATTTTTGGACCATTTGTAGTATTGGAAATGGAATTGATGTTAACTAAATCTTTATTCACATCGTATTTAACAACGCCTTCAGCATCTACAGAAGCTGTTGTGTTTTTACCATTTGTGAAGTTCAAACCTTTATCCAATGTAACTTTTTGTTCGTTTGTGCCATTCGCTTTGTAAGTCAAAGGAATTTGTTTAGCAGCTTTGTCGCCATCGAATGTTACTTGGTATGTAGTGTTATGGTTTGTTTCATCTTGAACAGGTGTAACAGTGATAGGGTTGTTAGTTGTGTTTGTAGTATTTACAGTAACTGCTTCACGAGCTGCATCTTTAACGTCGTTACGGGATACGTTTACTTCGTAAGTTGCGCCTGCATCACCGAAGTTTTCACCAGCTTTAGGTGCAACTTTAGCGATGTTTTTGTCGCTAGAACTAGCCACGTCTGCTTTAGCTTGTACTTTTTCAGTAGAAGCTGCAGTAGGTTTTACGTTGTTAACATCTACAGTATATACAGTTTTTGTGCTGCCATCTGCATTTTGAATTACATTGCTAGTTACCTTCGCAGCATTTTTACCTTCTACTACAACAGTGCTGTTCAATTTGTTTTTAGCGCTGTCGGACAAGTCAGCTACTACATTGGAACCAGAAGCAGTTGTTTTAATGTACTCACCATTGTTAGCACCTACAACGCCGAAGCTCAAGCCGCCTTGTTTGTTCAATTTTTGTAATTCAGTAGCACCAGTGTTACCAGTCAAACCAACTGTGTTATTGAACTTGTTATTAACAATGTTCAATTGTTCTTCAGTTGCTGCACGACCTTTTTTAGCGAAGTCAGGAGCATCCAAAGTTACGTTAGTTAAACCAGTGATGTCACCAGCTTTAGCATTAATAGCAATGTTGTGATCGCCTGCTACGTTTACAGTTTGGTTACCACCAAATGCAATTTTGCCATCGCCAGCTTTGTTAGTGATGGATGTAATGTCTGTTAAATCACCTTCAACGTCTACTTTGAAAGTTTTAACGCCATTTACGTCACGGTGAGAAGCAGTTGTGTTCTTACCGTTTTCCATGTCGATAGCTTCTTTAGCAAGGTTTTTAATGACAGTCTTACCACCATTGTTGATGTTGGAAAGATCTTGTTTAGCAATACCTGTGATAACAGCAGTTTCGTTAGGAACGTCTTTGTTGTTACCATCAACGTATGTCATTGTTACTTTGCCGTTGTTATCAACTGCGTATTCACCAGGTTTGATGTGAC
>OAUK01000747.1_pt1 | contig 12919 bp, 13 predicted proteins | sample 1495131 | NCBI WGS metagenome assembly OAUK01 (sample SAMEA2580009, study PRJEB22360) | human gut metagenome | biome: human gut; feature: human-associated habitat; material: faeces | place: Denmark | collected 2008/2010 | reverse complement strand
CATAGTACGGATCCCATTTGACATAAAAGAGCCCGACTACAGCCACAATAACAAAAATTACAGGAAATAAAACCTTATGTCTCTTACTCATATTTTCTTCCATGTAATCCCCCCGTCGTCCTACTTGCAAGCACTTGCCAAGGTACGACAAATAATAATAAATTCATCTTCCTGAACGGTTCGTACGCTGATTAAAATCCTATCATGCCGGACCCGCACAATAACGGGAATATCCGCTTCACGCAGACGCTTTTCCGCCTCTGCCGCCGTCATCCCGTCGATGTCCAAGGCTACGGCATAGCCGGGCATATTATGCTCGGGATAAGAACCGCCGCCGACCATGTCCGTCACTTCTTCCACCTTCCAACGAACGGGAAGCTGTTCTTCTTCAAGAACGCGAATAAAACGACCGCACTTTTCTTGTGCTTCGTCCTTGGTCAGGGCCAACATTTGCAAGACGGGAATATCCCGAATGGCCCGTTCTTCATCCAAATAGGAGCGAAAAGTCGCTTCTAAAGCGGCGATAGTCATCTTATCGACGCGCAAAGCACGTAAAAGTTGATTCTTTTTCATCGCCTCAATATATTCTTTTTTACCTACAATAATTCCCGCCTGAGGACCGCCTAAGAGCTTATCCCCGCTGAAGGTTACAATATCACACCCTTTGGCAATCGCTTCCTTTACGGTAGGCTCATAAGGCAAGCCGAAACGAGTCATGTCGATTAAAAGGCCGCTGCCCAAGTCGTTAATTAACGGTAACCCGTGATCATGAGCCAGTTTGGACATGTCTTCCATAGGAACGCTTTCCGTAAATCCCACTATGTGGTAATTACTGGTGTGCACCTTCATAAGAGCTCCCGTTTCCTCTCCGATGGCCCCGGCATAATCGGACAAGTGCGTCTTATTGGTCGTCCCGACCTCACAAATATGACCGCCGCTATGCTCAATAACCTGAGGAATACGAAACTTACCGCCGATTTCGACCAATTCGCCACGGGAAATAACCACTTCTTTTCCCTTTATCAGCGTATTTAAGGCCAGCATAACGGCCGCTGCGTTGTTATTGACGACAAGAACGTCTTCCGCACCCGTAAGTTCTCTGAGCATATCCGTCAAATGAGAATAGCGTGAACCTCGTTGGCCTTGAGCAATATCATACTCCAGGTTAGAGTAATACCCGGCTACGGCCGCCACATGCAGGCATACGGATTCACTCAATACGGAACGCCCCAAATTCGTATGCAACACCGTACCCGTCGCATTGATGACACGGCGCAGGCGAAAGGCCTCGCGATCTTTGATCTGCTTTGATACGAGAGCGGCTACTTCTTCATCAGCAGGCACGTCCGTTATCTTTTTATTTAAAACATCCTCTCTTATTGTAGCCAACACCTTTTGCAAAGCGTCTTTTACAAGAAGGGGTGAGTACGAGTCGGCTAAGGCCGTCATATCGGAACGACTCAAAAACACGTCCACCTTCGGAAGAGAGGCCAATACATTCCGTTTTTTTTTCACTATGGGCACCAACTTTCTACTGTAATAGAGTGTACCGTTTTATTTTATACTTCATGGTATGTAACGGACAAGCCTTCTTTTTCAGCATGGTAAAAGCCGTCACAGGAAAGCTTTTCTTCTTCCAAAAGCGTTTTTAAAGCTCCTTCTTCATTCAATTCATACTTTAATGAAAAGCCGCAACTGGCATATATTTTAGAAGGTGTCGGTATAATGCGTACTGCCAAGCCCTCTTTTTTAGCCCTTTCTTCTATGACCATGGCATCGCGCGTGTTTTTCAGCAGGGCTACGCCATAACGTTCCGTAGTCATTACGGTTTAATGATGCGATAAGCCTTACGCATCATCTCAACAATGGCATACATATTCGTAACTTCTCCTACGGCGACCTTCTCGGTCAGGCCGTAGAAGTTGAGGCAGGCACCGCAGCCGAAGATTTCCGTTCCGGCAGCCGCCATCTTTTGCAAATCTTCCAATACTTCCGAGTCTTTAGTAATAAGAGGTATCCCGCCGTTATAGAAAATAATGCGGCGCGGCAGCACATCTTGTTCCGTCAAAGAATAAACGAATCCTTTCATCAGATTCTTACCCAACTGTTCATCGCCCTTACCCATAGTAGGCGAATCGATGACGACAATATATTCATCCGTATCCTTATGTGCTGAAGGTACCCGGACCGTTTTTTCACCTTCAGTCTTGGTAACGGTTACGACAAACCGATCAACACTTTCTTCTTTCAATTCATAGGCATAGCCGAGTTCCGCCGCCATTTTGCGCAAGTTTTCCGTAGCGATTTTGTTATCTACCGTCGTTTCTACGACATCTTCCGTTCTTAAAGCCTTCCGTGTTTCAATCACGGGTAACGGGCATGCCATTCCGACTGCATTTACTTTTACCATTTTAAATCCCCCTTTACATAAACAAGAAACACCTTTTGCATTGTGTCGGTTTCCTTTAAATAACGGTGCGAAAAGGTACGCTCCCCTTCGCACACTTCTATTGAATATAACTCAAATAGGTTTTTGTTTCTTCTCGTTCGGGATGAGAAAACAAATCCTCAGTGGTACGTCGCTCTATGATTTGCCCCTTTTCCATATAGACAACATAGTCGGCCAATCGCTTCGCCTGTGACAGATTGTGCGTCACTATTAAAACGGCACAGCGGTCTTTCAGTTTTTTCAGTGTCTCTTCAATACGCAAGGTACTTTTGATATCCAAAGCCGAGCAAGGTTCATCAAGTAATAAAACCTGAGGATCCAAAGCCAAGGCACGAGCTATGCATAAGCGTTGCTGCTGGCCTCCCGACAAAGACCCGGCCGGGAGTCCAACATATCTTTGACTTCATCGATTGGCCGCGCCGCTTTTAAAGCTTCAACGGCTGTTTCCCGCCGCTGTAACGTCGTTCCCTTACGATGATAATTCAGTGCATAAAGCATATTATTTATAAGAGAAAAAGGAAAGACTGTCGGCTGCTGCCCTATGAGCCCTACTTTTTTCCGAAGCTCACCCACATCCATGCCGGATATATCCATGTCGTCTAAAAAAATCTTGCCGCCATGAATCTGTACGCCGTCACCCAGGGTTTGATTCAGGCTATGCAACAACGTGGATTTTCCGCATCCGGACATGCCGATAATAGCCGTTACGGCCCGCTCGGGTACGATTAAGTCGATATCTTTTAAAATATCCTTATGCTTTGTCCCTACCCGTAAGCCTTCTATACGAATCTGAGCCTTCATTATTTTCCCCGCTTTAATGCAAATCTGCAAATACAATTAACAATCAAAAGCATTACTATAAGAACGAATGCCGTTCCGTATGCCAAGGACACGGAGTATCCCTCACTTACCAATAAATATAAATGGTAAGGCAGGGACATAAAGGGATCCGTAAGTCCCGGGAGCCTTCTTGTAAACAAGACGGCTCCCGTAAACATGACCGGTGCCGCCGCTCCCATGGCATAGGCCGTAGCCAAGGATACGGCTGAAAAGAACTCCTGTTTTCTCGTACCTATAACCACAATATGCATATCTCCTATACCTAAGGCTCTGGCAGCCTCGATGCGGTCCACAGGATATTCACGAAACACTTTTTCCAAACGGACGGTAATAAAGGGAATAATCATGATTCCCAACGTCATACCCGCCGTCAACACACTCTTATGTATATCTAAATGAATAAGAAAAATGCTGTACCCGAAAAGACCTAACAAGACGGACGGTATACCGGAAGCACACTCGGTACAAAAGCGAAAAACCTCATATGATCGTCTATTCTTGCAAATGAATACAGCCCACACGGTCAAGAGTGTCGCACCTAAGGATGCACACACGGCCGCTACCGCGCCGGATAACAGGGAGCCCACAATGGCCGGAAAAATACCGCCTGCCGTTCCTAACGGTGTCCCTGAAGGAAAATCAAGAATAAAGGACGGACTTAAGTACTCTTCGCCCTCGGCCAAGATGTACAAAAAGACGAAAAATGTCACTCCTAGTGTCAGTAATCCGCATATCCAAATATAGAGGGAAAGCAACTTTTTTAACATCCCCGGAAACTCCTCTTTTTATGTCGTACAACTCTTAATAAAAGACCGGACAGGAGAAGTAAAAACAAGAGTACGGCACCGGCGGCATACAAGGCACTGTAATGCAGACTTCCGTACTCGGCACTGCCCATCTCCAAGGCAATAAGAGACGGTACGGATTCGCCCTTGCCCAAAAGTTCGGGCATAATGACCGCATTTCCCATGACCATCATGACGGCCATCGTTTCTCCCGCCGCCCGTGCAAAGGATAATATCCAGGCACCGATAACGGCATTTTGCATATAAGGTAAGACAAGCCGGCGTATAAAATACATCATATCGGCTCCCAATGCCAGTGATGCGCCTTCGTACAAGCGGCGCACCTCACCGATGGACTCGACACAAGTAGATACGACAAAAGGCAATAACATAACGGCCAGGACAAGTGCGGCAGCCAGTATAGACTCGCCGGATGCCAACTCAAAAATCCTGCCGATTCGATTCACCACAACGGTTAAACCGATAAACCCGAAAATAACGGAAGGAACTCCCGCCAACATGTCAATAAAAGCCAAGAGTATGTCTCGTATACGGGCAGATACAAAAAAAGAAAGAAACAGGGCGCATCCCGCACCTACGGGAACTGCCAACAAAACGGCCAATAAGGATACGTACAAGCTGCCGCAGATCATGGGAAAAATCCCCAACTCAGGCGGATTTCCCAAGGGATTCCAGTTGCGAGAAAGCAGGAAGGTCAACCAATCGGTTTCTTCGCCTACAGGCACTCCTTCATGACATATAAAGAAGAATAAAAAGACAAAAAGACCGATGACGAACCAGGCCCCTGCCGTCACACCGTATTGAATGAATCTTTCACTCTTTTTCATACACTCCCCCGTAAGAGAGAGAACGGACGAAAATCATCCGTTCTCTTTTTAACCTATTTTACAGGAATAAATCCCATAGCTTCAATCAGCTTTTGTCCCGCATCGGAACGCAGATAGTCCATAAAGGCCTTTTGAACCTTTGTAAGTTCACCGCTACCGACGATAAGTAACGGACGCTGAATCTTGTACGAACCGTCAACAATCGTTTCCGGTGTAGCTGCGACGCCGTCAACTTTTAAAGCAAAAATTTTTCCTTCATTTTGCTTAGCTACCCCGTAAGAAGCGTAGCCTACGGCATTTTCATTTTCAATAATTTTGGCTACGAGAGCTCCCATGGACGGAGCCTGGATAGCCTTATCCGTAACCTTCGTATCCCCCATAATTTTTTCCTGGAATACCTCATGAGCACCGCCGCCCAAATCTCTCGTTACAACGACAATTTCCGTTGCCGGCAGGGACGGATCCACTTCATTCCAAGTCTTATATTCACCGGAGAAAATCTTTTTTATTTGATCACTCGTCAAATTATCCTTAATTTTAGCAATGGGATTGTTGGGGTTGACGGCAATGGTTAATGCATCGATACCCACCTTGTATTCCTGATAGTTTTTTATTTTTTCCTTTTCGCTACTCTTTACTTCTCTGGCCACCAAGCCGAAGTCGGCCGTACCGTCAAGCAGTGCTTTAATGCCTGCACCGGAACCGCCGGACGTAACGTTAATTACAATATCCGCATCGGGCAAAGACGAGTCCTCCTTGTTCCATTTACCGTACTGTTCCGTAAAAGCCGTACCCGCTTTAGTGACAACCGGAGCCAAGGTTGACGAGCCGAAAAAGGTAATATCCGTCTTTTCCTTCGCCGTATTGCCGCCGTTACCGCAGGCTGCCGTAAAAACAAGACTTGCCCCCAGGGCCAATACTGCTAAAAATCTACGTGTAAACATATGACAACTCCTTTGTAATTATTGTAGAATACGCATAAAATAGTATCTCTTCTTTATAGCAGGTCTTCCGGAGCAGCTTCTATTAAGCTTTTTCTTCCCGTATTGCAAAAAAGAATTTTTTAAAACAACTATATGCGTATTATACTTAACAGGTATTATCTTACTGCATGCCTATATGACGGTCAATTGAGTATTAATAAGATAAAAATATGCCAAACTATTAATTAGTATATTTTATAAATAACCGTGATTCTATAGACTTTTTTATTAAAAATCCCCCTTATCATTTTAACTTTGACAAGGGGGATCGGGTATTACTCTTTACACTTTTTAATCATACATTTAAGCTTCCGGCTCGATTAATCCGTACTTTCCGTGTTTTCTCTTGTAAACAACGCTTATTTTATCCGTATCGGCATTTAAAAACACGAAGAAATCGTGTCCTACCAAGTTCATCTGTAAAATAGCTTCTTCCACATCCATAGGCTGGGGAGTAAAGGTTTTCGTTCTTACAATTTCAAAAGCTTCATCCGATTCGGGAGATTCCGTGACAAGAGTCGGCTTGAAAGACCCGTCCTTAATGCGCCGGGCAAGCTTTGTCTTATATTTGTGAATCTGACGCACCATCTTATCAAATACGATATCAATGGCTGCATACATATCTTCACCCGTTTCTACAACACGAAGAACGACTCCGTCTACCCTCAAGGTAAGTTCCGCAATCTTTCTTTCTTTTTCGACGGAAAGCATGGCCTGTAAGGCCACATCAGTATCGAAATATTTCATAATTTTCTTTTCGTGTTTCAGCACATAATCCTTTAATGCCGCCGTTATTTCAAGGTTCTTACCGCGTACACTTGTTGCCATAATACATCCCATCCTTTCTGAAGACCCGTTTCTTTGTCTTCTTATATTATATATTCGACATAAGTTTCCGAAATCCTTCTTTTTCCTTAATGCTAATATTTTATTTTTGTCAATCTTTCGTTGACAACGTTGCAGAATTCATGCTACTATCAAATCCGTAATTAAATAGCCGTTCATCCAGAGCAGCAGAGGGACTGGCCCTATGATGCTGCGGCAACCCCCGCAAGGGAAGGTGCCAAGTCCAGCGGATTCCCGACAGATGAGTGCCGTATGTATGTACCGCCGTCACCTGTTGACGGCTTTTTTATTATCTTTATTTAGCTATATCCCCGTAAAGGAGCGACCTTCATGATAACCTTAAAAAATGTTACCAAAGTATACGGTACTAAAACGAAGGTTAATGCTTTAAGAGGCATCGACCTGAATATTAAGGCCGGAGAAATCTTCGGTATTATCGGCAAAAGCGGTGCCGGTAAATCGACCCTCGTGCGTTGCATTAACATGCTTGAAAGACCGACAAGCGGCCATATTATTATTGATGACCGTGATATGACGTCCCTTTCCGACAGCCAGTTGCGCCAGGAAAGAAAATCTATCGGTATGATTTTCCAACACTTCAATCTTCTTTCATCACGTACCGTTTTCGACAATATCGCCTTCCCCTTGGAATTGACAGGCACGCCGAAGGACATTATTGCCAATAAGGTGGAAGGGCTTTTAGAACTCGTCGGTTTAAGTGACAGAAAGTTCAACTATCCTTCCCAGCTTTCAGGCGGACAAAAACAACGGGTGGGTATCGCCCGTGCATTGGCCAGCGATCCTAAAATTCTCTTATGCGATGAAGCCACTTCCGCCTTGGATCCGCAAACGACGACCTCTATTTTAGAGCTTTTAAAAAATATTAACAAACGCTTAAAAATCACGATTATCCTCATCACTCATGAAATGGCTGTTGTCAAAGATATTTGTGACCGTGTTGCCGTTATTGAAGGCGGATATATTAAAGAGTGCGGTTCTGTCGTCGATATTTTCACGGATCCCCAATCGGAAACAATGCAGGAATTCGTTAAGTCCGTTATTAACACGGAAGTCCCTCAAGGCATTACACGCCTGGGCGTAACGAATCAACCCGAAGAAGGCCGCAATATGATCATTCGTGTTCGCTTTAAGGGGCAAGTTACTAACGATCCCCTCATTGCCAATGTAATTCGTCATTCCGATGCGGATATCAGTATCTTATACGGAAATATCGATTATATTCAAAACATTCCCTTCGGTTACCTGATTTTTACTATTATCGGCTCCTTGGAAAGTCAAGTGAAGGCCCTTGATTATATTAAAAGCTTACCCGTAGAAAGTGAGGTCCTCGGCTATGTCCCCGGAAATCGTTAAACTCTTATTACAAGGCGTAGAAGAAACAATATTCATGGTTGCCGTCTCAGGAATCATTGCTACTGTCATCGGTATCCCCTTGGGTATCCTTTTGGTTACGACTGACAAGGGGCATATTCTTGAGAATGCACCGATTAACCGCATCTTCGGCACAATCGTCAACATCATTCGCTCCGTGCCCTTTATCATTCTCATGGTTGCCATCATTCCCTTTACCAAGCTGGTAGCGGGCACCTCCATCGGCACCTTGGCGGCTTTCGCTTCCCTGAAGAATGTGGAACCCTTGCGTTCCCTTGACGATTGTCGCCATTCCCTTCCTCAGCCGTTTGGTCGAAACGTCCGTACGCGACATCGACTACGGTCTCATTGAAGCGGCTCAATCCATGGGCGCTACTCCCTTTCAAATTATTCGCAAAGTCTTGTTACCCGAAGCTTTGCCCACTATTATCAACAATATTACAGTTCTTATCGTCAGCCTTATCGGTTCTTCCGCCATGGCCGGTGCCGTCGGCGGCGGCGGTTTGGGGGACATTGCCATTCGTTACGGTTACCAACGGTTCCGTACGGATGTCATGTTGGCGACTATTGTCATCTTAATCATAGGCGTCAATGCCATTCAGGCCTTCGGCGATTTCCTTTCCCGTAAAACCAATAAACGCTAAGTTTAGGTATCAAATCATAATCACCCGTTAAACGGGTGATTTGCGCTGACCCTATAAGGGTCTTTCACTAGTGGATACCCTCTAAAGAGAGTATCAAAATAGTTTGACAACCATTCTATTATTACAGACAGCCCCCTATTTAGGGGCTGTTTTCTGCCTATTATATAAAAAGCGGATAGCCCAACACGAGCTATCCGCTTTTGGGAGTGAGCCAGGGAGGAGAGATTTGCCCCCCGACCCACGGTTTAGAAGAATTAATAGTTTTATTACATGCTATATATGGTATCTACCCATGATTTTCTTTGTTTTATATAGTATATATTATGAATATTGTACACAAAAACTATTTTTATTATGTTTTATTCCATACTAAACTGCTAAAGGCTAGTTGATAACGATTGTTCTAAAAAGCTCTTGTAAATATCGCTCAACACAGGCTCTACCTTCCACGGGATAAGTCTTTAATAAAGTAATAAAATCTGCATCTTCTATAGGAAAAATAACATTACCTGAATCCATGTAAGTATCTTGGCAACGTTTAAGAATTAGTTTTTTATTTTTAAATTTTCTTGATGTAGATATTCCAAACATACCTCTTCTAGCACTAAATCTGCCTATAAGCTGATCAATTTCAGGGTTTTGAATATCAATAGAATAATTCTTACATTCAATCATAATTATAGGTGCTGAAATACCATGTGTCGTTTTCAAACGATAAAAGAATCCTGTCTCTGCACAATTATCAAATGTAATATCAATGCGTTTACGACCATCATGAATTTTATATTCTAATTTAGGATATGTGATATCTGGATATAATAGCAATTCTAAAACACCTAATACAATATGCTGATACTTACTTGCATAATTAGTGCCTGTGGGTAATTCTTCCAATACATTAGAAAGATATAAACATATATCCGAAAGCTTTATATCTGTAAGCTCTTCATTTGAAACAGGTTTCATTGACTTTATAGCATTTTCTTTAAAATCAGCAAATACTTCTCTGTGGCGAGAAGTAAAATCAACTAACCAATCCTTTTTATCACTAATGTGTTCCTCTTCTTCAATACTTTTTTTAGTAACAAAAGGAGTACCATCCTTTCTATTCTCTACTAAATGTGTATTCAAACGTAAATGCTCATTCTGTAAAAAGTTAAGTGCAAAATTTCTCAGATATTTTTCTGAACAATATTCATTAGAATATGAAACAAAGCGTTTCGGTACTAATAAAATCTTCCTGTCGTAACAAATAAATGATTTGCCATATCTATTCTTCCAAGAGTGAGTATTTAAGTCCCAATAGTATCCTGTAGGTACACCATCAATCAGAGGAATCCCTAATAGCTCACATTGATCTTGTGTATATTGTAATAACAGAGACTTAATAATATTGCCAGTCATGTCAGAAATTTTATCTCGATCAACATTGCGAACAAAAAGTCTAAAATCTTCTATATCGCTTAATAATCCCGAATATAAAGCTTTACTATTAAGAAGTTCTTTAAAAATTCTCTCAGAATCCTTAGGTCCCATACCTTTTCCCGATGGAGTCCCCCTAGACAACCCAAGGCATAGCTCATTATTTTCTCCCAAATAGCTAAATAGCTCCTGAGCTCGTGCTATATTCCCATTCTTTAGTGATGATAACAAAGTTGAAAAGAAATCATTTAATAAAAGATATGCGACTCTCCCAAATTTAGTATCCGATTTTGAAATAAAGTAAGGATCTAAAAATAAAGGCGTATCTACTTCTGGATCAATATCAACAAAATCTAATTCAAATTGACTCTTCTTTAAATTAAAAATCTCACTAATCTTCATTATTTTTCCTCCCCATAATTAACTACTTCAATACAATATTCACAAAATACAAGAGAATTATCCTTTTAAAATAAAGTATACATATACAATAAAAATATATTTATTAATAGGGTGTTTATTAATATTCCATTAATTCTATTTGCTTATCAAATTACAGTATACATATAAGTATTTTAATAATTATATTAATAAAGTAACTCTATATGCTACAATTATTTAATCTCCTCTTAAGTCAATTTAAAAAGCGGATAGATCATTACGAGCCATCCGCTTTTTTCTTTGGTGATCCAGAAGGGATCAGAGCCCCCAACCCACGACTTAGAAGAGCGTAGATTAACCACTTTACTTGATCTACTATGTACGCATAATTATATCTTATAAAAAGTCTTTAATTTTTTCGCGCTTGCCCCAGTTACGCAATTTACTGAGCGCCTTGCCTTCAATCTGGCGAATACGTTCGCGCGTAACGTTAAAATGTTGACCCACTTCTTCAAGGGTTCTCGGTCTGCCGTCCTTCAAGCCGAAACGTAAGTAAAGGACCTTTCGTTCTCTATCCGTAAGACACGAGAACACATCTTCTATCTGTTCTTTCAGTAAGATAAAGGAAGCCGCGTCATCAGGGGCTATGGCTTCCTGATCTTCAATGAAGTCTCCCAAATGCGAGTCTTCTTCTTCACCGATAGGAGTTTCCAATGATACCGGTTCTTGAGCGATTTTCATGATTTCTCTGACACGTTCAACCGGTACGCCCATCTTTTCCGCAATTTCTTCCGGCAACGGTTCTCTGCCCTTATCCTGTAACAACTGGCGCGAAATGCGTATAAGCTTATTAATCGTTTCCACCATATGTACGGGAATACGGATGGTACGTGCCTGGTCGGCAATGGCACGCGTAATGGCCTGACGAATCCACCACGTAGCGTAGGTGCTGAACTTGTAGCCCTTACTGTAATCGAATTTTTCAACGGCTTTCAACAGCCCCAAGTTGCCTTCTTGAATTAAATCCAAAAACAGCATGCCGCGGCCTACATATCTTTTGGCAATGCTGACAACAAGGCGCAGGTTGGCGTCTGTCAGCTTCTTCTTGGCAATATTTCCGGCACTTACTTCTTCAGGCGTGGCCCCTTCGGCACTTCCGGCTTCAATTCTCTTGGCCAACATAATTTCTTCTTCTGCCGACAGCAGGGGAACTCGGCCGATTTCCTTCAAATACATGCGTACGGGATCATCGATGTTAACGCCTTCAGGTACGGATAAATTTACATTTACCGTTTCGTTTTCCGACTCTTCATCTGCATCATCATTTAAACTTTCATTTTCATTCAGTTGCTCCGATTCGCCGAGCACATCTACACCGTTATCCGTGAAATGTTCATACATTCTGTCCATTTCATCAGCCGTCATATCACAGTCGCCCATGGCATTCATAATTTCCGAATAGGATAAACTTCCCTGCTGTTTTCCTTTTTCCGTCAATTCGTTAATTTTCTCTAAAATCTGGGCCTTCCGTTCTTCTTCGGAAACTTGTTTTTTATCACTCTTTTTCTTTCCCGTTCCTTTAGAAGCCTTTTTACCCGTACTCTTTTTAGTCTTCTTAGTACCGCTTTTCTTAGCCGGTTTATCGACTTCCGTCGTAAGAGTTTCTTCCGTTGTTTCCAAATCTTTTTCTTTATCTTTATTAGCTGCCAAAGTGGTGTGCTCCTTTCCCTGACGAAGAGATTAATGTTTTAATCTCTTCTCCCAAGCGCTTACATGCCGCTAACTCGTCTTTCAACCGCAAATCATTGCGAATGCTGTATTCAGCCGCCCGTGCGCTGTGCTCTTTATAATCATTTTGTAAAGCCTGTAACTTAAAACGTAATACATAGTCCAGTAATACCTGTTCATCCATGGGCACTTCATCGGACATAAGAATCCTTGCCGTTTCCGCCTCCCCCTCAGTAGACAGGCCTTCACGAACGGACGATACGGAATAGCCGCCCGTCTGTGTATACTGTCTGTGAATCTCTTCGAAGATACTTCGCCTCACATCATCGACAAAATAAGAAGCTTCCATCTTATCTTCAATACGACCGTACGACTCGGGATGTTCCAAGAGACTGCGTAAAATATTTTCTTCCGCAACGGCCGTTGTACTGCCTCGTCGAGCTGATTCGGTTTGTTTCACTACATTAGTCGATATTACTACCGGCTGTCGGCCCGCTTCGGGATGGCGACGTACATACGCATTATATTCGCTGCGCACGGCGTTTTCATCGATTTGTAACCGTTCCGCCAACTTAGCCATAAAGGCATCGGCCACTACGGC
>OAUK01000741.1_pt1 | contig 12980 bp, 15 predicted proteins | sample 1495131 | NCBI WGS metagenome assembly OAUK01 (sample SAMEA2580009, study PRJEB22360) | human gut metagenome | biome: human gut; feature: human-associated habitat; material: faeces | place: Denmark | collected 2008/2010 | reverse complement strand
GCGCTGATGCGCGTCGACTGGAAGAGCGTGGGCCCGATCTGCAGACGCGTCCCTCTCGGGCATCGAGGAGTTCTCGAGGCTCGGCGAGAAGATCGACCGCCGCCGCTTCGACATCCTGCGCACCATCCGGTCCGGACTATCCAACGCTCGCCTGGAGGCCGTCAACAACAAGATCAAGACCACCATCAAGATGGGCTACGGCTACAGGAACCTCGGCAACCTCATCGCCCTGGTCATGCTCAAATGCGGCGGCCTCAACCTCCAACTCCCCGGACGCCAATAACCCGTAAGCCAGACCAGGGACCCACACCCACACAAACACCCGAAGAGCCGTTTTTCGTATGCACTCCGTGATGCCAGCTGTGCTATTTAGGATGCCTGGAAAGACGCCAATCTTGACTTTGTCGAACAATGCACATCGACACGCCGATCGAACATGGTTTTTACTATCTACTTCATTGAAGATATGATTCACTTCTAAGTGAGCAGGCCGGACAAGTCGTACTCACCTAGAGACCAGAAATACTGGCCTTTGTTTCACGGGAAAGGTGCAGGTGATGAAGATGAAACTAATCGCCATCATTGTCATTCTCATCCTCCCGATCCAGGAGTATGAGTCTTTCTTCGCTATTAGAGCGAAGCAGATGAATGATGTTATGCCAGTTGCGACACCATTCACCTGATATCCTGCAGGGCGCACCATCAGCTGCCCGTGTCGTCTCAGCAAGGCGTGGATTGAAAAAATGATGCAGATAGTATAGGTATCTCAAAAATGCGTCGTCTGTGCCTCCGATTCAAAGCGGAGGCACAGACGACGCAATCCATATTCCATGGCTTTTTCAGCACTGGACCTCTAATTTTCCGCATAATTACGTCGCGTTCGGTAAAAATTTACCGCACATAAAAGATCCGGCGATAATGGGGGGGGGTACGCAGATGTTTCAATTATTCAGAAAGGGTGCGCAATGGGACATGCATTGATGCCTAAGGATTTATTATTAGCGCGTAAAGATGATGACGGCAATACGCAGACGCTGTATGACCATTTGCACAACACAGCGAAACTGGCAGCGGGCTTTGAAAAAAGAAGTTCTGTTACGGCGTTTGCCGCAGGATTGCTGCACGATTCCGGCAAAGCTACGGATGACTTCAAACGATATCTGCTGACCGACAACCGCAAGCGAGGGGAAGTCGTTCATGCCAAGCAAGGTGCGTTCATTGTTGATGATTGTGCTGCCGATTTTCCATCATCAGCAGCCAGCATGATAACCGCAGAAGTACTTGAGCTGGCAATCGCTAATCATCATGGTCATCTGCCGGATTGCCTAGACGCTTGTGGAGGAACTGCTTACTTTAGGAAGTTGACAGGCGAGAACAAAAAAGCCGAGCAGTACCACTATCAAGAAGTACTGAGCCATGTTTCTTCCTTAAACCTAGATATAAACACCAATTTCGCCAACAGTGTCGCTGAGACCAATAGACTGCTAGAAACAGTCGATTCCTGTGGTATTTCACCGCGCAACACGAGGAATTCTCGCAGCTTCTTCTTGGGCCTGTATGCAAAATACATCTATTCGCGGCTCGTAGATGCGGATCGAGTCGATGCGGCAAACTTCACGGCTCATCAACCATATACTTCGCAGACTCCCAATTGGGAAGAACTGACTCGTCGACTAGAAAATGCGATCAGTGGTTTTGATACATCGTCGAAGATCAGCAAAATCAGGATGCGTATCTCTGAAGATTGTCTTGCAGCCAGCACTCGCGATACAGGAATATACCGTTTAGGTGTGCCCACGGGCGGTGGAAAAACTTTGGCCTCTCTACGTTTTGCGCTCCATCATGCCCAGGAAACAGGAAAACACCATATCATTTACATCACCCCTTATTTGTCAATTACAGAGCAAACCGTGCAGGTATTCCGCAATGTCCTCGATCTCGACAAAGACGACGAGATTCTTCTCGAGCATTATTCGAGCGTGGTTCCGGATAAAGATGACGAAAAGGAGCAGCAACGACGTCTCGCTGCAGAGCGATGGGATAAGCCTATCATCGTGACTACGATGGTGCAGTTCCTGGAAACTGTGATGTCTGCGAAAGCAACAAAACTACGCAAGTTCCACAACTTGGCTGATAGCGTTATCGTCTTTGATGAAGTACAGGCACTGCCCACCAATACCATTAACGTGTTCAACGAAGTCGTGAGTTTCCTCTCCAAGATTCTGGGTTCCACGATTTTGCTCTGTTCGGCCACTCAGCCACTTTTGGAACAAACCGACCGCAGAAATCTGTTGCTTTCAGATAAGCCTGATCTAATTGATCCCGACAATGATTATGCCGAGCAACTTCGTCGGACCAATATTGTCGCTTCATCGCAGGGTCTGACCCTCGATGATTTTGCAGCAGAAATTTATAGCAAAGCGTTGGATAACGGTAACTGTTTGGCTGTGGTTAATCTAAAAGGCGAAGCCAAACAGCTATATCAACTCGTCAAGGAACTAGACGTTGACCACCGGTTTACATTGGTGCATCTGAGTACTGCGATGTGCGGTGCACATCGCAAAAACCAACTTGCCGTGCTGAAGAAATGCCTGCCGAAAAAAACTGGAGATTCGGGCCAACCAGTGATTTGTATCAGTACTCAGCTCATTGAAGCCGGCGTGGACATTTCGTTCTCTTGTGTTATTCGTGCAATGGCGGGACTCGACAGTATCTTGCAAGCAGCGGGTCGCTGCAATCGCAATGGCGAATCGCAGATGCCGAGAAACGTTTATGTATATCCCATTAAGGATGAGTCAGGACTGAGATATCTTCCTGAAATCCAATTAGGGAAAGAGATCACGGACCAACTCATCCATGATTATCCGGAACAAGACTTGCTCTCTGCATTTATGATCGAAGAATATTACCGCGCTTACCTTATCCGGTATCCAAAATTAGTGGACTCCAAATCACGGAACATTGGAACCATGGATTACTCAATTCTCGGAGGCGAAGAAACCGTATACGACCTATTGTCGTTCAACCGTCACCGTCGCGGGTTGTACTGTAACCGCGTCGGAGAGCAATACCCATACGCATTTGCCCAGGCTTTCCAGACTGTGGGAGATAGCTTCCATGTCATTCCCGGAGGTACCACGGATGTTGTGGTACATTATGGACAGGCGATGGAGCTGATTGACCAACTTAGTGGTGAGGGGGATTTTGCATCCAAGATTAAGATACTGCGCTCATTGCAGGAGTATACGGTTTCTCTCTTCGATTACGAATTCAAGGCACTTGACAAGTCGAAATCGATTGGCGAAGCGAATGGAGATTTCGGCATATTAGTGCTCAACGAAGAAAACTACAGTCAAGACTTCGGATTCCTCTTGAAAGCGGAAATGCCGCTTTTGATGAAGTAGGTGATTATGGAAAAGCATCGCAACTCGATTGAATATGTGATATATGGCGACTACGCCTTGTTCTCAGAAGTTGCCACCCGCACGGGCGGAGAAAAAAACTCATATCAGATTCCAACGTATCAAGCCCTGAAGGGTATTACTGAGAGCATCTATTGGAAACCAACAATCGTGTGGGTCATTGACGCAGTACGCGTGATGAACAAGATTCAGACCGAAGGCAAAGGTATCCGGCCAATCAAGATGAGTGGCGGGAATGATCTGTCGTATTACACCTATTTGAAGAAAGTCAAGTATCAAGTACTTGCTCATTTTGAGTGGAATGAGCAACGCGAAGACTTGCGTGTAGACCGCAACGAGAACAAACACCACAATATCGCCAAGAGATCAGTCAATCTTGGAGGACGAAGAGACATTTTCCTCGGCACCAGAGAGTGCCAAGGATATGTGGAACCATGCGAGTTCGGTTCTGGCGAAGGATTCTACGACGGTTATGGTGATTGGCAGTTCGGCTTTGAGTTTCATAGTTTTATTTATCCAGATGAAAACCCGGAACATGACTTTATCGCCCAGTTCTGGCGTCCAATAATGCACGATGGCATCATTCAGTTTGAACGCCCCGATTCCACACAATTAGATCAACGCATTATCCGGCGCAATCAGCATGTCAAAGATTTTATTGAGGGTCGCAATTTTAGCATGGCGGAGGAGTAGACATGAGTTTATGGTCCAGTCTGCTGCAGACGTATGATGCAGTGAACAGTTCAGCAGGAATCACGCCTCTCAATGAAGACGTGAATAAAACCTTGTTGCCTCTTTATCACACTACGTTGAAGACTCAGCTACAGGTCACACTTGATGAAAACGGATACCCCACTATCAAGCGAGATAATGCCGATATTGAAATTATCGCCCCTTGTACTGAGCAATCCATGGGGCGCTCCGGAACGGTGCTGCCTCCGCACCCGTTATTCGATCAGTTGCAATACATCGACACCAATTATGACCCGGTCAAGCATGAATCATATCTCAGCCAGCTTGCCAGTTGGAAAGGTGATAATGCGAAGTTGAATGCTATTTACCAATATCTTTCGCAGCATAGCATAATCGAAGAAGCTCGAGCACAAGGTATTGGAATCGATCCCAAGGAAGATAGTAAAATCGGAGTCCGCTTTGCGGTACATGTTCGCCATGGTGATTATGAACCGAATGTTTGGGCGGATCATGCAATACGGGATTTGTGGATAGCCCATGAGGAGCAGGTGCGGCACGGTGCCAGTCTTGGAACTGATCTGTTCGGCGAGACACTGTACAAGCCTTCCACTAACTTCCCAAAGAAGATTGTCAATGTAAACGGTAACGCCAAATTGATATCCGCCAATGACAACACGAATTTCACTTTCCGTGGGCGTTTCGCTAATCGCGATGAAGCACTGAGTATTGATACCCTGACTTCACAGAAAATCCATACAACGCTGCGCTGGCTTGCAGCCAATAATGGCACGCTTACCGGTAGTCAGGATATTGTGATTTGGGCAATTGACGGCCATCCGACGGACAATGTTTTTGATCCCACTGGAAATTCCCGCGATGTGGCCGAACAGGTCGATGACCGTACTGATTCTGAAAAACTTATAGACGCAAACGTTCAAACTTACGCGAATTATGCAAAGCAATTCGGTAAATTGTTGCGCGGTTATGGCAACGAAAAGGTACTGCAACAAATGCAGCAGCATAGCAGACGAATAGTCGTGACTATCTTCGATGCCGCCACTTCGGGGCGTCTTAGCGTTACCTTCTACCGTGAATTATCCCAAAACGAGTACATTGAAAGCGTTCTTCAATGGCACGAAGATGCTGCGTGGTACCTCACTTGTTTTGATAACAAAAACAGCGCATCTACCGATGACGAGGCTCCGCGCGGGTCCAAGAAGTCTTCCGATAAGCTGAAGCCAATTCCATACATCGGCGCGCCGTCATTCGCGGATATTATCAACTGTGTGTACAGCACTGACGATCACAGCAGTGATAGTTACAGACGCTTTGCCAAATATGTAAAAAAACAACTCGTAGAGTGCATGTTCAGCAACGCTGGCCTTCCTGCATCGCTCCTGCAGCCGGCTTTCCACAAGGTTATCCGGCCATTGTCCTATGACAGTTTATCTGTCTGGCAGCACGATTTCGAAGTCGCCTGCAGTATGTGGAAAAAGTACTACATCGATCAAGATAAAAGACTTCCCCTAAATGAAAGGAACAACATCACCATGGATTTAGACGAGAAGCGAACGGACCGAGATTATTTATTCGGCCAGTTGCTGGCGCTCGCTGACAATTACGAATACAGAGTTTTATTAAGGCAGAGCGGTGGAAGGACACCGGACCGCACCACTAATGCCGTAAAACTGATGAATAATTTCGTAGCCAAACCATCGACCACGTGGCTGACATTACGGCAGCAACTGAATCCATATATCATCTCCTCCACCAATGGGATGTTCTTCCAGAACGAAGTTGACGAGGTCATGAGCAAGTTCAAAGAAGGAGACTTCGAAAGCAATAAGCCATTGTCATCACTATTCTTGCTCGGTTATTCCCACAAACGCAGACAGCTTATCCAGAGGGCCGATGCCGCCAAGCAACTCAAAGAACAGAACATTGAAAATAAAGGAGAATGAATCATGACTAGCTTGCAGCACAAAATTGATTTCGTACTGACGTTCGCTGTTGAAAATGCCAACCCTAACGGCGATCCGCTGAATGGAAACCGTCCACGTACCACTGCTGAAGGCTTGGGTGAAATGTCGGATGTGGCAGAAAAGCGCAAGATCCGCAATCGCCTACAAGACGCAGGCGAGCGAATCTTTGTACAGTCCACAGACCGTACTGATGATGGAGAAAAATCTCTGTCAGATCGTTGGAAAGCTTTTACCAAGACCCTAAGCAAGGAAGACCAGAAGGACCGAGAAGCTCTATCCTACAGAGCTTGCGAACAGTGGATTGATGTCCGCTCCTTTGGACAAGTGTTTGCGTTCAAAGGAAAGGAAAAGGAAGGCGATGCTTCCGTCTCCATTCCAGTGCGCGGTCCGTTCACCATACAATCTGCATTCTCTCTTGAACCCATCGCTATTGACGACGTACAAATCACCAAGTCAGTGAATGGCGAAACTACAGACACGAATAAGAAATCCTCCGACACCATGGGTATGAAGCACCGTGTCTCCGGACGTGCTGTATATGTGACCCATGGCAGTATCAGCCCTCAATTGGCAGAAAAGACTGGTTTCACTGAGAAAGACGCAGAGAAAATCAAAGAAGCTTTGCTGACTCTGTTTGAGAATGACGAAAGTTCAGCACGACCTGCAGGCTCCATGGAAGTGGTGAATCTGGCGTGGTTTACGCACAACAGCAAAGCGGGCCAATATTCGTCAGCGAAGGTCCACCGTACTGCCAAGGTTGATGAAGAAGGTGTCATCACCGTGGATACCACGCATATTCCCGGTCTCCATTATGAAGTACTCGAAGGTCGCTGAATCAATCCCGTCAGTATTGTCGGCATAAAGGAGCAACTGTGAAAGAGCCAACAGATTATCCAGAGGACGATTGGCTGGCTCTTTCCGGCCTCCAACATTTCGCGTTTTGCAGGCGGCAGTGGGCTCTGATTCATATCGAGCAGCAGTGGCAGGACAACTATCTCACTACTGCGGGCTCCCTCGAACACGATCGAGCGCATGATTACAGCGAATCGGAAACAAGGGGCAATCTGCTTATTATGCGTGATCTCCGTGTGTTCTCACGACGATTGGGCATTACCGGAGCATGCGATGTGGTCGAGTTCCGTCAATCGGATGAAGGCGTGCCATTGCATGGGCGAGCCGGTACTTGGCTGCCGTATCCTGTGGAATACAAGCATGGTGTTCCAAAGCAGGTGGATGCGGATCGTCTTCAACTTTGTGCGGAAGCCATGTGTTTGGAAGAAATGCTGGCTTGCTCGATTCCGGAAGGTAGCTTGTTCTATCAGCAGACTAAACGACGGGAGCGGGTGCAATTTGATGAGTCGTTGCGTGGACAGATCGTCGCAATGACAAGTGAAATGCATGATCTGTTTAGTCGTGGGCACACGCCGAAAGTCAGACCCTCAAAAGCTTGCAGGGCCTGTTCTTTGAGTGATATATGCTTGCCGAAGATTGCTAAAACACGCTCAGCGCATCAATTCATTGAGGAATCCGTGCAGGCGGGAGTAGAGGGGGTGGCGGGTTGAAATGAGACAGCTACTTAATACGTTGTATGTCACCAGCGAGGACGTATATCTGTCGCTAAAGAACGATAATGTCATCGTTCAGCAAGGTGATAACACACTTGGCCGGATTCCGTTGCGCTCGTTGGAGAGCATCATAAGCTTCTCGTACAAGGGCGCATCGCCGGCCCTGATGGGAAAATGTTCGGAACTTGGCGTGGGGCTCTCGTTCTTTTCTCCACGAGGATGGTACTACTGTTCTATTCTCGGCGAGAAGAATCGTAATGTTTTGCTTCGTCGTGAGCAATTTCGTTTCGCGGACGATGAGAGTGAGGCTTTGCCGTTTGCAAGATCATTCATCATAGGGAAGATATACAACTGCCGCTGGGTGCTTGAACGAACTAAGCGAGACCATGCGCTACGAGTGAATAGCGAGCGGATCGCGGCACAGAGCGAGAAGTTGCGGCAATCCTTGGCGAATGTTCGTAATTGCACGTCCATAGATGAGTTACGCGGTGTGGAAGGGCTAGCCGCCAAAGATTATTTCTTCACCTTTGACAATCTGATTTTGCGTGATAAGGATGACTTCTTCTTCCAACAACGCAGCCGAAGACCGCCGCTGGACAGGGCAAATGCTTTGCTGTCATTCGTCTATTCGCTATTGACCAGTGATTGTATTGCAGCCTTACAGGGAGTTGGGCTCGATCCCTACGTGGGGTTTCTGCATACTGATAGACCGGGTAGAGCTTCTTTGGCCCTGGATCTGGTAGAAGAATTTCGTCCGGCTATTGCAGATCGTTTCGTACTCACGCTTATCAACACAGGGGTAATCAAACCTTCCCAGTTCGAGGTTCGTGAAAATGGCGGCGTGTTTCTTTCTGAGGGCGGTCGCAAGACCGTGCTTGCTGCATGGCAGAAGCGTAAACAGGAAACAATTACGCATCCATTTTTCGGTGAAAAGATACCTTGGGGACTAGTGCCGCATGTGCAGGCGTTGCTGTTGAATCGTGCGATTCGTGGTGATTTGGATGCTTATCCGCCATTTATGTGGAAGTGATTTTGTGATTGCTCGTGCTTGCTTGTGCTGCTGGAATATGAGAATGGGGTATTGGAATGATGGTTGTTGTGGCTTATGATGTCAACACTGAGACGCCAGACGGTAAGAGGCGTCTTCGGAGCGTGGCCAAAACCTGCATGAAATATGGGCAGCGCGTACAAAACAGCGTTTTCGAATGCTCTGTGACCCCGTCCGACTATCTGATTCTGAAGCATGACCTTGCAGAGATTATGGATGAGATGTGCGACAGTTTGCGCTATTACAATTTGGGTTCGAAGTATGCTTCGAAGATCGAGCATCGCGGCAGACAGCGACACGTGCCTGTCGATGGGGTGATGATGCTCTGATAGGCATTGCAAGCAAGGGAGCAAGTGGACGTCGCTGATTATGTCATGTGATTGGTGTCGTCGTAAAGCTTCTATGGAGTATTCGTCCTTTCGCACTGCGAAATGGCAAGAGGATGAAGGTCGTCTTTGTTCTTCTGGTTGTTTGATAACTTCATAGTGGATATTGTGAGGTGTCTGGAGCCTCCGGGACGGTATCTGAAGCGTCAACAGTGGTTTACGGTACGATCGATGTCGTGAATGGACGATTGTGCCTGCATTATGGCTGAGGCTGTCCATTTTCACAGGCCGCTTCCCATTCGGGGAGCGTGGATTGAAATCTCGGGCATGTGGGAGCCCCCCCAAGCGGCCAACAGTCGCTCCTCATCCGGGTAGCGTGGTTTTTCGGGGCCAGACACTCATAGCGTGTCCCAAGGAGAACGGGAGACGCTGAAAACTACTAGTGATGAAAGGTGGTGTGCTATGACAATGGTTGAGAGTTTGCCGACTTACTCCTCGGCCGAGGCTGAGGCAAGGAGCAAGGGCGACAATCTGATCAGCATGATTAATGTCTATCTTGCCGGGTATGCGGCTGCCGGCATGCCTGTTGACGTTGAGACCACGGGCAAGACGCTGCACGCTCTCCCCGCTGATACTGTTCTGCGCACTGACGCCGATTTTGATGCTTTCGAGCATGAGGTGTTGGGCGATGATTGAGGTCACCTACTCAGATTCAGCAAAGGCGGACGTTAAACGTTTGAAGCGTTACCGTCGTGATTGCGCGGCTGAGGTTCTGCGTATCGTTCGTGAGGGATTGCGCATGAACGGGTGTGTTTTCCGAAGCGTACGGGCCACATGAGTTGACCAATCCGGATGCTCGTTTTTTCTGGCTACATGGAATTTCACGCATTCGATGATGTTCTCGTGTTGTATTATCCGCCGTGTCCGAACGGTTTCATTCGTGTCATGCGGGTGTGTACGCATTGGGAATTGCATACTGGCGTATTCGGTCTTGATTGGTCCGATCCCAAGAATGAGGACGAAGCCAAGGCCGAGTATGGCTTGGCCAATGAGGTCATAGAGTCTGAATGGTTTAAGTAGCTTGGGCTGCCAGCCTTACGAACTGTTGAGGCAGTCGAAAAAGGAGATGGCACTATTACGTGTAGTTTGTTCCGTTGCAATTGAGGTATGCGCAAAGGGTCGAGCATCGTGGTGGGCGGTGACATTTGCCTGTTGATGGGATGGCAATGCCTGAACTGGCTGCGTCGAGGGGAGGACGGTGATGTCGCCGATATCGTGCCATGTGGCCGGTGCGACCTTAAAGTTCTCATGAATTACTCGTCCTTTCGCACTGTAGAATGACGTGGAGATGAGGGTTATTTTTGTCTCTCTGGTTGCTTGATGACTTCATAGTGGCTAGTGCGCTGGTGTTTTTGACTTTTACGGACGGTGCCCAAAACGTCAACGACGATCTGCGATACAATCAGTGTTGAAAATGGATGATTTTGCCCATATCGTGGGCGAAGATGTCCATTTTCGCGGTCGCTCCCCATCCGGGGAGCGTGGATTGAAATCTGCGCCACCCCCACTGCCACGGCCGCCACGTGCCCGTCGCTCCCCATCCGGGGAGCGTGGATTGAAATAGATTGCCGATGCGGTCGTAGGCCATTAGTCGGGTCGCTCCCCATCCGGGGAGCGTGGATTGAAATCCATCCTCGTGGCGGAGTAGTCAACGGTGGAGGTCGCTCCCCATCCGGGGAGCGTGGATTGAAATTTGAGGGCCTTTGAGCAGTATCCCCTATCGTCAGTCGCTCCCCATCCGGGGAGCGTGGATTGAAATCCCGGCCGGTGGTCGGGCCATGTCGAAGAGGGATAGTCGCTCCCCATCCGGGGAGCGTGGATTGAAATACGCACTGCTTCGCGCCAATCGTGATCGCGCCCAGGTCGCTCCCCATCCGGGGAGCGTGGATTGAAATAACTGTACGAGCTGGGCGACGTGTGACAGGCCCAGGTCGCTCCCCATCCGGGGAGCGTGGATTGAAATTTCGGATAGCTGATGATGCCGGTCGGATGGCTGGTCGCTCCCCATCCGGGGAGCGTGGATTGAAATCGGAAACCCGAATGAAAGGAACAATCCCAATGACCAGTCGCTCCCCATCCGGGGAGCGTGGATTGAAATAGGAACATGCCGGCACCTCCTTCGGCCCACGGCCGCGTCGCTCCCCATCCGGGGAGCGTGGATTGAAATACGCTGTTCGCGTATTCGGGCAGTCGGGTGGCGAGTCGCTCCCCATCCGGGGAGCGTGGATTGAAATTGCGTCTTGAACGTGTATTCCTGCCAGGCCGTCAGTCGCTCCCCATCCGGGGAGCGTGGATTGAAATATCTGCTGCAGCTGGAACGGGCCGCCCGACTCCCAGTCGCTCCCCATCCGGGGAGCGTGGATTGAAATAGCCTTCATGGGCGTAAGATCAGTCCGCACGAGTCGCTCCCCATCCGGGGAGCGTGGATTGAAATGGTCGGAAGTAGACGTGCGCAGCCAGCGCCCAGGTCGCTCCCCATCCGGGGAGCGTGGATTGAAATTTATCCCCACAAACCAAATAAAAAAGCCCGAAAAGTCGCTCCCCATCCGGGGAGCGTGGATTGAAATGCATACTCAACAGTGAGCATGCGAACCGATACGGTCGCTCCCCATCCGGGGAGCGTAGATTGAAATTTCTCCGGCGACACCATGCCACTCGGCTGACGCCGTCGCTCCCCATCCGGGGAGCGTGGATTGAAATGCGATCATACTGGGAATCCTGCTCCTGTATCTGGTCGCTCCCCATCCGGGGAGCGTGGATTGAAATCTCAGCGACCAGAAGGGCTTCTGCCCGCCGACCACGTCGCTCCCCATCCGGGGAGCGTGGATTGAAATTGGACGGCGAGGGCATGGCGAACCTGCTGACCGGCAGTCGCTCCCCATCCGGGGAGCGTGGATTGAAATGCGAAAACCCGGACTTTGGGAGAGCGGACGGCGAGTCGCTCCCCATCCGGGGAGCGTGGATTGAAATGCCGCCTATGACGGCGGCATGCGGCCAGCGGCGAAGTCGCTCCCCATCCGGGGAGCGTGGATTGAAATGCCTCACGCGAGTGGAAGCCGGAGACCAGGAAGAGGTCGCTCCCCATCCGGGGAGCGTGGATTGAAATATTTGTCCACGACCGATGATGTTTCCCGCCACCGTCGCTCCCCATCCGGGGAGCGTGGATTGAAATTCCTTGACTAGATGGATTGGTTAACAATTGATTGGGTCGCTCCCCATCCGGGGAGCGTGGATTGAAATATGATCGTCCACACCCAGGTGCCGATGCGCCCGGTCGCTCCCCATCCGGGGAGCGTGGATTGAAATACGTCCGTGACCGTCACGTTCGCGGCGTCACCATGTCGCTCCCCATCCGGGGAGCGTGGATTGAAATTGGAAGTGGAGTTCCGGCCTTTCCAGGAACGCTGAGTCGCTCCCCATCCGGGGAGCGTGGATTGAAATTTTGGAGTGCCTGAGCGTGGATTTCGGTCTGGCGAGTCGCTCCCTGTTTTTAGTCAAGTCGGTGTTTCGTGTTGGGGCTGGTGCCGTTTTGTTGGACTCGTCGTTGATTCCATCACCACCAATCATGCCACAAGACCGAGCCCGCGTCGACGATCCATGATGCTCATGCCGAACTCCGTCTTGATCCGCCTGTCCCGGTACCAGACCATGTAGTCGTTGAGCATGTTGATGAACCCGTCCATCGAGACGCCCGCGAAGCTGCGCTTGTGGAAGAACTCCTGCCTGGGACGGCCGAAGAACCCCTCCGCGGCCGCGTTGTCCGGAGAACAGCCTTTCGCGCCCGTCGAACGCGTCAGGTTGTTGTCCGTGCAGATGCGGATCCATTCCGGCCACCGGTAATGGCAGGGGGGGGGCCTGGGGGGGGGGGGGGTTTAGTCGGGCTT
>OAUK01000737.1_pt1 | contig 13014 bp, 15 predicted proteins | sample 1495131 | NCBI WGS metagenome assembly OAUK01 (sample SAMEA2580009, study PRJEB22360) | human gut metagenome | biome: human gut; feature: human-associated habitat; material: faeces | place: Denmark | collected 2008/2010 | reverse complement strand
GGGCGGTGCTTAGAAAGCTGGATCTTTCCAGAGATCAGTTTGACAAACGGCTGGAGGAGTATAGCGAGGGACAACGCAAAAAGATTCTTTTGGCAAAAAGCCTCTGTGAACCATCCCATCTGTATATCTGGGACGAACCGCTCAATTATATCGACATTTTTACGAGGATTCAGATAGAGGAGCTGATTCTTTCCCGCCAGCCGACAATGGTCTTTGTGGAGCATGACAGTGTCTTTACAAGCCGCACTGCAACTGAAATCCGGTATCTGGACGAAGCGTCCGGTACGGGAATTTAGAGGTAACAGTTCAGTCATGCACAAAGTCACATTTGGGCTGGACTTTGACTTTTACAGTGAGATTTGGCGGATCCGGTCTTGACAAAGGGGAAAGGGATGTTTAAAATAAAGAAGATATAGTAAAGGCTGTGAATGTGTCAGTAGGGTATCTGATCATTGCCAGAGAGAAGGGGCCGGAGGCTGGAAGCTCCTTTCTATTCGACAGATATACTGAATTTCCCGCAGGAGCCGCATTTCCGAACAAGTAGTAAGAAATGACGTCAACGTGCACGTTACGCATAGGAAGAGAGCCTGTCTTTTTACGCAGGAATCAGGGTGGTACCGCGGATTGATTCTCCGTCCCTTTTTGGGGCGGAGTTTTTTATTTTACTGAAAATCAGGTAATATATCAGAAGTCCCTGTGAAACAGATATTGGTAGTTAAAGGAGGAACAACATGAAAGAAAAGCTTCAAAGCATCAGAGAAGAGGCGTTAAAGCAGATCCATTCTGCTGATATGCCGGAAAAATTAAATGATGTAAGAGTCAGATTTTTAGGAAAAAAGGGAGAGCTTACGGCCGTTCTTAAAGGAATGAAGGATGTTGCCGCTGAAGAGCGTCCTAAGGTTGGACAGATGGTCAATGAAGTTCGCCAGGAGATCGAAAGTATTCTGGATGAGACGAAGAAAAAGATGGATGAGAAGATCCGGGAGGAAAAGTTAAAAGCAGAAGTGATCGACGTCACCCTTCCGTCTAAGAAAAATGTAGTCGGACACCGTCACCCGAACACGATCGCCCAGGAAGAGGTGGAGAGAATCTTCGTGGGAATGGGATATGAAGTCATCGAGGGACCGGAAATTGAGTACGACCTGTATAATTTTGAAAAACTCAATATTCCGGCAGATCATCCGGCAAAGGATGAACAGGATACGTTCTATATTAACAAGGATATCGTCCTCAGAACCCAGACCTCCCCGGTACAGGCCCGTGTCATGGAACAGGGTAAACTTCCGATTCGTATGATTTCTCCGGGGCGTGTGTTCCGCTCTGACGAGGTGGACGCGACCCACTCCCCATCTTTCCATCAGATTGAAGGACTGGTTATCGATAAAAATATTTCTTTCGCTGACTTAAAGGGGACGCTGGAAGTGTTTGCAAAAGAGCTGTTCGGCCCGGAGACAAAGACAAAATTCCGTCCGCATCATTTCCCGTTCACAGAGCCAAGCGCCGAGGTGGACGTGACCTGTTTTAAGTGCGGAGGCAAAGGCTGCCGTTTCTGTAAAGGATCTGGGTGGATCGAAATCCTGGGCTGCGGGATGGTACATCCACACGTTCTTGAAATGTGTGGTATCGACCCGAATGAGTATACCGGATTTGCGTTTGGAGTAGGGCTTGAGCGAATCGCCCTTTTGAAATACGAAATCGACGACATGAGACTGCTGTACGAAAACGACATCAGATTCTTAAAGCAGTTCTAAGAGGAAGGGAGAACAGACAACATGAATACATCATTATCATGGATAAAAGCATATGTTCCGGATTTGAATGTGACAGAGCAGGAATATACAGATGCGATGACGCTGTCCGGAACGAAAGTAGAAGGATATGAAAAGATGGACGCGGATCTTGATAAGATCGTAGTCGGTCAGATCGAAAAGATCGAACGGCATCCGGATGCGGATAAGCTCGTCGTCTGCCAGGTTAATATCGGAAGTGAAAAGATTCAGATTGTGACAGGTGCCCCGAACGTAGAAGAGGGACAGAAAGTCCCGGTTGTTCTGGACGGCGGAAGAGTGGCAGGCGGCCACGACGGAAGCCTGACAAAAGGCGGTATTGAGATCAAAAAAGGGAAATTAAGAGGCGTGGAGAGCTGTGGCATGATGTGCTCTATCGAGGAATTGGGCTCTACAAGAGACATGTACCCGGAAGCGCCGGAAAACGGAATCTATATCTTCCCGGACGACGTGGAAGTGGGAGCGGACGCAGTGGAAGTATTGGGACTGCGCGATGCGGTATTTGAATATGAAGTGACGTCAAACCGTGTAGACTGTTTCAGCGTCATAGGAATCGCAAGAGAGGCGGCAGCAACTTTTGGAAAAAGTTTTTATCCTCCGATTGTACCAGAGACTGGAAACGACGAGGATGCTTCCGATTATATCAAGGTAGAAGTAAGGAATCAGGAACTTTGCTCGCGTTATTGTGCGAGAGTGGCAAAAAATATCAAAATCGGCCCGTCACCGGAATGGATGCAGAGAAGACTTGCTTCCGTTGGTATCCGTCCGATCAATAATCTGGTTGATATTACCAATTATGTGATGGAAGAATACGGACAGCCGATGCACGCATATGACCTGGATACGATTGCGGGACATCAGATCATTGTCAGAAATGCAGAAGACGGTGAGACATTTACCACACTGGATGGACAGGAAAGACAGCTTGACCGGGATGTCCTGATGATCTGCGACGGAGAAAAATCCATCGGAATCGCTGGAATCATGGGAGGGGAGAATTCCATGATTACAGATCATGTTCACACCGTTTTGTTTGAGGCGGCATGTTTTGATGGAACCAACATCCGGAAATCCAGCAAACGTGTGGGACTGCGTACGGACGCATCCGGAAAGTTTGAAAAGGGACTGGACCCGAATAATGCAAAAGCAGCTATCGACCGTGCATGCCAGCTCTTAGAAGAGATGGGAGCTGGAGAAGTGGTAGGCGGGATTGTGGATGTTTACAGCAAGGTAAAGGAGCCTGTACGGGTGCCGTTTGACGAAAACGCCGTCAATCAGCTTCTGGGAACTGATATTTCCAAAGAAGACATGATTGCTTATCTGGAGAAGGTAGAGCTTGCATACGATGAAGCAACAAATGAGATCGTAGCGCCAACTTTCCGCCAGGACATTTTCCGCCTTGCGGATCTGGCAGAAGAAGTAGCAAGATTTTATGGATACGACAATATTCCGACCACCCTTCCAAGAGGAGAGGCGACGATCGGAAAACTGTCGTTTAAACAGCGCATTGAGGCGGCAGCAAGAAATATTGCGGAATTCTGTGGATTCAGCCAGGGTATGAGCTACTCTTTTGAAAGTCCGAAAGTATTTGATAAGCTTTTGCTTCCAGAGGACGCACCGGAACGTCAGGCAATCGAGATCTCCAATCCTCTGGGATTATGCGTACGATTTCTTTAAATGGAATGTTGACTTCTCTTGCAACAAACTTTAATCGGCGAAATAAAGACGTCAGATTGTATGAGCTTGGTAATATCTATCTGCCGAAGACTCTTCCACTCACAGAACTTCCGGAAGAGAGAATGCAGTTTACCCTTGGTATGTACGGAGAGGGAGACTTCTTCAGTATGAAAGGCGTTGTAGAAGAATTTTTTGAAAAAATCGGTATGCACAAAAAGGAAGTATACGATCCAAATGCAGGAAAGCCGTTCCTCCATCCGGGACGACAAGCGAACATTCTTTATGACGGAACCGTGGTAGGTTATCTTGGAGAAGTCCATCCGGCCGTGGCGGAAAACTACGGAATCGGCGGACGCGCCTATGTCGCGGTTCTCGATATGCCGGAGATCATAGTACGTGCAACCTTTGACAGAAAGTACACAGGAATCGCCAAATTCCCGGCTGTGACCAGAGATATCAGTATGGTTGTACCAAAGGAAATTCTGGTAGGACAAATCGAGGAAATGATTGAGCAGAGAGGTGGTTCCATTCTGGAAAGCTACCATCTGTTTGACCTGTACGAAGGGGCTCAGATTAAAGAAGGACATAAGTCCGTTGCATATTCCATCGTATTCCGTGCAAAAGACAGAACGCTTGAGGATGCTGACGTGACAAAGGCTATGAAGAAAATCCTGAACGGTCTGGAAAGTATGGGAATCGAGCTGAGACAGTAAAGAGGGAATCGGGCCATGATGAAAAAAGAAGATTTTTATTTTAAACTTCCCGAAGAATTGATTGCTCAAGATCCGCTGGAAGACCGATCCGCTTCCAGGCTCCTTGTCCTTGACAAGGAGTCCGGGAAGATCGAACATAGAATGTTCCGGGATATCAAAGCATATCTAAAGCCCGGGGATTGCCTGGTGATTAATGACACGAAAGTCATTCCGGCAAGGTTGATCGGATCCAAAATCGGAACCGATGCTAAGATCGAAATTTTACTTTTAAAGAGAAAGGAAAATGATATCTGGGAGACTCTTGTCAAGCCAGGGAAAAAGGCAAAACCGGGTACAAAAATCAGTTTTGGAGAAGGCCTTCTTATCGGTGAGGTGATCGACGTCGTAGAAGAGGGAAACCGTCTGATTCAGTTTTCTTATCAGGGGATTTTTGAGGAGATTTTGGATCAGCTTGGACAGATGCCTCTCCCACCGTACATTACTCATCAGCTTGAGGATAAGAACCGTTATCAAACCGTGTATGCAAAACACAGCGGATCTGCGGCGGCGCCGACAGCAGGATTACATTTTACACCAGAGCTTCTGAAAGAGATCAAAGAAAGTGGTGTGGATATCGCCCATGTCACTCTCCATGTGGGACTTGGTACATTCCGTCCGGTCAAGGTGGAAAATATTCAGGAACACCATATGCATTCAGAATTTTATCATATCGAGGCATCCGAGGCGGAAAAGATCAACCGGGCCAAACGGGGAGGACACCGTATCATCTGTGTGGGTACGACGAGCTGTAGGACCATTGAGTCTGCGGCAAAGCCAGATGGGACGCTATCGGAGTGCAGCGGATGGACAGAGATCTTCATCTATCCGGGATATCAGTTCAAAGTACTGGACTGCCTTTTGACAAACTTCCATCTGCCGGAATCCACGCTGATTATGCTGGTCAGCGCTCTGGCGGGAAGAGAGCATGTGCTCCATGCTTATGAAGAGGCGGTAAAGGAGCAGTATCGATTCTTCAGCTTTGGGGACGCGATGTTGATTGTTTAAAAGAAAATAAGATATGACGGGTGAAAATGGAAAAACCTGGCGGTTTAGGATAAGGAACTGTCAGGTTTTTTACGTGATGAATCTATATGTCCGAAAGGATGTAATCGGTTGCAAGGGTAGTGCAGATGGTTATGGTTTTCTGTTCAGAAAGATCAGGAGCATCTGCCTGTCATTTTCACTTGCATCACGGAAATTTTCGATCAGGTTTACTTCCTGATCCGTAAGATATAGCGTGTGGATGTGATCGACAGTTTCGCTATGACGGTATTTATAGATGGGCATAGATTCCCGGATCTGGTCGGCATGAATGTTGCCTGCAATAAGTTCGTCCAAAGTGACCTGATAAAATCGGGAGAGATGAACCAGTGTATTCAGATCCGGCTCCCGAAGTGCCTGCTCGTAGTGAGAGTATGCCTGTCTGGTAATATTCAAAAAAGTACTTACGTCTTGCTGGGTATAGTTGTATTTTTTGCGAAGTGTTTTTAAATTTTTTGCAAGCTGTACATTTGCCATAACATACCTCCAGTTTCTTAGCAGTATATCAGTTTTTTGCTGTAAATTCAGAGGATGTAACAAAATGTATCTTAATGATGAAATGCAACGAAGTGTTGCGATATGAATAGAGCTGCTGTAGCGTTTTTATGTGTGTGTTATTTTGTTGTGTCCTTGTTTGGATATATTATGATAGTATTGGACGATATTTTGGTATTGCATTGTCTTAAATTATGATACTATTATATTGTTTAATAAGAGTAGAGCCAAGTCGGGGGTTAAGCGGGTATGTTTTTCCAGTATGGTGAAAAAGAAATTACATACTTAAAACAAAAAGATAAATGCCTTGCGGAAGTGATCGATAAAATCGGAAAAGTCGAGCGTGAGGTTGACGGCGATTTGTTTTCTTCGGTTATTCATCATATTATTGGTCAGCAAATTTCTACAAAGGCACAAGCAACAATATGGAAGAGAATGAAAGAAAATCTTGGCGTAGTAAATGACGATACCATTCTTACTGCGGGGATTGAACGTTTACAGACCTTTGGAATGACTTTCAAAAAAGCGGAGTATATCATGGATTTTGCGGTGAGAGTACGAAGTGGTGGTTTTGATTTACAGGGCATTTGGGAGAAAACGGATAATGAAAGATTACGCTCCCAAAACAGGAAATAAGAAAAGTGAACGAACACGAAAAATTACGAGCAATCCAAAACAGGGATAGACCACACCTATACCATGTCTGATAGAATAAAAGCCCGTGCGGACTCTGATGAATATATGGAGGTATAAGCTTATGACCTATACAAATCACTATGATTCACCTTTAGGAGGTATCACACTTTCCAGTAATGGAACAGAACTTACAGGCCTTTGGTTTGACGGACAAAAATATTTTGGCGATACACTTCCGAAACACTATGAAGAAAAGTCTTTGCCGATATTTGAGCAGTCTGCCCGTTGGCTGAATATTTATTTTAGTGGTAAAGCGCCCGATTTCACGCCGCCGCTATCTATGCAGACAACGCCGTTTCGTAAAGCGGTATGGGAAGTGATGTTGACTATTCCATTTGGAAAGACAATGACTTACGGTGAAATTGCGAAAAGAATAGCACAACAAAGAGGGCTATCTAAAATGTCTGCACAAGCTGTCGGCGGTGCTGTGGGACATAATTCTATTTCTCTCATTATTCCCTGTCATCGTGTTGTCGGTACGAACGGAAGCCTGACAGGATATGCCGGCGGCATTGAGAAAAAAGTGCAGTTGTTAACATTAGAAAAAACAGATATGTCCTTATTTTTCGTACCGAAGAAAGGAACAGCTTTGACATTGTAATCTCTCGCCTTGCTTTTCATCATTTTCCCAATCCAAAATGTTGTTTTTCAGAAATGGCAAGGGTTTTGAAAACAGGTGGTAAGCTGGTTGTCATTGATATGGAAGCGGCCGAAGAAGCATTGCGTAATACAGAAAATGAGATAGAAACATTGCGTGATCCCTCGCATGTGCGTAAATTGAGCAAGGAGGAATTTACAGAAATGTTCCGAAAGAACTGTTTGTCCATTATGACATTGGAGTGCACGGAACTTCCTGTTTCGTTATCCGCTTGGCTAAATCTCACAAATACACCTGCGGAGATATGCGCAGACATATCCAAACGGCTTACAGATGAAATGAAAGGCAATGGATTAACAGGTTTTCATTCTTATCAAAAAGATGGAGAAATATATTTTCATCAACGATGGCTTATGATGATCGGGAAAAAGGAAGGAAATTATTATCAATGAAAAGTTGCCCTTGTTTTGGTTTGTAAGAGTAAAATCAAAGGCAAACAGATAAGCTTGAGAGACCAATGATTTTTGGATCAAGACAGCTCTTTCCGATACACCTTAGATTGCACACCTACGGCATTTTCCATCATGTCGTAAAAGGAAAAGCCATATTTTTCATAAAGTCCGGTTTCCCCGGTGGCAACGAACACTTCTTCAGCCCCATCATTTCGGGCAGTTTCACATGCAAAATTTAATAGCGTTCTCATGTAATGGCGCCCTCTGTAAGCAGGATAGGTATAGACAAATCCAATCCATGGAGACTTGTCCGTCTTTTTGATATCATCTACATCCGATAAGGTACAAAATGCCGCAAGTTTTGTGCCATCTGTCAAAAGAAACAGTCTCACATGTTCTCCGCAAAATTTATGTATCTGGTTCGTGGTCAGCAGTTCATACAGAAATTGTCCGGCGGGCCAGTCGCATGTTTGAATCATTGCAAGCCAGTGTGTCCGGTCCTTCGATCGAAAAAATTCTTTGATTTCCATAAGATTCTCCTTTTATCCGGTTTTTTTCATTTTACACCATTTTCAGGGGAAATCAAATACTTTTCTTGGAATACGGTATATGATACACTGATGATAATAAGATAGGGAGAAGGGAGTAAAATCATGCGGAAAGGATCGACGCAAAGCTGCAATAGTTGTGCTTATTATATTTTTGACGAGGAATATGGCGAATATATCTGTGACGTTGCCATGGACGAAGATGATTATATGAGACTTCAGCTAGAGCCTCATTACTCTTGTCCGTATTACCATAATGGAGACGAGTACCGAATTGTGAGGAAACAGATGTAAATGGATAGTAAGTAGAAAAGAGGAGAGGCTTATGAAAGAGGAAGAAAAAATTTTTGCAGGTTATATGTTTGATCCGAGAAAACAGGAGCTAAGAGAAATCAAGCATAAAGCGCATGAAGCATGTCGGCAGTATAATGTTTTGGATGAATATGACCCGCGGCGGGAGGAGATTCTCAGGGGTATGCTGGGAAAGGTAGGACAGGTGTTTTATTTTCAGGGTCCTGTTCAGTTTAATTACGGTTCGCATACTTTTATTGGAGAAAATTTTTTTGCCAATTTTAATTTAACAGTGATGGATGACGGGAAAATTATAATTGGAGATCATGTTTGCTTTGGACCAAATGTTTCTTTGATGGCGACCTCTCATCCATTGATTTCCCAGGAAAGGATGGGACTGAATCAGGAAGGGAAAACTACAATGGCAGAATATGCTCCGGAGATCGTGATTGGGAATCAAGTGTGGATTGCATGCAACACGGTTGTTCTTGGCGGAGTCCATATAGGGGATGGGGCTGTGATCGGTGCGGGAAGTGTAGTGACGAAAGATATCCCGGCACATTACTTGGCATTTGGAAATCCGTGCAGACCGATTCGTCCAATTACGGAAGCAGACAGTAAGCGATCCTTGATTTTACCGGAAGATCAAGAGCATTTTTTCTATAATTTTAAGCAGTAGAAGTTGAATATAACAGCGAAGATAAAAAGGAGAGCAAAGTGTTATGATAAATGGATTTCGGATCATCAATCTGAGAGAATCCCCAGAGAGAAAACAGGAGGCGGCAGACTGGTTTCATCAAAAGTGGAAGGTACCTCTGGAGGAATATGAGAAAAGTATGGAGAAAAGCCTTACGGGGGAAGCGGCAGTTCCCCAGTGGTATCTGACAATCAGGGGAAAGGAGATCATCGGTGGGCTTGGTGTGATTGAAAATGATTTTCACGATCGGAAAGATCTGGCGCCTAACGTCTGTGCCGTGTATGTAGAAGAGCCATACAGGCGCCGGGGAATTGCCGGAAACATGCTGGCTTATGTATGTGGGGATATGAAAGCACGGGGTATCTCCACTCTTTATCTCATCACAGATCACGATACATTCTATGAGCGTTATGGATGGAAATTCTATTGTATGGCTCAAGGTGACGGAGAAGAGAAGATGTCAAGGATGTATATCCATCAGGAGGAGTAAGAGATGCTTATAGGAGGAGAAAAGGAAGGTGATAGTCTCAGGATTCGAGAGTATCGCAAGGAGGATGGCCCGGTACTGGCAAAGCTTTTCTACCAGACTGTACATACTGTCAATGTGGCTGATTATACCAAGATTCAGCTTGATGTCTGGGCGCCCAAAAAGAGAGATTTGAAAGCATGGAACGCGTCTTTTTTACGTCACCGGACGGTGGTGGCAGAACTAGGCGGACAGATTGTGGGATTTGGGGATATGGACAAAACCGGGTATCTGGATCGGCTGTATGTCCACCGGGACTTCCAGGGACGACATATCGCCACGGCGATCTGCAATGAACTGGAAAGACAATCTGGAGTGCATCGGTTCGAAACTTACGCTTCCATCACAGCGCGACCGTTTTTTGAATCAAGGGGGTACGAGGTGATACGGGAACAGGAAGTAAAGCGGAGTGGAGTCACTCTGAGAAACTATGTTATGTGCAAAAGAAAAAAGTAAAGGAGAAAAAGTATGAAATTGTTAATCAAACAGAGGGTATTTTCATGGACGGATACCTATGATATTTACGATGAGGATGGGAATGTCCGTTACTTTGTAAAGGGAGATTTTTTCTCTATCGGACACAGATTGAGAGTGTTTGATAGTTCTCAGAACGAGATCGGTCTGATTCAGGAAAAGCTGCTTCACCTGCTCCCGACCTTTGAGGTTTATGTAGGTGGTCAGTTTTACGGAAAAGTTTCCAGAAAAATAACATTCTTACGGCCCAAATACATAGTGGATTACAATGGATGGGAAGTAGAGGGCAATATGATGGGATGGGAGTACGATGCTTATGCTGGCGGGGTTCCGGTCATGCATATATCGAAAGAGATTTTCCACTGGGGAGACACTTATGTGATAGATATTGCTAATTCTGCAGATGAAATGATGGCTCTGATGCTGGTACTGGCGATTGATGCCGCAAACTGCCAGTCCTAAAGGAATATACAGATGAGGTGGAGGCGGATAGTCGAAGCGGAAGAAGACAAAGAAATCAGGTACGATGCGGGAAGAAAGCAGAAAACCGGATTGACAAGTAAATGCAAATGTGTTATAGTCGTTCCAAGCAATGGAAAGGGAGTAGCTTAAGCCTTCTTCGGAAGGTCGATTTGTAATCGTCAGCCGGTACCGAGAGGTACCCGTAGCAAATGAGATAGCAAGACTTTTATTGTGACAGATGTCATGATAGAAGTCTTTTTTTGTATTGGGGACTGTTTACAATTTCGAAAGGTATCTTTCAGCGCTTCCGATGATTATTTCATATGGGCATTTTTCATGGCAGAAGCCAGCAGATTAAATGTAGGAGAGGAAAACGATATGGGAGAAGTTCGTTTAAAAGAGGATTTAAGGTGTGCAGAGGAGTCAGGAGAGCAGGCACTTGCGAGTCTATACGCAGTAAGAGCAAAGTTAAATAGTGCGAAGAAATGGGGAATTCTGGACATCTTTGGTGGAAATCTGATCAGTTCTTATGTGAAACATTCCAAAATCAACGAAGTGGAGGGACTGATTGAGCAGTCCAGAATGAAACTGACGGATTTTCAGAAGACTCTGCGAGGCGTGGAGATCCCGGCGGAGCTCAAGATGGAAGTAAGCAGTTTCCTGACATTTGCGGATTTTGCTTTTGATAACCCAGTTACAGATTACCTTGTACAGACGAAATTGCAGACACTTGGTGAGGAGGTCGAGGATACGATTCAGTTGATGGAAACGCTGCTGGAACACATCCGTGAGCAGTAAGAAAAGGGAATAGAAAATAAAATGTCTCTGTCTAATAATCATCGAGCTACCATTTTATTTAGAATATTTTATGCAGGCGCTGATGCCATTCAGGGCGAAAGCTTGTTAAGCATTAGGCAGTACCCGGTAAAAACGTAGAATTGCAAATACGGTTATAGAATTAAAGAAAAATTAAAAAAAGATTGACAGAACTACAGGTGTACGTTATACTGGCAACAGTAAAGAAAATAAGATAGCGTGTTACTGAATTTCAGGCATGAACTATCCTTTGTATTTCGTTTAGAAGACGAAGTGTAAAAAGGACAGTTCATGCTTTTTTGTTCTCAGAAAAGGGATGGGGGAATGGGGAGTTTCCTGAGTTTGGGTACAAAGCAGGGAAAAACATGCTGTCACAGGAAGGGAAAGGAGACCAACATGAAAGACAAAATTTTTGGTGTGCTTCAGAGAATCGGGCGAAGCTTTATGCTCCCGATCGCGATTCTCCCGGTTGCGGGCCTTTTGCTTGGAATCGGAAGTTCGCTGACAAACGCAACGACGATCGAGACCTACAATCTGACGGGCATCCTGGGAGAAGGAACGATTTTAAATGCGCTATTTACCATTATGACGAAGGCGGGGAATGCGATTTTTGATAATCTGCCGATCATTTTTGCTGTAGGAGTCGCAATCGGTATGGCAAAAAAAGAGAAAGAAGTTGCGGCGCTTTCCGCAATGATTGCATTTCTTGTAATGAATGTTACGATCAATGCACTGCTCCAGATCGACGGAACCGTGCTGGCAGACGGAACCATCTCTGAAGATGTGTTAAGTGGTACGGTCGCAAGTGTACTTGGTATCCAGACATTGCAGATGGGTGTGTTCGGCGGGATTATCGTCGGACTTGGCGTGGCGGCGCTTCACAATAAGTATTACAAAATCACGCTGCCGAATGCGCTGTCCTTCTTCGGTGGCTCCCGGTTTGTACCGATTATTTCCACTCTGGTATATGTTGGAGTCGGAATTCTTCTGTTTTTTGTATGGCCGTTTGTGCAGAATGGAATTTACGCACTGGGAGGACTGGTGACGGGAACCGGATATTTCGGAACATTGATCTTCGGTATTATCAAGCGTGCTCTGATTCCATTTGGCCTGCATCATGTATTTTATCTTCCGTTCTGGCAGACTGCTGTGGGCGGAACAATGGAAGTAGCAGGACAGCTTGTACAGGGAGGACAGAATATTTTCTTTGCCCAACTGGCAGATCCAAGCACCGTACATTTCAGTGCGGACGCAACGAGATATTTCTCGGGTGAATTTATTTTTATGATTTTCGGACTTCCGGGGGCGGCTCTTGCCATGTATCACTGTGCGAAACCGGAAAAGAAAAAACAGGCGGGCGGGCTTCTGCTCTCCGCGGCACTGACCTGTATGCTGACAGGAATTACAGAACCTTTGGAATTTTCGTTCCTGTTTGTAGCGCCATTGCTGTTTGGCGTCCAGGTCGTGCTGGCAGGCTCGGCGTACATGATCGCACACATGTTAAATATTGCCGTGGGACTGACATTTTCCGGTGGATTGATCGATCTGTTTATTTTTGGAATTCTGCAGGGTAATGCGAAGACGAACTGGATGCTCATTATTCCGGCAGGTGTTATTTATTTTATCCTGTACTATGTAATATTCCGTTTCCTGATTCAGAAGTTTCAGTTCAAAACTCCGGGACGGGAAGATGGAGACGGCG
>OAUK01000734.1_pt1 | contig 13050 bp, 12 predicted proteins | sample 1495131 | NCBI WGS metagenome assembly OAUK01 (sample SAMEA2580009, study PRJEB22360) | human gut metagenome | biome: human gut; feature: human-associated habitat; material: faeces | place: Denmark | collected 2008/2010 | reverse complement strand
AGTAACTAATCAATGAAAATGAAGAAATATCGAAGCTGATGTAAACTAACTGATAATGAGGAGGAAATACATAAGTCAGCATAATACTGCTCTATTTGTAAAGGGCAGAAATATGCAGATTTAGGCAGAAGTTCAGTTACCAGAGTGTTACCTTGTTTTGATGTAGGTAACGATGGAGAAGAAATAGGTAACTGAATTATTATCGTTCGTGTGGCTGTTGCTGTGGTCGGCAGTTTTCTGCGTAAGTGAGGAACGCTTTGAAATTGGTATTTTTGCCATAAAACATCAAAGCGTATGAAAACAGAGAAGATGAAGGTGTTGCTCTACCTTAAAAAGAGCGGTTTGGACAAGTCGGGCAAGGCTCCGATTATGGGACGTATTACCATTGGGCGTTCCATTGCCCAGTTCAGTTGTAAACTCTCCTGCAATCCCGACTTATGGAATTCACGTGAGAGCAGGATAGATGGCAAGAGCCGTGAGGCGGTGGAGATTAACGGCAGGTTAGAAAATCTTCTGCTTTCCATTCAATCTGCCTATCAGTCGTTGATTGCCAAAGGACAGCCATTTGATGCAACCGATGTAAAGGAACTGTTTCAAGGCAGCGTACAGGCAAGATGCAGGCTCATCGAAAGGTTGGATATGCTCATCAAGGAGAAAGAAAGCCATATCGGTATAGACATCAAGGAAGAGTCTATGTCCGCCTATCATTCCACTCGGAAACGGTTGCAAGAGTTCATTCAGAAGAAATACCATGTTTCGGATTTAGCTTTCTCGCAGCTCACAGAAAGCTTTATCTATGAATTGCAGACATTCTGTCTTGGCGAACTCGGTCATCAGCAAAGCACATTTTTCAGGGTTGCGGCAGATTTGAAGACCGTCTGCAGGCTGGCTTATCGTGAGGGGTTGGCTGATACGCTTCTGTTTGATAAAGTACATATAGAACGCGGAGACAAGAAAGTACCTAAAGCTCTTGACCAAGAAGCATTGGATAAACTCAAAGTACTCCACTTTGATGAGTTGGAGGAGGAAATGGAAACTGCTCGTGATGTGTTTCTCTTCGCCTGTTATACCGGTGCAGCCTATTGTGATTTGATGGAACTAAGCAAGAAGCATCTTGTTCGTGATGATGCAGGTAGTTTGTGGTTGAAGTTCAACCGACAGAAGACGGGTGTGCTTTGTCGTATCAAATTGTTGCCGGAAGCAGTTCGCTTAATTGAGAAAATGCACAGCGATGAAAGGGAAACACTGCTCCCCCATATCAAATATCCCACTTATCAGTCCTGTCTCAAGGCCTTGCGATTACGGGCAGGTATATCTTTTCCCTTTACCTCGCACATGGCAAGACATACCTTTGCCACACTTATCACCTTAGAGCAGGGAGTTCCAATCGAAACGGTGAGTAAGATGCTCGGACATACGAACGTAAGTATGACCGAACGTTATGCGAAGGTTACGCCACAGAAACTCTTTGAGGAGTTTAACCGTTTCCTTTCTTTCACCGAAGATATGCAGTTGGCTATCTGATCTCTATACTTTGTATATTCTTATACATTCATTCCAAACATTAAAACAACAAGACAATGAGAAGTACATTCAAGACACTATTCTATATCAACAGACAGAAAACAAAGGCAGACGGCAATACTACCATTCTCTGCCGTATCACTATAGACGGAAAGAGCACAGCCATTACCACAGGAGAGGAATGCAAATCCTCCGAGTGGAACAGCAGGAAAGGACTGACAACCGACAAGAGAACCAATCAAAGAATCGGCGAGTTTAAGGAACTTGTAGAGAAGACCTATCGAGATATTCTGATAAATGACGGAGTGGTAAGTGTGGAACTGCTTAAAAACCGTTTGCAGGGAATAGCCACCATGCCGACAACACTCCTTGCCATGAGCAAGGCAGAATTGCAATCCGTTAAAGAGTGCGTGGGCAAATCGAGAGCTGAGGGAACCTATCAGAATCTTCTCTATTCAGATAAGTTACTTACGGAGTTTGTAAAGGATAAGGGAATGACGGATATAGTCATAGCCACTATAACGGAGGACTTGTTTGAAGAATACCGTTTCTATCTGAAAAAACGAGGCTTGGCAACAGCAACCATGAATCGTTATCTTTGTTGGCTGAGTAGGCTGATGTATCGTGCGGTCAGTCAAAGGCTCATTCGCTGTAATCCTTTTGAGAATGCCAAGTATGAGAAAGCGGAACAGAAGATACGCTTTCTGCAAAAGAGCGATGTTGCCAAACTCATGGCATTGAGAGTAATAGATAAGGAAGCTGAACAAGCAAGACGGATGTTTGTCTTTGCCTGTTTTACAGGTTTGGCTATTGCTGATATGGAACATTTGCAATTTGGACATATCCAAACGGCAGCAGACGGACAAAGATATATCCGAAAAGAAAGGCAGAAGACAAAGGTGGAGTTTGTTGTGCCCCTGCACCCCATAGCAGAGACCATCATCAATCAATGCAAGAAAGAACGACCGAGTATGAAAGAAATGCAGACGGTGAAAGGAAAAGGCAACGACTTTATCTTTCACTGTGCTTGTAGCCGTAGCGTGATGAGTGCAAAGCTGAGCATCGTGGGTAAGGCTTGCGGTATCAGAGAGCGGTTGTCCTACCACATGGCAAGGCACACGTTCGGCACGCTGAGTTTAAGTGCAGGAATACCCATAGAGAGTATTGCCAAGATGATGGGGCACGCCTCTATATCCAGTACTCAAATCTACGCACAGGTGACAGATAATAAGATTTCTGAGGACATGGACAGGTTGATAAGGAAACATCAGACAAAAGAAACGAAGGAGGAAACCGTATGAATGTCAATCACCATCAAATAAAAAGAGACCGCAGTTATTTCGAGTGGGGCGATAATATGCAAATCACTTGCAAAGGCAAAGGCGAAATAGCCATGACAGAGAGTGAACTGGTGGATTTCTTTAGTGTAACATGGAGGAAGCTCAATTATCGTCTGCAGCAACTACTAAAAGTATCTTCCCTACGTCCCGATGAAAGGGATACAGGGGAGTTGGAAGTATTCGTAAATGGGCTGTTAAAAGGTTATGCCCCACTTTATCCGCTTTTAATCATCATCGCTTTGTCTTATCAATTGGACAGCACGGAAGCACACTTCTTCAGGAAACATGTATGTCAGAGATTGCAGAAACCTACATCCATAATAACACCGATATTCTTAATAGGAAAGACGGATACCTGATGATTATATTTTCTTTTTCTTTCATTGATTATATCTTACTACATAACTACAATAAGGTATAATACGTTGAAAGAAAAAGGATTAAAGATTTTTATTGATATACGAATATTCTTTCAATTATTTACTACGCTACTACAAAAGAAAGATTTTTATTAAAACTGAATTGACAGTGTATAAAAACTAAAAGCACAACCATGAGAATTTATAGTTTATAACACATAAACTAAAAGAGCTGTATCAAACCCTATAATGAGTAACGACACAGCTCTTTTTCTTGTTTTGAGGGAGATTAAAGTTTCTAATCAAGAAGTTCGCATCCTTTCAGATGTTGAGTTTGTATCCAATATATTTTATGGCAACTATTTAAGCTCATGCAACATGTAGGGTGCTCCAGAAACCTTTACCTTCAATTTTTCATAGCTTCCATCATCCATGTGATAGACAGAGTAGCCCATGCCTTGGTCTGTTGACATGCCGAAGATGATATTATTGCCAGACTTGCAGATGGATGTGGCCCAGCCTACAGTTCCAGAAAAATTCATCTTCTTGCAAGTCTTATTGTATAGATTAATTTCAAAGGCTTGAAATGATTTGTCATGAACGTAGTCAGGTGGATTGCTTGCCGCTCCGGGAATGTTAAGGTATCCATAAACCTTTCCGTTTCCACCATACACTTTATTATAAGCATACGATGTTCTGTTCCCCTTTACTCCTTCTAAGTTTACGTCTGCAAGGGTGAAGCAATATGAGTTGTCAAAGTCTTGCTCCCCTTTCTTAATGCGCAAGAATCCTTCTTTGACCCCAGGCTGGTATCCAAACATAGCTACGCAATAGAAATAGATGTCCCCCTTCTCGTCCACGAATGGGTCCCCAGCAGGGGTCATAGAGGAGGCCATTGTAGCACGAGGGTCACTAATCATTTTGATGGGCTTATCGGTCTTGGTATCTATTAAGGCTATATGTGCCCCCTTCTCGCATGAGTAGGCAGACTTTAATTGGCAGAGCGTCACGTATAAGATGCCGTCTCTGATGATGGAAGCACATGGTTCAGGATTATTGTCGCCAGCCAACTTCCCCAAGGAATAGCCAGATAAATCTATTTCTCCTGTTTTTGTCATGGAGGACGGATCTATAATCCACACCTTTCCTAATCCAAGACAAGAAACGTAGGCTTTCTTCTCGGATAAGAATGTGATGTATGTGGCCTTTGCACCACTTGGAAATAGCATGGTGTTTCCTTCTTGAACAAGGATTCCATCCTTAGGGATGTACTTGTAGAGGTGTTCTGTATCTGTCACATATATCTTATTTTTATACACGAATGTGAATGCCCCCTTCGGAAGCACCAATGCGTTGTCTGTATTGAGTGAACTAACACTCAAATCCTTGAACAGGCTAATATATGTGTTTTCTCCGATGTTTACGCTGTGTACAAATCCTACTTCAGATTTTGTAGAGGGAGGAAAGTCCGGAGAGTCCTTTCCGCATGAGGTGAGACCTACAAGAGATAGCAACACAAGGGCTGCGATTAAAAAATAATGTTTCATTTTATTTGTTTTTAAATTGGTAATATATTACAAACTCATTGCTCCGCCCGATGTTTTGTCGCGGAACAGATTAAAACGCAATTTTGTTTTAAAAGTGCGTCCTTGCAGTGGCATCTTGAATTCCATATAGTTCTCCTTGTCAAAGATGTTCTCAACTTCGAAACTCAATGAAATGTTGTTGTGCCAAAAGGATTGTTGAAGGCCTATGGTAAACACATCGTTGGAGGGGATAATCCATTTTTTACGCTGGTCGGACAGTGTGCTCATTTGCCATCCCCAATCGAATTCTCCGACATGGGACACATCCATATAAATTCTCGATAGTTCATTTCGCCCCAGCAAATTTTCTGCATGATACTCCAAACCATAGTTAAAATAGAAAGACGGTATGTTGGGTACATGTTTATTATATGTGGGATTATCCGTCCCTTTTGCATCGTTTAACCATTTCTGCCGGTCTCGAATGTCCTGTAGTGTAAGATTGAAATATGTATAGATGTTTGGTGTCACGTCTACTTTCAAATCGGTATCAAATCCCATCGTGCTCGTCTTTCCCAAGTTTGTGTAGATGGAACGGATATCAGCGGGGAAAAGCCTTATCATATTCTGGATATACATGTAATAGAAGTTTGTTTCCCACTGCACGCGGGTAAGTCCCATCACATTTCTTGTATCTATGATGGTTCCAACGTTCAGGTTGTCTCCAATTTCAGGCAGTAAGTTCACTGATGGCTTGATGCTCATTCCGTTACCGAAAAGTTCTCCTGTGTCAGGGAGTCTCACATTGTGTGAAAACGAGAACTTTCCCCTCACGCCTTTCCAAAACTCATAGCTCACTCCCTCACTAAATCCGTAGTACGTTTTGTTCACACTTGTTTGTTTGGGAGCTGATGCATCTTTCATTTGGGCTTTCGACAAGGCATCGCTTGTTCTAAAGATTTTTGACTTCAGATAGTAAATGCTTATCGTCAAGGAATTCTGAAAACGATGATTGGAAGAGGCATACAAATGACAGAGTCCGATATTGTTTGAAATCATTTTGCTGGGAAACGAGCTAGGATCGAACCCGAGATAGTCATTCATGCGTTCATCTTTAGGACGGTAGTCCGAAAGAGCAAGTTGATCATTTATGTTGAATGTATGTTGTCCAAATGTATATTTTAAATTAAATTTGTTTCGTAATTCAAATTGCCGGTTATGGGATTCATTAAGAAGATTATCTTCTGTTTCCCCCATTGCCTGAGTGATGGTTCCATCCCATTGTCTTCTTGTTGTTGTTGTGTCTATCAGGCTCGTTTGTATAATAGGAATAACAAGGGATGATTTCATTTCCAAACCTTTAAAGACGAAGTCGTCTTTTTCTATATGCAAAGTGGGCATTATATTAAAGCCTTTCATATAGGCATGCTGCGAATCAAAGTTAAGAGACTGTATACCTTTTTTATTTCTGTAGAAGGCGCATTCCAAATCCAGTTTATCGAAGTATAACTTTCTAAAACCAATGCCGACATGATAGAAGTCTGCGTCATAATAGTCATTATTTCGTCTTACCTTTCTGTATTCTGAGACTGGCAGATTTATTTCGAATACTGGCCATGACATCGTGTAGTTGTTCTTGGATTTATTCTTAAAGAAAGCAACATTAAATAATATGCCTGACTTTGCAAAAAGCTTTTGAGCACTTGTAAGTGTCTTGGATGTTCCGAATGATGCCAATTCCTGCGTGAATCCTACTAGGTCGCATTCATCCTCACGTGTCACAATATTGATGGCTCCTCCTAATCCGTCGCCTCCATATTCTGCAGGCACAATACCCTTGTACACCTCTATATATTTGATCACATCTATTGGAATATCGTTGATGTCGAAAGAACCGTCAGGACTGTTGAGTGGAAACCCATTAATATATACGGCGACACGCTTACCTTCTAAACCATGTACAGATATGCGCGACGCACTTCCCAATCCGCCTGTCTTTCTTACTTTGATGCCAGACGTGCGTGTAAGAATTTCTTCTATACCGCTTGAACGTCCCCGCAGCTTGGATCCGTCCACTACGGTTACAGCCATAGGACTTTGCCGAATGCGGTTTATTTCCGCCTGCTGGGAAGATCCCCTCACTACAACTTCGTTAAGGACGTTCGCTGATGATTCTAAGAAAAAGTCTTTTGTGATATTGCCGTTTAATACAATGACTTGCCTTACTCGTTTATATCCAACAAATGAAACCTCAACAATACATGTTCCATTTGAGGGTATGTCAATTTGATAATTGCCTGTCTTGTCAGAAACTGTTTTCTGTTTTGTATTTTTGATTGATATGCATGCCCCAAATATGGGAAGTCCTGTTTCTTTATCTATGATTTTCCCACGTAATATATTTTGGGCAGACAAAACTGTTGTACACAAACACAGTATCGTTACGATGAATAATCTGTTCATAATTTTATGGATTAATGAGTTCTCGCCATCCTGCTGTATTATAGCGTATATATTCAGACAAAACCTGTTTTGCCTCTTCTTTACGGATTTCTGGATTTGAGACAATCTCTCCGACGATTGTTACCCATGTAGAAGAGGAAATCCGAAAGAATAGTGACGAAACTTTTGTTTGTATTTGTGGATAGACTTTTTGCATTTGGTCAATATATTCTTTACTTATTGCAACTTGTTCTTCGATAAAATTTTCACGGAAAAATTCTACAGAAGTACCTTTTGATTCAAAGAGCAATAACTTTAATTCTTCTTTATACAAGAAAATTATTTTAAGCGTTTCTCTTAGCAAATCTTTTTGACTTTGTATAGAGAAACGAAGTTTGTCTATTTTGTTGGATTCTATGCGATAGGAGGACAGCCTTCCATCCAAGACAGCAAGTAAAGGCCTAAGGACAGCATAAAAAATATCATCTTTTGTCTTAAAATAATTGTATATATTACCTAAGACAACTCCTGATTTTGCAGAAATTGTTCGCATCGAAGTTTTTCTAAAACCATTTTTAATAAATTCATTGCGGGCAGCTGTGACAATTCTGTTTCTTATATCTTCTTTTAATATTTTCATTACTATTTTATTAACGGACATCGTTCAATTTTGTTCATAAAAAAAAGCGTACTGTTTAAAAAACAGTACGCTCCTTTTATTGTTGCCTTTATGCGGCTGTGTGATATTTTTATCATTAATTCAATTTTGGATACAAAGGTATGGGAAGAATTCTATACTGGCAATACTTATTAATAAGTATTTTTAATCGAATTATAATACTAAACTCAAATGGACTTAAAATAGTAATTCTCCTCCAACATCCTTTCCAAGTCCGAAGCCTTGTAGAGTATCTTCCCTGCAAACTGCGTGTAGGGGATAATCTTCCTGTCTCGGTAGTCCTGCAAGGTACGGGGACTGATATACAGCCGCTCGCACACTTCCTTACCCGTGAGGAAAAGTTCGCCTGCAAAGAGTGGCTTGTGCGTATCCGCTACTTCCACAATCCGTTTGCCTACACCTCTCAAGGCCGAGACGATCAGCTGCATCTCATCCGTCTCCATGTTCAAATCTCTTGCTGTTTCCATCATATCTGTCTGTTTTTAGGTTTGTTCGACTTCGTAAGAAGAAGTGTTTCCACATCCTCACGCTTGTAATAGCACTTGTGTCCGATTTGCGTAAACGGAAGTACGCCCGTATCACGATAATGCTGCAAAGTGCGTTTGCTGATGTTCAGCAGCCGGCACACATCGCCGTTGTGCAACCAGTCCGTATGCTTACTCTTTTCTCCGAATGCCTTGTGGCAGCATTCCGCAAGGCTTAAGATTTCATCTCGAAGCTTTGCCCAATTGGTTTCCGTAATGATGTAATAGTTCATAATTATATTTTGTTATTGTTTATTGTTTCAGGTCTTTCCTGTTTCCATCGGCAAAGGTAATGGCGTGCGTACGCCTCTCAAAGCCGTGGGGAACAGCAGGGAAGTATCGGGAACAATCGGGAAAAGAGCAATCCGTTTCATCGGTTCACATTTGCGTTTTCCTGCCCCGTCTTTTTTCTTTCATTGCAAAGACAATCCAAGCGAGTGCAGAGGAAAGTTTACTTATCCTTTGCCGAGCGCAGCTTGTCTTATGCAAAATTAATATTGGATATTTCTTATTCCATCACTTTTCATTCAAGTGGCAGCTTGTGGCGTCGTAGTGGAATAGGTTGGCACAGTAATCCGAGATAAAATATGCTCCAATCAATAGTTTGTAGATAGCAGGAGCAAAAGACTACATCTGAAAGTAAACAACGACAATCGTATTTCATCTAACCTTTCTTTCCTAACATCCGTTTTTTACTTAATGAGGCCATAAATACTCTTCTTGCCTGCCTGTTCCCCTAAGAATTTTATAGCAGACGGACGCAACATTATGCAAGAAGACTCTGAATGCTTGGAAGTTATGCGTTCTCATCTTAACTTCACTCTTGGAAACCAATTCAAGGAAATAATGAAAAAGAACGCAGATGCAAGCAAATATAAGCAACTGAAAAAGCCTCCCCATCTCCATTCTTCAAGCTTGTAGTAGCCAAATGTAGTAGAATGTGTTGTATTGTCTTATACTACAAAGTAATACTGATTATCAATCACTTATCACAAAATAGTATGTAGTAAGAAGAAAGATGAAAAAGTTTGGAGGGGAAAAACTTTGGAAACGGTAAAACCATAAAACAGACAAACATAAATAATTATCATTCAACCCATTAAAGTATCATAACAATGAAGGAAGAAGATTTATCACTTATCAAGCGATATTCCATCGTGGAATATCTCGAAAGGAAAGGTATCAGGCCTGTCCACAGGACACCAGCCTATGCAATGTACCGTTCACCGCTCAGGGAGGAAACGCGTCCGAGTTTCAAAGTGGACACGGAAAAGAACCTTTGGATAGACTATGCCGAAGGCAGGGGTGGAAGTATCATCGACCTTTGTATGCGCTTGGAGGACTGCACGCTCTCGGAAGCCATCTACCGTTTGGGGCAGAACGCTTCAGAGTATATAGTGCCCAGCTCCAGCTCTCCAAAGAGAGAAACATCCATCAGCCCAAAGCAAACAGAAAATACAATGGCAAGCGGTACAAGGAGACTGATAAGCATATCAGATACCTTGCCACCGCATTTACAAGAGTATCTCACAAAGGAACGCTGCATTGATTTAGAAAAGGCAACACCCTTTCTTAAATGTATCAGTTACGAGGTAAGGGGAAGAAGATATGAAGCTATCGGCTTTGCCAATTCTTCGGGTGGTTATGAACTACGGGACAATCATTTGTTTAAGGGAACAGTTGCCCCGAAAGACATCACCCCGATATTTGAGAACAAGACACAGGCCGTCTGTCTGTTCGAGGGCTTTATGGACTTTCTCTCTTTTCTTTCAATGAAAGGGGAAGTAACCAACCAATGCCTTGTGATGAATTCCGTGAGTAATGTTGCAAGAAGTATTCACTATCTGAACGAGAGGAATATAACCTCTGTTCGTGCTTTTCTTGATAATGACGATGCAGGGCGAAAAGCTGTACAAGAATTTGTAAACGCAGGTTTTAAGGTAGAGGATATGTCTGTACATTACAGGAACAATAAAGACCTCAACGAGTATCATGTCAGCCGTGTCCGTGAGCAGGAGAAAAAGTTGGAGAAAGCTCCCAATACAAGCAACAAAATAAAACAAGTCAGACTTAAAATAAGATAGAGTGATGAAAAAGGAAAAAAGAAACATAGAAGAAATAGATCGTTTCATAGGAGAAACTCTTGGTATAAACCAAGCTGAAAGTTCAAGTGAACAAACCGTTGCTGAATTTCGGGCAAAGGGAATGGAATATATTCAAGAGCAAAAACAACAAGAAGCAGAATATGCCATAGAACAGCCCACGCCATCCGAGCCTGCACTGCATACAGAGAACACAAGTATTCAACGACGCATCAGTGCCAAGATGAGGAAAGAGACACTCGAAGCATACAAGCAAGCGTTCCTTGTTCCAACAAAGCTAAGTGAGAGAAAAGCGGTTTACCTGAGCAGGGAGACACAGGAACGTGCCGACTTCATCGTTCGCAGGTTGGGTGACAGGGGTAGCAATCTTTCAAGTTTCGTGGAGAATATCGTGCGCATTCATTTGGAAGAATACGGAGAAGATATAGAAAAATGGAGGAAGCTGTAAACAACAGAAAAACGGTCAAGGACTATCGAGTAAAAGGATGTCCCTTTCACTCAAAATCCTCGACCGTTTTTAGGGTAGTACCGATAACAGTTTTTTGCTGAATACATTGAATGGTGGGAACGCCACGAACGCAGTTAGATACTGAATGCACGGCATTCGCTTTTAATTAGTAAAACGCTTTATGCGTAAACGTTTCGTTAGCTGACATTGCAAGACGTCAGTTTGTACCCACAAACTGCGCTTGCTCCCCTCATTTGGTTATCGGGGAGATTAGACCGTAATCACTCTGTTCTCATCGGTCAGTGTCCAGAAATTAAGCAACAACAAATCATCTAAAATGATTAACTTTCAAAGAAACTTATATGAACAGATATAATAGAAAGCCAGCCAAGTGGCAGCAACAGAATAAGGAAGAGCAGAAGATGAACAAGACGGAGTTCATCAAGGTAAGGTGTACCTCAGAGGAAAAGCAGCGTATCAAGTCAAAGGCGGAAAGCACAGGGCGGAAGTTCTCCGACTACTGCCGTGAGATATTACTTAATGGAGAGGTAACAGCAGTTCCTAAGATGACCGAAAATGAGAGGGAAGCCATTTGTATACTCCAGCATACGGGCAGGTTCTATGGGCAGATTTCTAACCTTATCAAAGTAAAAGATGAGAGATGGGTACATATTACACAGAACCTTTCGCTATGTGCCAAAGAGGCATTTAAGAGATTCTACGACCCTCATTTTCGTGTAGACGATGAAATATATAAGGTCTTAAACATGACGAGAAATGATAGGAAAATGTAAGGCGATAGCGCACGGCAGTACAGCTTTGGAGTATATTTTCAGAGAGGGCAAGCTCGGCAGTCGGCTTGCCTTCCATAACCTTTGCAGCAGAGAACCGAAGGCTATCTATGAGGAAATGAAAGTGGTCAGCGATTACAACACACGTTGCAGGAACAAGTTCCTCCGCATTGAAATCGGTATCGCACCACAAGACGAAAGAATGCTACCTGTGTCAGAACTTATGAGGATAGCCCATCTGTTTGCCAAACAAATGGGACTTGACAACCATCAATGGGTGGCGGTAACCCACAAGGACACCGACAACAGACATATCCATATCATTGCCAACCGCATCAGCCTTTACGGAGAAGTCTATGACACCACTTTTGTGAGCAACAGGGCAGCAAGAGTGGCGGAGGAAATAAGTCGCTCGAAAGGCTTGACTATCGCAAAGGAAGTAAAGGCGGAAAGACAACACCAAAAAGCAAAGGCCAATCCTACGAGAGAACAGACCAAGCAACAAATACAGAAGATTTGCTATGCCCTACTTGAAAAATACAAAGGCACAGGCATCACGGGGCACTCCATGTTTCTTTACGACCTAAACAAGAGTGGTGTAACCATCGAACGCTTGAAGAATAAGCAGGGCAAAATATATGGTTTGAAGTTCTCCTACTGTGGCCAGACATTCAAAGCTTCCGAAATTGGCAGGGAGTTCGGATACCACTCTTTGCAAAAGAACTTTGAGATAGCCAATAAAGCTGAAACAAAGGAGACAATAACAAAAGCTCACACAATGGCACACGAGACTGCAAAAGATAAAACTCACTCAGACACAGGCTATCAACTTGTTCCTCCCAGCCGTTCATACATACCGCCTACAAAAACAAACGAAAGTTCATCTATTGCACAAGCCGTAGGAAATGTAGCAAGCACCGCCTTGAATGCTGCCGAAGAAATGATTTCGGGAGCAGGTGGACTTATTAATCCACAGACCCACGGTGATGATTATGCCGAGATGGCATGGCAACATAAACTTAGGAACCAAATCAAGAAAAAGAAGAAGCGAGGAAGAGGAATATAATCATTCTCCTTATTTTTCAATCTTTCCAAACAACAGATGGAGCAAAAGAGCGAAAATCTTATCAAAAACGCTTGTTATTCAAAGCAAATGATTATCTTTGCAAATAGAATAACAAGCGTTCTTTGTTGATGCAGAAATATGCGATAGAAAGTACTTCGCTCGTTTCCAAATCGTTACCTGTTTAGTTTGTATCATAAGGTAACTTCTTCTTTCTCAATTAGATACATTTTAAGAATTATCTTGCCGTGT
>OAUK01000733.1_pt1 | contig 13057 bp, 9 predicted proteins | sample 1495131 | NCBI WGS metagenome assembly OAUK01 (sample SAMEA2580009, study PRJEB22360) | human gut metagenome | biome: human gut; feature: human-associated habitat; material: faeces | place: Denmark | collected 2008/2010 | reverse complement strand
TATTATACTATTATATTTTATTATCTTATAGAAGAAACAGCGAAAACATGAGATTCGTCCACGTGAAATGTGAGTTGGTCCACGCGAAACATGAGATTCGTCCACGCGAAATGTGAGTTGGTCCACGCGAAATGTGAGTCTGTCCACGTTGAATTTTTAAGGCAAATAATCGAAAAGTGAGTTCGTTCACGGTAAATTTCTATTGAAATATGAGTCCATTCACGGTAAAATAGAAAAAATATGAAAAGTGAGTTCATCCACGGTAAAAACAGGTGTGATTATGGAAAAAGAATCGTTAAAAACGGCCAGAAAGCAATTAGTAGCGAAGAGAAATGATCTGGTTCAAAATGCCAGACAACCATTAACGAAAGTCCAAAATGAAGTGCTCCAGTATATGGTTTCCAAGGTGAGACCATCTGATGAGCCAGGGACGAAGTATATATTTAAATGCAGTGAATTCTATGAAATCATGGGATATGCAACGACCTCATATACGGATATCAAAGCATTGCTGTCGGAACTGAGAAAAGTGAACTGGTGGGTGGATGGAGAAGAAGGAGAGGAAGATAAAAATCTCTCTTGGTTTAATATTGTACATGCGAATCCCAAGAAAGAAACCGTGACCATTTCCTTTCATGAGGATATTGAACCCTATATTTTTCATCTCATTGAAAATAAGATGTATTTTTCTTCCTATCCATTTCATTATATCTCACTGATGAAAAGTTTTTACAGTCAGAAAATTTATGAGCAGTTGAATACTCATAAGTATGATAAACCAAAGCAAGGGAAAAAGTATCCGGAATGGATTTATGAAATCGGAACTGGAAGCAAATATGACCTTTTTACTCGAATTGCCCAGGCGGCCCCTGGGCTGGATCAGCGGATTCGATGGGATCGGAAGGAAAAAAAGGCGAAAGTTATTTCTAAGTATGATGGATTTGCTCCAGGGGAGCCGATGATTCCGGAAGGCTGGAAGAATTTTGCGATTTTCAGACGGGATGTTTTGGAACCGGCGATCCAGGAAATCAATAAGTATACGGATATGCTGGTTATGTATGAGCCGTTAAAAACCGATTTGGATGGAAATAAATACCGCAGGTATACATCCATTCGCTTTTCATGGATTCTAAAGAGTGAGGGACAAATTGAAGACACGGAAAAGCTGATTGACAGTGAATACCAAAAGAGGGAGGAAGCCAGAATCCATCAGCAGTCTTCTTTAGAGCACCGAATGGATGAGCTTCAGAAAGAATGTGATCAGTATGAGAGCGTCAGAAGACATAAGAAGCAACAGGCAATAGAAACGAAAAACAATGAGGAAGTAGAAAAACGGATAGAAGCATCGCCATATCCAGTTGCTACAAGCGAATTAGGCAGAGATTTCACAGATAAGCAGCTGCAGTTTTTATTTCGTGCCGCACTTACAAACCTTCCACCAGGAACCATCGACCTGTCAGATCGTGATATGTGGCTGGCAGATTATATTGTACATTATAAAGCGGTAATGGATGCGACTGCAGAAGATACCCGAACAAAGCCATATAATCGTCTGCTTGATCTGCTAAAGAAGGATTATGATATGGTTGCTGCAAGATATGCGGATCGTTATAAAAAAGAAGAACATGGCACGGACTCATACAATGAGCCATCTATCGCTGATATGAACAAAGTCTTTGATTCATATCTTAACCGAATCAGTAACACAAGGAATCATAAAGGAAAATAAAATGGCACAGTATAGGAAATATAAAAATGGAATTTATGGACATCGATACAAAGGGAATTATATCGTGAAGGATGAATCGAGTGGGAAAAAGATTTTTTCAATTTTAAATCCAGATAAAGAGGTTTTGGCAGACAACATTGAGAACTACTATGATGCCGAATGGGAAATTGATAAAATGACGGAAACCCAGGAAAAACTGAAGATTCTTCAGGATCTGTACAATGAGGAAATTTACATGCTAAGTAAATTTTTAGTGGAACTTATGGAAAAAGATAATAAGGAGGGGCTAAATCCAGACGAAAAAGAATTTTATGAATGGGTAAAAAAAATCAGAAAGAGGAAGGCAGAAAATAGACCGTATTAGAAACTATATAAATACCATGAGCAGTGAAAAAAACAGACGGATTACAATAAAAATTGTATCCGTCTCAGACTGTAGACAAAGTTGGTGCTGGAGTTAATCCCAGCACCACTTTTCTACATATAGCGATTCTTCTGCCAAAAATCTTAAAAAACGGGAGTATCCTAAAGTTTGTGTAAACCTTCAAACTGATGTAAGATAGACTTACCAGTTTGGAGGTTTATTTTATGGCAAGGAAAAAGGATACACCACAAAAAGCAGCCTTTCGGGAAATGATGGGCAACTACCTGAAAGAGAACAATGTAACAGTCAAAGATGGAACGGATGTCAATTCCATTATGCGGGATATGATGTCCATTATCCTGGAAGGTGCCCTGGATCAGGAAATGGATGAGGAACTGGGATATTCCAGGTATGATTATCGAAACAAGGAAACAGATAATTCCAGAAATGGCCATTCCCAGAAGACCATGCATACCAGCTACGGCGATATGGAGATTGATATCCCAAGAGACCGGAAAGGGGAGTTTGAACCACAGATCGTCAAAAAGTATCAGAATACGGTCACTCAGGACATGGAAGAAACGATCATCTCCATGTATGCCAAAGAAATGACCACGAATGATATCGAAAGCCATATGCGGGAACTCTATGACATCGAGATTTCTGACAGCACCATCAGCAGGATCACGGATAAAATCCTGCCCATCGTAAAAGAATGGCAGGAACGGCCTTTGGAGGAAATCTATGCGGTCGTTTTCATGGACGCCATCCATTACCATGTCCGTAATGAAGGCAGGATTGTAAAACGTGCGGTTTATATCGCTATCGGAATCGATATGGAAGGGCATAAAGACGTGCTCGGCATGTATGTAGGGCAAAATGAGAGTGCAAAGTTCTGGCTTTCCATTTTGAACGGACTGAAGAACCGTGGCGTAGAAGATATCCTGATCGCATGCGTAGACGGCCTGACAGGCTTTCCCCAGGCGATTGAAGCCGTTTTCCCGGATACGGAGATCCAACAGTGTATCATTCATCAAATCCGGAATACGACAAAGTTCGTTTCTTACAAGGAACTCAAGCCGTTGATGGCTGATCTGAAACGTGTATATGCAGCCCCAACGGAAGAAATCGCACGGGCTGAACTGGATGGCTTTGATGAGAAATGGAGCGGGAAATATCCCAAAATCGCAAAATCATGGAAAGACAACTGGGCGAATCTTTCAACGTATTTCAAGTATCCGGAAGCGGTCCGCCGCTTAATCTATACTACGAATACCATCGAGGGATTTAACCGGCAGCTGAGGAAGGTCACGAAATCTAAGACGGTATTCCCTTCGGATGAGAGTCTCCTGAAAATGCTGTATCTGGCCATGGTGGATATCACGAAAAAATGGACTGGACATCGACAGGATTGGGGACAGATCCATTCGCAGCTGGAAATATTTTTTGAAGAACGATTATCCGGATTATAAGCTGTTTCTGGTCTTTCAGGGCTGGCCCAGCCAGCCCTGCTTGACATGTCTGGAAACTGCATTATAATACAAGCAAGGGCAGAACCTCAAAAAATCGGCTCTGCCCAGAATAACTAATGACATATCTTATATCAGTTTTTTGAATTTACACAAAACTTGAAACGGTCTCTAAAAAACTCAAGATTTCCGGTTTTTTAGAAGCCCTGTCTCCCAGAATTCTGGCCAGCTTTTTCAGATTCATGCAGGCAAAAGTAAGCCCCGCTTTCATTTCCATCCGGGCTTTTCCAATATACTGGGTATAACGAAATCCATGTTGTTCCTTCGCTGTTCCAAAAATCCGTTCGATTGTTTCTTTTCTCAGTTCATAAATCTCTTTGTTTCCAAGAGTATGACGGATGTCTTCTGCCATTTCCATATACTCCTCCCAAACATGACGCATGACCACCTTCACATGGTTTTTACTTTCCGTACATTTATGAAGACTTGGGCAGCTGGCACATAATTCTGGGCAGCTCTGGTATTCTTTGTATCCGTCACGGTTCGTAGTCCGATAAGATAATATCTGATTTTCCGGGCATAAGTAACAATCATAAGCCTCATCATATACATATTCGTATTTACGGAAAAATCCGTATTTCGTCATTGGCCTCTTGTATGGAAACAATGGCTCCACTCCATCTTCCAGCAATTCATGGGCTATCGCCGGTGTTCGATAACCAGCATCTGCAACGATCATTGCAGGATGATAATGCTTTATCTTGTCATAGAGCGGTTTAAAGGTTCGGCTGTCATGTTCGTTTCCTGGATGAACGCTGTAACCGAGAATCCAGCCATGCTTATCACAGGCTGTTTCTACTGCGTAGGCAAAAACATGTTTATGCTCCCCTTTACGAAACCATCCGCTTTCTGGATCGGTTGTACTGCACTTTTGTGTTTTTGCTCCTTCAGGAATCTCTTCTTGAGAATCCACACTGCCTCCACTGCCGGAGGGTGGAGCATTCCGGTCTTTTTCCTTCAACGGTTTCTTTCCATGGGATTCCCGATCATTTGCGATTTCTTTCTGGAGTTCTTCTTCATACCAGAGTGCCTGTTCGTGGGCCACCCGTTTTCTCATCTTTTTGCTGTTTGCACATGCTTTAACATGAGTGGAATCTATAAAAATTTGCTCCGTATCTACCAGATTGAATTTCATGCAGTCTTCCAGTATCTTTGCAAAAATTTGCTCAAAAAGATCGGTATCTTTAAAACGGCGGGTATAATTCTTTCCGAAAGTAGAAAAATGAGGAACCGGATCCATCATATCCAGCCCCAGAAACCAGCGATACGCAACATTTACTTCGATCTCTCGAATCGTCTGCCTCATACTTTTAATCCCGTAAAGGTATTGGATAAAAGGGATTTTGATCAGCATAACTGGATCCATACTCGGCCTTCCATTATTAGGGCAGTATTTTTCTTCCACAAGATCATAAATAAACGTCCAGTCAATGGCTTTATCAATCAAACGCAGCATATGGTTTTGTGGAACCATGTCATCCATACAGAACATGATTATCTGTTCTCGTTTCTTATCTGCATTTTTAGTCATCATAAAAAACACCGCCTTTCTGATACTTCCATTATATCAGAAAAATGGTTATAAATGTAGAAAAGCCCGACTTTTACCGGGACTTTGTCTACAGTCTGAGACGGATTACAATAAAAATTGTATCCGTCTGTTACCCCATTCAACCAATGTCAACTTCCTGAAACTTCAGGCATGGCGGCGGTAATGGGTATTTTTATATTTGCTTATGTGACGGTATTTATTTCCGTCCACATATTAGTACACGATGATAATCTTAAAAATATAGCATAATTTAAAAAATTTAAAATGAGTCAGTGACAATAATATCGTTTTCCGGTGTGTAGAGAGTAAAACTTTTTACTTTTACAATTTGCTGTCCGCTTATATACATATCTGTTTCCTGGTGGAAGAATGTTTCAATGTAAGTCCGATTAGTCACTGGATCAGCGGCGATGCCAAGATGGTTATATCCGGTATCTGCTTTTTGCTCAAATAGCAGATAATTACTTTTGATTTTTGAATGGATAAGGGCCGGATCGAAGTCGATAACCGCATCTGTGTAGTTAAGAGTAGTCAGGTTATCATAAGAAAAGCTTTCGTACCTGGAAGCAATCGTATGATAGAAAGTGCTTGCTTTTACCATTGAGTCCGTAAATCGGTTGTTTTTGATCCGTTTTATGATGTATTTTGTCTGAACTACTTTGTTGTTTTTATCATTGAAAAATTGAATGAGCTGAATATCCGTAAGTTTATGTAGGCCAAGAAGATGAATGAAATTTTCTTCTTTGTATGTAAATTGAATGATAAGACCGTTGGATAATTGATATTCTGCTCTGCAGTTTTTTAAACGAATGTAGTCGTTGTATTTTTGCAGTAAAGTGTCCATGGTAGTCCGCCTGTATAGAGAAGATGAAAAATGCTCCTGACCGAAATCAGGAGCATTGCTACTCTTTAGTAAGGCTACTTGCTTTTCGGCATTACACCTATTCGGGAGAGTGAGCCGAACTCTCATTTAGGAACTCCAACCGTGAGCCGAACGACCACGACCTTCTTCGTTCAACTATATTATAACAGAAGGTTATACAAAAAGCAAGTAATCGGATTCATTTAGAAACTATATTTGGTATCAAAACTTTTGAGTTTTGATACTGGTTGCATAACTTATATTCATAAGCTATAATATTGGTATCAAAACTTATACTCATAACAAAATGGAAGAAATGAGGAATTTTTATGGTTTATGGATATGCCAGAGTTTCGACAAAAGGGCAGGCACATGACGGTAACAGCCTGGATGCACAAAAGCAGGCTCTGCAGGCCGCAGGAGCACAGGAAATCTATGTAGATACCTTTACCGGAACAAAAATGGAGAGACCGGAGTTTTCAAAGCTGCAGTCCGTGTTAAAATCCGGCGATACCTTGATTGTTACCAAACTGGATCGCCTTGGCCGATCCGTTTCCCAGGCATCCGGTCTCCTCTCAGATTTGATTGATAAGGGTATCCGGATCCATGTACTGAATTTGGGAGTTTTAAGTAACGATAGTGTCAATACGCTTATGAGAAATGTGCTGCTGGCATTCGCACAGTTTGAAAGGGACATGATTATACAGCGGACACAGGAAGGAAAAGCTCTCGCAAAAGCATCGAATCCAAATTTCAAAGAGGGAAGACCACAAAAGTGGGATGCGGAACAGCTGGATCACGCCATGAAGCTGTTGCAGACATCTTCGTATAGCCAGGTGACAAAATTAACTGGAATCAGTAAAAGTACGCTGATACGTGAAAAAAGAAAACGGCAGGGGTAAGATAGGAGTAATTTATCTGTCTTGTACTGGACGGTAAGACAGGTGATAGATTAGAATTGATACAGAATAAGAATATGAGTGGAGGAAATGAAAATGTCAATGAATGAGCTGCAGAAGCAGACAAATGCAAATATACAGGCGAAAGCCAATCTGATCTGGGAAATCGCAACTCATCTTGTTGGGCTGTTTAAGCCCCATGAATATGGCAAGGTGATTCTTCCTATGACTGTGCTGAAGCGTTTTGATGATGCTTTGAAGCCTACCAAGACTGCAGTCGTGGAAATGGCAAAAAAGCTGGATGCACAGCACATAGAAGGTGCTGCCCGTGATGGAATTCTGTGCCGTATTTCCGGTTATGATTTTTATAATACAAGTAATTATGATTTTTCAAAGCTGATTTCTGATCCGGACGGTGTGGAACTTAATTTTGAAGCGTATCTTCAGGGATTCTCTTCTAATATCAAAGATATTATTGCTAATTTTGATTTTACAAATACGGTGAAGCTGATGGTTAAAGGCGGCGTTCTGTTCGTGACCTTGCAGGAGTTTACCGATGAATATATCAATGCCGTTATCGGCCAGGGAAGACATGATAATCAATCGTTTTTTGCATTCACTGCAACACCGAAAGAAGCAACTTTGGAATCCTTCGGGACAGAAGTAGGAATAACACCGGATGGAAAGCCGATTAAGGAGCCATTTCATGTGTACTCCATGCAACAGGCTATTGAGGAGGGCTATATTCTGGATGTCCTTGCAAACTATACGACAGTGAAAGAGGCATTTAAGCTGATTCGTGTGTCGGAGGATAATCCGGAACTGATCGAGGGACAGGCATCCCGTGCTTTATTTAAGTACTATAAGCAGCATGGCTACACCATTGCCCATAAGACGGAAATGATTATGACAAACTTCCTGGAAAATTGCCGCTACCAGATAAATGGAAAGGGAAAAGCAATGGTTGTGGCAGACAGCCGTTCCAATGCGGTTCGTTATTACCTTGCTATTAAGAAATATCTGGCCGATCATGCGAGGGAATGTGTCGGCAGTGATGTGATGATTGCTTTTTCCGGTGAAGTGACTTTAGATGATTATCCGAGTGAGAAGCCCTTTACAGAAGCTACCATGAATCTGGATGAGAACGGAAAGTATATTACGACGGATAAGAAATTTCGCAAGGTATTTCATAGCAGTCAGTACAATATCCTGGTTGTCGCAAACAAATATCAAACCGGTTTTGATGAACCGCTTCTTCACACTATGTATGTAGATAAGAAGCTGCGAGATGTGACTGCGGTACAGACGCTTTCCCGTCTGAATCGTACTACACCTGGCAAAAACAGTACGTTTGTTTTGGACTTTGAAAATATGGAAGAAGATATTAAAGGGGCATTCCTGCCGTATTATACGACCACTATGCTTGAAGGAAATACAGACTTGAACCGGGTGTATGATTTCCGAAACAAAATCCGTGATTTTATGCTGTACAATTTTGAGGATGTAGAGACATTTAATCAATTTATGGCAAAACAGACGAATAAAAGCCAAGACGCCGCCGCTCTTGGCAGGCTGTCGGGGATGTTCCGGCCAGTTATTGCAAGATACATGGATTTAAGTGAAAACGACCGTTACACGCTCCGAGATTATGTGCGTAAATTTAATAAGGCATACGCTTTTGTGACGCAACTGGTTCGGCTGCATGACAGAGATTTGTTCAATGAATATCAGTACACCTTACATCTCATTCGCTTACTTCCAAGAACCAGCGGGGACGAGTTTGTAGATATTGAAGATAAAATTAAATTGGAGTATGCATCTCTTACAGAAACATTCCGCGGGGCAATCACTTTGGATGAAAAGCCACCGGCATTTGTTCCTAGTGGCAGCATTAGTCCAAAGGTTCCAAGTAAAAAGAAAGATACTTTACAGAGTATCATTGATAAGGTTAATGAACGATTCAGTGGTAATTTTACTGATGCGGATCGAGTTATCATTGAAGGAATCTATCAGATGTTTATGAAAGATTCTGAGGTTAAGAAGTTCAAAAAATATGCGAAGGATAATAGCACAGAAATGTTTGTACGTTCTTTATTCCCAGATAAGTTCCGTGATATCGTGACACAGTGTTTTTTGGATAATAATTATTCTTTTTCAAAGCTCTTTAATGATCCTGACTTCTATCAGAAGGTTCAGGATGCTATGGCTGCGGAATTGTATAAGGCACTGAGAAAAGATTGAAGAATCAGTCCCAAAACGGAACTCATGAAAGGGACAGATCTATGCAACACCCAGCCAGTAGAGACTGGGTGTTGCATAGATCATGGATCTTCTACTTGCCAGGTTCCCAAACCATATCCCGTCTTTGACAGTAAAATTTAGAAAAACACCGGAGACCGTTTCAAGTTTTGTGTAAATTCAAAAAACTGATATAAGATATGTCATTCGTTACTCTGGGCAGAGCCGATTTTTTGAGGTTCTGGGAGTATCCCAAACACCGTGGAAAGGCTTGTTTTATATAGCTTTTCCAGCGGTGCTTTTTCGTTTTACAATATAGTCTTTTTTGATGAGAATTAAGAAATGCGTTTTTTATTATTTTGTAGGTGGTTGTTTGCTCAATTTTTGAATTTCTTTCATTTTTCGTTTGGTAATAAATTCATAGTCTGTTTCAAAACCAACCATTTTGTGCAAGGCATCTGTAAGTTGTGTTGATCTGTAAATTGGTATAAATCCCTGTCCTTGGATATCTGCGAATTCATACTCTTTTAATGTCGATAAAATTTCGTCGCACGTATATTTCTTTCCGAGTTTTTTCTCAAGCAATCGATAAATTAAAAGTGCCAAAAAGCATACAAGGAAATGAGCCTGGATTCGATCCTCACGCTGCACAAACACGGGTCTTGCAGCAAAATCTGTTTTCATAATCCGGAAGCAGGCTTCTATCTGCCATCTGCTTTCACTGACTCTTAAGATAGATTCTGGCTCATCATCAAAAAGGTCTGTACAAACGGCATAGAGACCATCATACTGCGCCTCATCTGCGATCTTCTCCTCATCTAAAAAATACAGGATATCTGCAATTTCTCCATCCTTTGTGACGGCAGCTTTATCAATAAACCTTGCCGGATCGTTTGGATTCTTTCGATTCTTTTTGTGTTTCCCGTTCGCCAGCATTGCTTTTGCACGTTCGATCTGCTTATCACGGATTTCTTTCTGATAAGCGGCATATTTAGGCGAATAGGTAATCAACAGACGTTGTTCCATTTTTTTCGAACTGTAAGGCTCTTCTTTGTAAAATACTTCGTTCTTATCCCCCTCTGCCAGTTCATCTAAACTGACTGCCTTGTGGTCAGAAAGCCGCCGGAAATTTTTACGGCTGAGTGCCAGCTCCCGATATTCCTGAGACAGTTTTTTAATCGATTGAGTTACAATGTGGGCCCGCTTTTTTGTATGGTTCAGGATTCGGTTATTTTCAGAAGCGAGCCCTGCGTCTGAGCAGAAAATAAATTCATCACACCCGAATTCTTCAATCACCTTTTTTTCGAGAGGTTTTAAGGATGTCTGTTCGTTTTGGTTTCCAGGAAATATGTGGAATGCCAGTGGAATTCCGTCCCCATCGGTAAAGAGTCCCATTTGTATAATCGGATTCGGGCGGTTTTCTTTGCTTTTTCCGTATTTTTTGCTCCCATCTTCCTGCTCGATCTCAAAGTAATAATTCGTGCAGTCATAGTAGAGAATGCCGTCATTACGTTTTAATACTGTTTTGGAATTGCGATAGACCTCTGACTGTATCAGATCGCATTCTTCTGAAAGAACGCTTAAAGCCCGGTATACATCATGGAGCCGGTATGCAGGCGGCTCCAGAAAGCTTTTGGAAGCTTCAAAGGAAGAACGCTTACTGCCAGGTTCCAAGATCCTTGTATAAATGAGATCGGATAAAATCGCATTCAGGTCATAAGAATAATGGTGCTTGTCCCGGATTTTTCTGCAGACTTTGTTTAAGCCAAGTTCATAATAGAGAGATTGAAGGAAGAGGTAACCTCCCTCGAATTTTCTCCGCTCCCCATGAGGAATTTTTCGATTTGGATGAAAGGTAATCGGAATACAGTGGTTTTCTTTTTCCAGTTCGAATTTCTCTGTTTCAATACGGGCCTGTTCTTTTGCCCAGGCCATGACATCATCCCTTGTAGGGCCATGTTCGATCAGTAAATCTTTTAAAGTGCCAAGTTTTCGGATCGTTCTTGAAGTAGATTTTCCATTGGCGTCGATATAGGACTGTTTTATATAAAAAGACTCAGCGTTTTTTGATTTTGATGTATTTACTTTCAATTTGATCACCTCAAAAGGTATTATACCACAAAAAGACCAAAAAGCCTATATACAAAAACAAAAAAGTTGACAAAAAAAATAAGCCTTTATGCGGCTTACAAGCCATTTTCAGAGAAAAAAGGTGTCAAAGCCCTGGTTACTTTGCACAAAAAACTTGACAATTAAAAGAAAATATGATTTAATATGTCTATAGAAATTTAGCGATGTCCCCTACATATTGTAGGTTTTATGTTCTCTAAAAAATGAAAACGTTTCCAAATTCCCGCAAGCAGGCGGGGATAACTTTTTAAACAAAATGAAAACGTTTCCAAAAAAACGAACATTTGCGCAAAAAGGTAGAAACATGAAGGATAAAGAAGCAAGATATGCGTACGGTTTTTTGTTGGCGATCAGTTTTTTGGGAACTGGTATGCTGGCGTTGATTACATTCCCGAGAAGCATTCGTCTGGTAGATGTGGGAATATCGGTAGCATTTTATGGTTTTTTGATTTCTGTATCGAATGGGCTTACAGGATGCCTGAATGTTTTCTTTGGCAGATTGATTGATAAATATGCATGCTTAGAGCAGGTGCTAAAGAGTATGCTTGTTTTATCCTTATTGGGACATGGTGTTTTTGCATGTACCAGGAATCCGGGAATCTTAGGGACGATGTTTGTTGTAGAAATGGCTGCGGACAAGATTTTCTCGACATTTATGTACCGTTTGATAGAACGTATTTCCGGAAGCCGGTATGGGTCAAGTCTTGGAATATATAAAATAGCAGGTTCTGCTGCATGGATTATTTTTGCCGCTGCGTCTGGCTTTGTTGTAAAACAGTTTAGCTTTCGGAGTTTGGCTTTGCTGGTGGTTTTCATGGGATGTATGAAGCTGGTGTTGTTTATAAAATTGTTTGAACTTTATAAAAGGTATTCCCCAGAAGGTCCGCAGGCACAGTCTAAGGCGAAATTGAGCGTTACGGTCGGAGTGATCAATCTCTTTTTCTTATATATGCTGATGCAGCTTCAAAGTAACGGAGGATTTTCATATTTACAGATTTATTTATCCAGGGAACTTGGGTTAGATGAAATTATTTCCGGAATTATTATTTCTTCTTCTGGTTTCTTTGAAGTTTTTATATCGGTAGGGATTGGAAAATTATGTGATCTCAGTAAACGAATGTCGCATCAGGTTTTGGTTGCCGGATGTATCCTATCGGCGATCCGGTGGTTATTGCTGGCGTCAGCGGGATCTATTCCTATATTGATTTTTACACAGCTTTTGCATGGCATAATGATTTGTACAATAAATATTACGTTTATGAGTTATTTAAGACAGGTGGTGCGTGCGGAAGAACTTGGTACGATGCTTGGTTTTATGGGGGCTTTAAGCAGCTTTGGAACAATTGTGGGAGCTGGTGTTTTTGGCTATTTCAGCGAAATGTATTCATTGAAAATGGCGTATTATGGTTTGGGTTTCTTTTCGCTAATAGGAGTTGGGATTTATTTGTTGGAAGAAAAATTCTTTTCAGCAAGAAAAATAATAAAAGCGGGGAGAGGAGGATGAACAGATTCGATTAGCGCGAAAAGTTTGGTTAAATAAAGAAGGATGAAAGAAGTCAGCTATAGAATTATAGCTGCAAAATAAAAAGGAAAAGGAGAGTTTTTATGAAAAAGATGGTTAGAAGCATGGTGGCAGCATCTCTGGCCGGTGTTATGGCCGTTTCATTAGCGGGCTGTGGAGGCAATAAGCAGACTCCGGCAGAAACAACGGCGGCTGTAACGGGGGGCCGCCAGACCGGCGGAAAAAACCGCCC
>OAUK01000732.1_pt1 | contig 13064 bp, 10 predicted proteins | sample 1495131 | NCBI WGS metagenome assembly OAUK01 (sample SAMEA2580009, study PRJEB22360) | human gut metagenome | biome: human gut; feature: human-associated habitat; material: faeces | place: Denmark | collected 2008/2010 | reverse complement strand
TCGCCGGTGCCGTCGCAGTTGTAGAAGTTGCTTCGGTCGCCATCGGTTCGGCTTGAGTCGAATGCAAGGTAACCGGTTGTTCACCACGTTGAATAGCGGCCAGTTCCTCTGCCGATTCGTAACCGGTCAAACCCGTAGTACCCGATGTCGTTACGCCCGTAGTGCCTACTGTCGTATCGGCTGCCCATACAGGGCAGGTCATAATGGCACTCACTGCCATAATAGCCAAAAGTTTCTTGTTCTGCGTCTTCATGCAAAATCCTCCGTTATTTTTGTATTGATTCAGTACTTCGCAGACTGTGTCGTGCTGCTTGTACGGTCTCTTGAACCTGTGCCGAAGTCATGACCTGACTTGCGGCCGGGGCACTCACCTGTTCCGGCTGAGTCGTATGTACACTTACTTGTGTATCCCCTTCAGTGTATGTCTGTACGGTTTCGACGGTCTGTGCCGGCACCTGTACTGCCGCTTCTTGCCGTGGCGGCGCTTCGTAGCGGAGCGGCTCGGCTTTCACCCACTCCGTACCTACTTCCGAGGGCGGTGCCGTATAGGTAGCTCGAGTCTCCCCGTGTCGTACGGCTTGCCCCAAAGCCAGCCAAAGCAATGCGATAACAAGGGCCGTCGCTACGGCTCCGTAACGCATGAGATTTTTCCCTGCGCCGTGGTTTTTACGCAAATTTTTCATTTCCGCTTCAGCCAAGAGAAGACTTAATTCCCCTTGTACGTCCGAACTGCTGCGAAACGATTCTTCCGCCTTGTCTAACCAGACCTTAGCCGAACGAACCCGCTCCGCCTTGTCCCGGTCGGCTTGCTTCATACGACATCCCCCCTTTCGGATACATATAGAATCCGTCATAAAGGGTCAAAGTATTACTCCGATTATACCGTAAAACAGCGAAAATATCACTATTTTTCTGCATATTTCTATGTTTTTTACCCTTATTTGCCCGAAATTATTTGTTTTTCTTCATCCATCGGCCGAACATGCCTCGAATACGCCGCACGCCTCGCTTTTGCAAACGATATACATAAGGAAGACTCACATCCAGATCGGCGGCCACCGCCTTGGGTTGTCTGTCCTTCAAGTAAACGGCTTCCATAATGAACTGTTCCTTTTCGGGCAGACGTGCCATAAAGGCCCCCACTTGTTCTAAGAGCAACTGTCTATTCGTACGGTCGCCCAAGTCTTCACTGTTATCAGACAACATATCGCCTAAGGTCAAACCGTTTTCATCCGGTTCGTCTATGGACACATTGGCGGACTTGCCTTCTTTTTTCAACCAATCGACGATTTCCCCGCGAATACGGTGAACGGCATAGACCGAAAAAGCTACGCCCAACTTATAGTCATACCGTTCAACGGCTTCAATGAGTCCCAAATTCCCTTCTTGCAAGACATCGGCCATATGTTCTTCGCCTACGTGCCAACGCAGAGCTTCCCGAAAAACCAAGGGCTGATATTGCTCGATAAGGCGGCCTCGACTATCCATACAGCCTTCATCCTTATACGCCATCCAAAGCCGCTTTTCTTCGTCAGGTTTCAATAATGTAATTTTTTGCAATTCTTCCAAATACGAACGGAGCAATATAACTCCTCCTTATATGAGCGGCATTATCTAAAAACTGTATCTCCAGCTGCCGCCTACATATGCATTCTTAGGAGAACGCCATGCATCTACACTGAATCTGCTTCCCAAATTATACTGCATGCCGACACGATTGTCATTGTGATTAAGACCGAAGGCGGCAGTTAACATGAAATTGTTAAATAAATATTTACCCATCTCAATATTATAGTAGTTTTTATCATCTCCCGAATCGTGAGCCGAAAGATCGAGATTTCCCGTCGTAACGGTCAACATATCAAGAGACAAGGCGTCCTCCAATTTCTGAGTAACGCCCAAACTGTTCAGGGTAAAGCGTATACCGCTACCGAGGAGGGAATTCATATCATCACTGTTTAAAGAGCTGTCATGCTTATCCGCATTGCGCAACGTAATAAGCGAAATAATTTGTGTCCGTGACAAGGGCGGATCCGATTGGAAGTTCATGTCCATATCATCCGCCGGTCCCGTGAGATTCAAGAATACCGCATATTGACCGACACGCGTATTGGCCGACAGGTTTATGTAAGGAATAAAGGAAGTACCTTTAAATTCCGCCCGACCTTGAATAATTTGGAAACGCGTATCCAAATAACGTACACTGCCGCGTGTTACGTCGAAGTGACCTGTAGCATAGGGGGATTTTACGGTGCCTTTAAAGGTCGCATCGCCGGTTACCCACACATCGTACAGGCCCGAATTATAGAAACGAACCTTGTCACCGGCCTTGACGGTTATATCAAGGGCCGCATTCGTATCCGAATCGGACATAACCAGTGCCAGGGGGATATCGATAGTCGCATCGTGTACATCCATATTGCCGCTTATGAGAGGCAAATCCCCGTTTTTCGACACGGTCAGTTCCCCGTCGACAGGTCCTTTGTAGTAGTCACAATCAAGAGCCAACCCGTGGGCCCCCACAGTAAGACTGTAATCGGTAGGCGTCGTACCTTCCCATACCGCCTTACCCTTAACATCATAATAGCCCTTATCGCCCTTGCCCTTCTTATCCATTATGCCGTGGCTTTCCAAGGTAGCCGAATTGCCGTTAAAGATGAGGTCGCCGTTTACACTGTCCAAGGGATTGGATATGCCCTTCAATTTGGCATATCCGTTTCGTACCGTCACAGAGCCGTTAAGTTGAGGATTCTGTACCGTACCGCCTACGATGATACGCCCCGTCATAGCGCCTTTGGCTTCTTCTACCCAAGGCGTCAGGAAGGCCAAGCCGTCGAGGCCTGCATTGTCAAGACGCAATTCTACATGAATGGGTCCGTCCGAAATATCATCTCTCAAGGCGGCCAGAGGAATCGTCCCTGCTACCGTTGCCTTGTAAGGAGAACGGGTCAAGGATGCCTGGTTCAGTGAAATAACGCCGTTTTTAACGTTAAAGAGGGCAAAGGCATCCGTAAAGGGGACGCCGTTTAAGGTACCGCCCGTAAGTTGAACGGATCCTTCGGCCACGGGGTTATCACTCGTACCGCTCATGTTTAAAGCAAAGTCGATTCGTGAATCGACGGGTACGGAATTCGTGCCTGTTACATCTTGTAAAATGGCCGTCGAAAAATTCTTGGCCGCAATTTGAATGTTAACCGGACCGTGTACGGCGTAGCTTCCCTGTGCCGCCAAAAGACCGCCGTCTACATGAAGAGACAGCTTGTTGACCTGTAAGACCCCGGCTTCAAAGGTTACGTCAATATCCGACGGTTCAATGTCGTGTCCGTCCATTACGCCTTGCGTAATCTGTCCTTGAATATGCGCATTGGGATTATCCGTCGTGCCGTCAACGGAAATATTCCCGTCCAGACGTCCCGTAATCTTGGTAAGCGGCGCCTTGGTTATCTTAATGATATTTTCCAGACTGCCGCCGTCTACGGATGCGCGGGCAATAATACGACCGTTGTTGCCGTTATGCATCAATTCGGCTTCGTACTTACCGTCACCTTGGGTAAATCCGAAACGATGAAGCCGTAAAATACCGTCACCGTACGTGAAGTTCCCTGAAATATTATCCAACGGCAAGTCGTTAACAACTAAAGAAGCGCCTTTTACGGAACCGCCTACAGACGGATTATCCAAGGTACCGCCTACATGGGCCTGTAAGTTGAGGGCTCCCTTCAAAGATACGTCTTTACGATGAATGAGCCGATCCGTTTCCAAATTCGATCCGTCTACGTCGAGGTTCAATCGATCTCCTACAGTGCCGGAAAAGTGTACCGTCGCATCATAAGCGGACACACGCCCGTTCGTCAATTCCCACACACCGTTGGCCATACGGTAATCAGTCTGTACGTAGTCATAAAGATAGCCTTTGACGGAACCGTAAGAAAGGATGACCTTACCGTCCACAGACGGATTATCCGTCGTACCGCTTATATGGACCGTATTATTAACCCAACCCGTAAATCCGGTCAGGTCTTTACCCGTAGCCTTCAACACTTGTTCCAGACGTGCATGTTGCGTATCAATCTGCAAGTCCAAGATACGGCTATCGAGATTTATGCTTCCCGATGCGCGATGTGAACCGTCTTTATAGCGATACGTTAAGTCATCAATAACAATTTGCCGTCCCGTACCGTGCAAGTTGCCGTAAATATTGTCGAAGCCCATGCCGTTGACAGATCCGTCTGCAGCGTTTAAATCCATACTCCAGATTGGATCCGTACCGCTTACGTGAACAACAGCCGATACAGTCCCGCGTAAGTCCGCTCCTGCCAAGCCGGAGAACATATCCAGGGGAGCTTCCGTAATGATAAGGTTCCCGTCCGTTTGTCCGTCCGAAAGGCTGTAAGCGAAATCGCCACGAAGCGTACCGCCACCTATGAAACCGTGAATCCCCGTAAGTTGCAAAATTCCGTTACCGTAATGAACATCGGTCGTAATGCCGTCCAAGGCTATGCCGTCGTAAGAAAGACCGTTCCCCTGTGCCTTGCCCTGAACAACCACATTATTCAAATCATTCGTATTACCGCCGACAATGAAATCACCGCTTATAATAGCTCCCAAACCGGCCGGAACGCCGGGCATATCACCTACGGAGACGGAGTCGGCGTGTAGCGTAGCTCCTATATCGCCGGATTCGCTATTCCAACGACCGTCGGCCTGCAAAGTGCCGCCGTATAAGTTCGCCTCAAGGGATTGAAGGGTAGCCACATGATGAATATAAGACACATCAGCCTTAGCCGAATCGACAGTAAAGCCGCTGTACGTTACATGATTCAGAATCATCTTTCCTTCAAGACCCAAGTCGGAGGGAGTCCCCCAAAGGCGACCGTGATAGCCGACCGTACCGCTTACATCCACATTTCGCCCTACAGTCAGGGCCCCCATATCTACCCGATCCGCATCGACTTTTAAGTCAAAGACGGGCACATTACCGTTAATCTTAACAAGACCTGAAAGAGCCACGGCCTGATTGTTCACCTTAGCGTGCACATCATTTAAGTGCAAATCCGTATCGAATAAACGGATTTGACCGGTTACATCGGAAACACGATAGTCTCCGTATACAAATCCCAGATGATTCAGGTCGGCCTGCCCTTCAGCAAAAAAGCCGTCATGAGATTCCCTCATATGGAGAAAATATTCACCGACACCGCCCTCTGTCAAGCTCACACCCGTATCGACAGGCACGTAAGAAGCGGCAAAGGCCGCCGAAAGGCCGCTGCCCTTCACTTTGATATCATAATCACGTGCCGACACGTAGTGTACTGAAACGGATACAGCCTGTCCGTCAACGGAGGCTGTCGCATCTCCGCGTACAGAAGGATAATCCGCTAAGGATACGGAGCCGTTCACCTTTTCAACGACGGCCGTCTTCCCCTGTGCCGGAGCAACACGAAAAGTCCCGTCATGTATGAGAATATTCGAGCGCAGAGCCATCGGCTGATCGGGCGACTGCTTTTTGAATAATTTCGTTACATTCCAGGACTTATCCGTCGGATTTTGCCATACATGAAGAACGGGAGTCTTTACATCCACCGAATCGACAGCCCCTGCCGTATCGCCTGACGAAAGAGATGACACGACCGCCTTGAAAGGATTGATCGTAACGTCAACCTCCTCACTTTCCAGCACGCATCTTCCCTGTGCATCCGCAACGGCTACGTCTGTAAAGACGACTTTCCCTGTAAGGGATATATGCATATCACTAAATGTCAGGGTGCCGTTTATTTTTTCATCGGCCAAGGACGTAATCATCTGCGGTAATCGGGGCCATAGAGCCGTGCGCATCCAAATAAAGGCGGCGCCGAAAACCACCAAAAAGATGATAACGACACTTGTAAACAAGCGGTATCTCTTCATGAATGGTAACTCCCGTATTTCATCTATAGACAAAGAGAGAATTGCAGCAAACAATTCTCTCTCTTATGTATTTATAACTTATGCATTCGTCGGAATAACCGCGCCCGTACGAACATCCATGCCCATCGCTTTTTCAAGAGTTGCAATACCTACATTGTAGTCATAGAGAGCTTGAATGTTGTTCGTGCGAGCCTTATCCAGATTAAGCTGAGCATCGAGAACATCCAAGTTAATGCCCACACCGGCCTGATAACGAACCGTCGCGATTTTGAAGCTTTCCGTAGCCTGATTTACTACGGTCTGGGTAGCTTGTACACGCTGTGCTGCACTGCGAATAGCAAGATATGCCTGTTTTACTTCGAGTTGTACGGCTTCGCGAATCTTCTGTTCATTTTCACGAGCTTTTGTGAAGGCTTCCTTAGCTTCTTTGGTCTTAGCTCTTGTCGCACCGCCGTCCCAAATGGGCAGGGATACGGTACCCTGGAGCTGCCACCCTTTATTCTTAGTGCCCGGGAAATCCGTGTCGAACCAGTTACGGCCTGCACCGACAGCTACGGTCGGGCGATACCCCGACTGAGCTACACCGATATTTTCATCCGCTTTTTCTACAGCTAAAGCCGCCTGTAATACTTCGGGACGATATTTCATAGCGTAGTCGAGAGCGTCTTCCAAAGACATATTGTATTCGTTAAACGGCAAACTATGGTCCGCCAACTCCAACCGTGTATTAATAGGAAGTCCCAAAATATTATCTAAAGACGCTTCCGCATTGGCCACATTATTGGCTGCCGTTACGGCATCGGTCTTCGAGTTGGCCAAAGATACATCCGATGTCAGTACATCAAGTTTGGCAACGGTGCCGACGTTGTACTGTGCCGTTACATTACGAACGTGTCCTTCCAAATTCGTCACCGATGTATCATATACGTCTTTCAACTGTTTATACGCCAAGAGAGCGTAATATCCCTTAATGGCGTCGAGTTTCGTCTGCTGTTCAACGCGCAGCACTTCTTCTTGTGCCGTCGTCTTACCCAACTTGGCAATTTCCATCATGCCTTCTACCTTACCGCCCGTATACAAAGGAATGGACACACTGAGCCCGTTTGTAAAACGGTTACCGATTGTCGAGACCCCGGCAACACCCGTTTGCGACGAGCTGCGAGTAGCGGCAAAACTATAATTTACATTCGGCATCTTACCGGCCCGTGCTTCGTTAATGGCATATTCAGCCGACTTCAAGTCATAGTGAGCCATTTTAATGTCCCGATTGTAATCCAAGGCCATGCCTACTGTACGGGGCAATGTAAGCTGTACCGCTTCATTGCGAGGCACGCGACCGACGACGATAACCGGATCGGCCTCTTTCTTTTTAGCCGCTTTTTCAGCTCGTTTTGCCATATCCGCATGAATTTGTTGCGACAATTTTTCACGTAACTCAGGCGGTACATCAGATTTACGGCTGTCTGAAAGCTCTGCCGAAGCCGCATGTTTAACGACGTCCGTCGCATCTAAATGTTCCGTCGTGTCGGCTGCGCCTGCAGCGGCACTGATAGATGTAAGCATGATTGCTACTAAAATCTGCTTGGAAATTTTTTTATTCATTACAAAACCTCCGTAACCGTATTCGGTCGTATTAGAAGACATAGTTAATCCCGTAATAATTACCGCCGTCGGATCTCGACATGGGGCGAGTAAATTGCCCCATAAGGAAGATGTGCGGATGAATCTGATATTGGGCCGTCAAACGATAACGCCAGTCGTTGGGGTCATACCCTTCAAGAGAAAAGCGAAATTTGCTGTGTGTAAAGAAATCGGCCCCTATACCGAACTTACCGTGTATCAACCCGGCCCTTGCGGCATAGTCTTTATAAGCTCTGCCGTATTGCAAATTAAGCTGCGTACCGTCTCCCACGTCTTCCGCACCGACAAGTGCGAAAGAGTCGCGACGGTATAACTTAAAATTTGCGCGACCGCTGACCTCATTTCTCGTATCATTATACAACATGCCGGCTTCGCCTTCCATGTTCATACCGCCACCTCCGAGCAGGCCGTTTACCTTTTCGGAAATCTGTGCCGTATTATGCAAGGTTTTCCGAATGTCCGCACTGCTCTGCGGGTCCGTGGCGATATTTTCCATCTCCCCCGCAATGACCGTAAACCGGTCCGTAATAACCTTGATATTTTCCAGGGAACTGCGCATATCGGCGCTCATCTTTCCGTCACCGTCCATGCGTTGTACCGATTCATTCAATTGTCCCGTAATAGCTGCCATATTGGCCGTCATCTGCTGTACATTACCGGCATTGGCCGCCAACATATCGTTTACATTGCCCGTAATTCCGGCAATATTTTGAATGGAGCCGCGCATAGCCCCCTGTGTCTTTTCGTCACCGATAACGTAGTTGACGTTTTTCATCATGTCGTTTACGTTGTTCAGCAACTTATTGGCATTATCCATAACATCGTCAACCGACTTGACCTTGTCACCTTGTAAGGTACCGCCGTCCGTCACTAAATGTTGCGTATCCTGTCCGGGCGTAATAGACACCAGTTTCTCACCCATAAGACCGTCCGTCGTAATGACCGCCTTCGAGTCCTTCGGAATTTCCGTGCCTTTTTTCAGTTTCAAAGTCACTTGCACCCCGTCTTTACCGGCCGTTACGGATTCTACCTTGCCGACGTTGACGCCTACGTAGCGCACGGTATTACCGGCCTGTAACCCGTTGGCATCACTGAAAGCTACGTGTACCGTAAGTCCCGACGAACGAAACAAATCGGCATGGGACAAGCCGACGACTACAAAGAATAATAAGAGTACGCCGACAACGGTCATAATCCCGACCTTGACTTCCGCCGTCATATTCTTCATTATCTCTCGCCCCCTTCTCGTCCTTCTTTTCCGCCTGTAATGAAATAGCGGACTTTTTCATTCGTCGTATTTTTAAATTCTTCCGTTGTTCCTATCATTTCAAATCTTCCGTTTTCCAAATACACCATTCGGTCAGCTACTGAAAAGGCCGACTCCATATCGTGTGTAACGACGACCGATAAAGGATGCATACTTTCCTGCATGGCCTTAATCAGCCGACTGATATCGTTACTGCGCACCGGATCGAGACCCGCTGTCGGTTCATCGTATAAAATAATCTTCGGATTTAAGGCTACGGCCCGTGCCAGACTGACACGTTTTTTCATGCCCCCCGACAAGTCGTTGGGCATCATCTCTTCAATGCCGTCCAGCCCGACGGCATGAAGCTTCTCGGCTACGATTTTCCGAATTTCTTCTTCTTTAGTCTTCGTATGCTGCCTTAAACCGAAGGCCACGTTTTCACCGACTGTCATGGAGTCAAAGAGAGCCGAATACTGAAAGACCATACCCATATGGCGTCGAACTTCATCCATCTTTTCTTCCGAATAGTCCGTAATATCTTCGCCGTCAATGTATACCCTGCCGCTCGTCGGCTTTTGCAACCCCATAATAAGTCGTAAGGTCGTACTCTTGCCGGAGCCGCTGGCACCGATGACGGCCAGAGTTTCGCCGTCGTGAATATCCAAATTGACATGGTTTAAAATAATTCTGTCGTCATAAGCGACGGTTATATCTTCTAAACGTATCATAGGTCGCTCCTAGTATAAAATGACGGACAAAATATAATTCGTTATAAAAATAAAGATAATAGACGTAACGACGGACTTCGTCGTCGCCTGCCCTACCCCTTCAGCCCCGCTCTTGGCATGCATACCTTCAAAACAGGCTACAAGGGCGATAATACCGCCGAAGACACCGGCCTTGATAAGACCAAAAAGGACATCACTGATTTCCGTAAAGAACTCGATGGAATGCATGTACGTGTAATCCGTAAGTCCCGCACTGAAAACGGCTACACAATAGCCGCCGCCCGTACCGATGAGATACCCGAAAAAGGTCAATAACGGTACCATAAACACGCAAGCAACAAAGCGCGGCACGACCAGATAAGCCACCGGGTCCGTAGCCATACAGCGCAGGGCGTCAATTTGCTCCGTTACCTTCATCGTCCCGATTTCAGCCGTCATAGCCGCACCGACGCGGCCGGCTACGACAACACCTGTCAGAATGGGGCCCAATTCACGCCCCATGGCGACGGACATAATGCCGCCCAACGTCGACTGCGCTCCGTATCGCATGAGAATATCCACGATTTGCAGGGTCATAACCATGCCGGCAAAGAGCATAGTCAGAGCGACAATGGGAAATGAATCTACACCGAGGTGTGCCATTTGATTTATGGTCAAATCCCGACGAATACGGGGCATTTGTTTTATAGTTTGTCCGAAGAGAACGGAAATAACTCCGACTTCCTCGAAAATGTGCAGAGTAAAGCGTCCGATACGCTCCAATAGGTGTTGCAAAACTGCCTCCTTCAGACACTCTGTAACCATATATGGAAAACTATCGATAATTCTCCAGTTTTCATAAGGTTAATCATATCATGAACAAGAGTATTTTTCAAATGTTTTTCGCATTGAATCGCCGTTTTGAGCAGTTTTTTACGAAAAAAAGGAACGGATAATATCCGCTCCTTTTTCGCTCTCATGAAAACTTATTCATCCTTTTCGTCCGTAGTCGGGTCGGCATCCTTGTCGCCATGATTCTTTTGAGCATCCGAGGCTGTCTTATCCTTATGAGACGACGCATTTTTATCGCCGTTTTTACGGGCTTTCACATCATCCTTCTTCCCCGTTACGTCACTGTCTTCACCGTCCATCGATTCAACGAGACTGACTTGGCCGCTATGAGACTTTTTGCGCTTAGCCATCTCGGCATCCCGTTTGGCCGGTGTCATAACCTTAATGGTAATCTGCCCGTCGCCGTGAATAATATACGGCGTATCGACAACCGATTTGGCTTCGTCGTCATCGTCATGTTCGCTGAGAAGCTTCTTTTTCGGCTTTACCAGGGATTTGTCCGTTTCGACAGGTTCCTTCCCTTGAATTTTCAACTTCGCCGTCGTCGACTTTTCATCGTTGACCATGCTTACATTCTGTTCAAGGATTTCGATAACGATTTGGTTGTTTGAATCTTCTTCTTCGATTTTCTTTTTCAAGTCGGCGAAGTCCTTATATGTTCTCAGGCGTTCAAGGATTTCATCCGTCAAATTATACTGCTGTTTCTGAATGAGGTACGGCAAAGGTACGACACCGCCGCCGCGTACTTCCAGAACCATGTCGCCCAGAGGCTGATCTTCCGGTACGACGAAAGACATATCCTTAATTTCATCTTCGCCCCGATAAGGGTGAATCTTCACCTTGAAGTAAATCGTATCGCCGGGGCTGACGACAACGGGAGCCGCCGTAGCATCGACAATCCGAGCCGACTGTTTAGCCTGCGTAAGAGATATATCCGATTCTATGGATAAAATAGGATATTTAATAAATTCGTTGTGCTTCAAAATATCTAGGACATTATACAATTCGTCAATGGATTTTTCGTTAATATTATCTTCCGAATAATACATATTGTGACGAGTAATGCTCTTATCGTCACCGTCAGCCGAACGAATAGTGTAAGCAATGGTCGCCGTACCGCCGCCCTTGCGGTCTATAGTCTGGTTTACCGTGTTATAGACCGTCGTCGATGCCAGGACGGGAGTCAACTCGTTGTCTTCAATAATTTTTACGTGCTTCGTTTTAGCTGCCAACGTGTCCCTGTCGGATACATGAATAGTCACGGGAATACCCGGTGCGACGGCCCCGTATTCACCGGCAATACCCGAGCCGCGGTCCTGATCGATTTTACCGACTTCCGCACCTACGGAGCCGAGTTTAAATGAGCTGTCGTAGTTGTTTACAATCGTAAAAATATAAGCGTTGTGCATAAAATAATCAATACTGCCGCGTTTTAAGAAAGGATGCCCGAAGGCGACGATATGCTTGTCGTCCACATACGTAACGGTACCGATGGCCCCTAAACGCATGTCGCCGTCTACGAAGGCGGCGGCAACGGAGCTGCCCGCTTCCAAAGGATAGGCCACGTTATCATCCCCTGCCGAGGCCGTGTCGACAGGTTGGAAGTTGTAGGACTTCAACTTGTCCTTCATCCACTGCATAGAAAGAGAATCGAATCCCGAAGCCATTAAAGGCGTGGCAATAGGTACCAATTGCGTTTCTCTGGCATTAAATTCGGGGATTTCTTCTTTTGTCGGATCGTTCCAGAGCTTTACCATGTCTTCAATGGGTGTAATCATACCCATACGGGATTTGGTAAAGGACCACCCGTAAGCGACGGCACCGACAAGTTTCCCGTTAATATATACGGGACTTCCCGACATGCCCTGCGCAATACCGCCCGATTCTTCTATGAGGGGTCCCGAGAACTTGGCCAAAATCAAGTCCCCCGACGGGCCTGCATTTTTCATAATTCCCAGGACTTCTACCGGGAAGGTTTCTATCTTTCTGCCGTGAGCTACCGTCTTGGCATACCCTGTCATGCCCGGTTGAACATCCTTAACGGACATAAAGGTTTCGGCCTGAACCGAAAAAGCGGTAAGACAACAGAAAGCCGCCGTCATTGCTGCTGCAACACGGCGGAATTTCCGTAGTATATTCATCTCTTATTCCGCTTCCACCACAACTACCGTTTCGCCGGCATTGACTGTACTGCCCGCTCCGACGGCAACGGATTTAACTACACCCGCCGACTGAGCTCGAGCTGCAGCCATAGGGCCTGTCAAGGTGTTGACCGTAAGCAGTACATCGCCTTCACGAACAACCGTACCTACAGCCGATACGGTCGTTACCGTACCGCTCAACACGGAAGTATATGCTACTTCTGCTGCGCTGACGGGCATCACGGCCATAGCGGCCAAACCCAGTGCTACTATCATCTTTTTTAACTTTTTCATATTATCCACCTCTATGATTCGTAATAACTGTCTTTTAATCTGTCCATTTCCGCTAAAGCCTTGCCGGCTCCGTTTGCTACGGAAAGAAGGGGCGTGTCGCATAAATAAGCGGCCATCCCCGTGGCTCTTGCAATGAGACGATCGAAACCGTCCAAAAGAGCCCCGCCGCCGGTGAGGACAATGCCGTGGTCGGCAATATCGGCCGCCAATTCGGGCGGCGTCTTTTCCAATATAGATACGACGGCATGGACAATACTGTCCAACGGCTCTTCC
>OAUK01000719.1_pt1 | contig 13216 bp, 10 predicted proteins | sample 1495131 | NCBI WGS metagenome assembly OAUK01 (sample SAMEA2580009, study PRJEB22360) | human gut metagenome | biome: human gut; feature: human-associated habitat; material: faeces | place: Denmark | collected 2008/2010 | reverse complement strand
GGACGGTTGCAACAGCACTTACCGTTCACGGTATTGAAACAGAACTGAAGAATGCGCCATTCCCAAGCCTTGCTAGAGTTGCAACAGCACTTACCGTTCACGGTATTGAAACAGCCGTATTCGTTGCGACTTACGAATTGAGCACCTGGATGCGTTGCAACAGCACTTACCGTTCACGGTATTGAAACTGATTTTTTCACCATCAGATAACTTATGAGCATTAGCCAAAGTTGCAACAGCACTTACCGTTCACGGTATTGAAACGCCATCTGGATTCCCTACGACCCATGCGGAATACTGTTTCGTTGCAACAGCACTTACCGTTCACGGTATTGAAACCAGCCATTTTTAATACATAAGAGTAAACCATAGTAATCAGTTGCAACAGCACTTACCGTTCACGGTATTGAAACTGTTTAAAACATCCTTAATATCTTCGACTTCTCTTAAATGTTGCAACAGCACTTACCGTTCACGGTATTGAAACGCTTTCTGTAGCGAACACGAACAATCCTTCATTTTTAGTTGCAACAGCACTTACCGTTCACGGTATTGAAACCAAAGAAGATTTCGGGCCGGAGGCCACTTTATTTAAAGTTGCAACAGCACTTACCGTTCACAGTATTGAAACGTTTCACCATAAGACACAACATGAAGTTGATATCTTTCTGGGTTGCAACAGCGCTTACCGTTTACGGTATTGAAACGATATACCTCTTTATCTTTCCAAACCTTACCAATACGTTGCAACAGTGCGTACCGTTTACGGTATTGAAACCTATCTCCAAAGTCTGTGCTATCGAGTTTTGGTATGTTGCAACAGTACTTACCGTTTACGGTATTGAAACGTTAGCACCTCGCAAAGTACATAGGCTATACTATCTATAGTTGCAACAGTATTTCTGTTTATAGTATTGAATCTTGTATGCTTAACCGGGGATACCGGTGATATTCTCAGCTTTATAATGGTGCTTACTATTAGGGAGATATAATAATGGTTAGGTTGATTTTAGCGATTATTATCACTTGTATGCTGTGTGTACCTAGTACTTTTGCTAGGTCTTTTGTAGTGTCCTTACAGGCTAATGGAACTGTACATCATATTGATAAGGATTCGATTCAATTAGCTGGTCAAAGTAGTACAATGAGAATGGTTAAGGCTACGATGTCAGTAAAATCACCTAAGTATGAGGATATTGCTTATATCACTTATTTTTACAAATATGATTTAATTAATAGAACTATTCAAAAGAAACCAATTATTTTGTATATGGGGACTAAAATGCCATATACGTATAATTCACCTTATTTAGATGTGAGCGTAGTTGGTTCTGTAGATTACATCTATGCCAATTATGCCTATTACAAAGAGTTTGGCTCGTATTTTTCACAGGATATGATTAATCGCTATGGTTCTACAGATTTAAGCATCAATAAATAAGGAAAGCCCTCTATTTAGAGGGCTCTTTTTGTATGCAAATATTTAGTTGTTTTTTTGTTTTGATTATGAAGATAAGATGATAGAATAGGAATATATATTACAGTATACGTATATGTGGGGGTAGTATGTTAACAATCGCATTGAATGAATATGGGGACTTTCATCATTTAGGACAGAAGAAAGATAGTTTAAAGCACATCCATTTTATTACTGGCATTGTGTATGATGATGACGGTAGTGAGCAGGATTTGCGTAATGAGCAGATTCGTTTAGATCGTTTTTTTAGAGCTGTAGCAGAGGCCTCAAACAGTGATTATCCACAGGGCTTCTTTGGTGATACTAAAGTGGACGATGTGGAGAGGGCTACTGAAACAGGGGGTAGCTTTCAAAATAAATTACAGATAAACAGAAATATGAAGCGCTATCGAGATGCACTCGATGCCGCTTTACCAGAGTTTTTAGCTGATGGCACTTATAAAGGGCAAAACCTTGTGGAGATGCCACGTGTTGGTCACTATGCTATTACGCTTATGTTGAAAAGTGAAGCAGGGAAAACACAGTTCTTACAGCCTTATATGAGTGAATTATTACATGATGGTGTAGCAAGTAATTTATACTGGCATATGGCAGATAGTTTAGTGTCCCGTCTTGTACTATCAAATCCATTTGTGTTACATAACAATCGTGTTCAGTTGCATTTAGCATCGCAATTGGTAGATGTTAAAGAAACCGAATATGAGCGTTTGGCAGAGTACCGTCGTTTGGGCTATAAGCCGTACGACTTTCAGAATGAGCAATTAAAAAAAGAGGGAATTCTTACTTATCAAGTGGGGAATGATTTTACCTATCGTGCTGCTTTAGATCGACGTATGGTTGAGTTTAATCGTCCAGATTTAGACGTAGTGCAGTTAAAATCTGTTTCTGTTCAGTATGACGATGATTGCCCAGAGACGACTGCTAATTTTGCATTTCTATACTTAGCTGGCTATATTTGTGGTAATTTTATTTACTACGGAGCTGAACGAGATACAAAAGATATATTTAAATTCAAAACACTCGTGAATTTTGCTAATAAAATTAATCCGAAATATCACAACTATATGTTTGTGTATGATGATATTGATGCTTATTTTGAGCAGGCTATGAAAGCGTATCATAACGAGGATTATTATGGTGCGCTATGTCATGTATATGATGCGAAATGTTGTGATAGTAAATTTAAATCCTATTATGAAACGAATTGGTTCCCATTTGTGGAGGAGCTCATTCATAGTGCAGATAATAGACAGGCTATAGAACGAGCAGTTCAGTCGTTTGTGAATTATGCTAATCAGAGTCGTCTTGATGAAGGTAAATTACATTATCTATACCAACAGCTTGAGTATATCTTAGAAGATATTAAGGATATGTCCTGTGTAGATAAAGAATTAGTCTATGCCTTTTATGATGGTGGTATGACAGCCTTTAATCATCTTGGTGAAAGCGATTTAGCTGTAGATTGCTTCCACAAATGTCAGGCGTTGACTCATACGGTATCCCTTGAAACGTATATGCAGACGGTTCGCCGTCGTATTGTTGCAAAAGTAGATGGCTATTACTATGAAGAGGCTTTAGAGCTTGCTAAGTACGTTGTTGATGTAGAGGAACAAATTCAAGCTATACGAGCTCCATTACAGATGGGAAAACGGGCTATCAGCTTAGGTCAGTCCTATAGTCAGCTCGGACAGGTCTACGCTTATATGGGACAATCTGAGGCAGAGGACTATTTTTTACGAGCGATAGATATATTTACTATAGATACAGCTGATTACTATCGGACAGTGTCCTATTTGTTACACTACTACATTGATGCGGATAAGCAGGCTGCCTATGAACAATGGGTACCTAACTTTTTTGGTGGTCAAGTTAGTATCGAAGATCAGTTAAGATTTTTGATGAATATGACTGGTGATGAAAAAGTAGTTCAACACGAAAGCTATGCATTATATGTATATATCAAGGCGTTGTACCAATTTTATAAATCTGAAATGAGCAGTGAACTCATGGAGAGACTTATTAAGTTAGGCCGTACCGTAGGGGCTACTTTAGACAGAGCACCTAAAGGGCATCCGTGGGAATTAATATTTACATATCTTGCTATGCTAGTCTATGAAAAAGGTTATAAGGTAGATGCAGAATATTTTAGATCTTGTATAGGTCGCTCTGTTGAGAACGCAGGTCAAGCGATTAGTAATATCGTGACTTATGGTGAATTAAGATTTGTTCAATGTAAAGGAAATCAAGATAAATATGATATTTTACATCGTGAACTTACTGATAGAGTAGGTGATGTAGCAAAGAGTATGACCTATATGTTTAGATAAGTTTATGATTACTAATCATACTTTTACATAAATAGATAAAAGGATCCTAATAAAAGAACCCCCTAATGGTTGTGCTTGTTAGCTTATCATTAGGGGGTATTTTATTGGTGTGAACCTGTTTCTTAAATTTAGATGATTTGATTATTCGTGAGCTTTAATGTGTTTTGATAGTGTTTTAATAAGATTTATACAACGATCCATTTCAGTATGAATTTCATGGCTAGTAGTATATTCGCCTTGTTTTTCCTCATTGGCATGAGCTGAATCGTTGCGTGTCTTTTTAAGAATGCTGTACGATGTGAGTAAATCGATTACATCATTAGCCTGAGAGGCAGTAAGAGATTGATTGAGTTCTAATCCATCAATTTCAAATAGATTATGAGGGAAGTCCTTTTCATAATCATATTGGTATAGACTTTCCTTGTTAATAGTTATACCAAAGATTAATTCTAATATCTTTTGATTTGATTTGTTTTTAAGCACATTAAATAAAGCACTTCGTACAGTAAAGTATTTTGTGCCTGAGCCTAGGGAGATACGAGCATGTTTTTCATCGATAGTTAGGATAGTCTTAATATCTTGGTTCTCAGATGTAATTAAATTAATAAGTAGGTGACGAATAGAGGACGGGAATGTATTAAGTTCAATAATATTGGCACTGTTTATAACGAGATTACTTAAGAAATCAATAAATTGAGTGTAATGATAGCCGTTAGTATTCTCCTTGATAGTCATGTGATTAGATAGCACAATTTCATTAACGTGATCAATGATGTTTTTATCTAGGTTAGTCAAGTTGGTTGTTTCTTTAGTAATTGGTGTATCACTCTTTTTTAGCAACTTTCCTATAACCTTAATTTCTGTGTTTAATGCATCAATATGTTCAGTTAACGTATCCTTGATATCGTCATAGAATGGCTCCAAATGACTATCACGTAAGTCAGCTAAGAATTTACCGATTTGCTGGTTAACTTCATTGAAGTTTTGCATTTCAACCTTACGTCTATCTCCTTTTGCAGTCGTAAACTTTTGAGGATCTAGAGAGATGATTTTCTCTTTTAAAATAGTTCGAGGGATGTACTCAACAAATAAGGCTAGCGCCTGTTGGAGATAATCGTTTTTTAAACACCAATCGATATATACTAGGTCATTATCTTTATCCTCTAGTATAGTTTGGTAGCTATCTTGAATTTTGTTACGCATTAACTTCAAGATTTCGGACTCAAATTTATAGTCTTTTGGTTTTCCTTTTTTTATATCTGTTAATACAGAATCTAGTTGCTCAATAGCGGATTGGAATAGACCGCGGCTAGATAAACTAATGGCTTCAGAGAAATCACCCATTGTAGCCAACAATCGGTTCGTTAGCATGTCTTTAGTAGGAACCTTTTCAAAATATTCTTGTAATGTGTGAACGCTACCGTATCGATTGAACTCAGAGAAGCCAGCAATCATATCAAATAATAGGTAAATATCTTTGCCTTCGTATACATTTACTGTTTTTATTTTATTATCTAAATTCGCATAAGATATAGAACCAATTTGAATGCCTTGATACGCCACGAGACGAATAATGGCGAGCATCAGCATGATTGCAGTACGAGGGCCACCTGTTAAATCTACATGCAATATAACTGTATTATCTTCTCCATTATTTTTTAGGCAATTGTGATAGTACGTCATGATTTGACGAGACATATTGAGGATGCTTTCTTTTAAGTTGTTAATCTCTTCAATATTGCCACAACGTATATACTGTGCGCTAGCATCCCAATCTAGATTTGTGTTAAAGGCGTAAATGAAGTTTTTCATTTGTGATTCGAAGATGGCTTTAGTGGTGATTGTTGTATCGGGATTATCTTCATCAATAATCTCATCTGTTAATTCTTTTGTTTCAAAAAAGAACATTTTATCTAAGGTAAATTCATCATCTTCGAGTTGTCTGTTGTATAGTAGTTCCTTTAATGCGGATTCACTAGTTTGGTAGATTTCATTAAATGGTGGGAAAATATTGGTTTGTATAATGGTTCTAGTTGCTTTCATCCGATTAAAAGGGATATCACTTCGTAATGCACTAAGGAATGTGAGATAGATATGATGTTCCATGTTTAGTCTCCTAATAGTGAAATGGCTTGAGTGTAAATAGCGTTGAGTTGCTCTTTAATAGTACTTGGCTCGTGGACGCGAACTGCAGCGCCTAAGGATAAGAGGATACGTACTATATCTTTTTCCTGGAATGGTAGGTATTGTACGCTGAGTGTAAATGTATTCGGTTCTGTTTCCGAGCCTACAATTTCATAGTTACAAAATGCGTTGAAGCATCGATCAATAGCATTATTCAAATCATAAATAGAAAATGCTACCGTTTGGCGTTTTGTTTCTTGATATTCTTTGTATAAGGTATTCGTATCAATCCCTACAGGTTCTTCACCTACAGTTACTGTTGGCAATGTATCTAGTGGGTAGGAAAGTTTCATCTGCTGCATGGTAGCCGATAAGTGAGAAGCCATTTGTTGCCGTATTATATTCTAATTTACACGGAATAATTGTAATTACTCCTTCTGGGGTTTCCCAGGATAGAGTAGTTTGTTGTATCATTGCTTGCGTACATAGCCAATGGTTCGTATAGCTGTCAGATGTTCTATTGATAGCAAGACTTTTATTTGCCCAAGCATTTACTGGTAAGGTTGTGGGAACCTCTTCAAGTGTCTGTTCTAAGCTTTGCCGGATATCAACTGGCAACATCCAGTTGATTCGGTGATCTGTTAACAAATCCTTGAGGAACATGCGCTCTACAGTGGTTAATACCAAAGCTGGCAAATGGGGGAATAACGGTTGTAGGCCTTGCTCGGATGAAATGACCAAATAATTTGGTAAAGTTTGTTCATATTGGTCATTTTCCTCCACTGGTGCATAGTTATCTAATAATGGTCTATGATTTATAATGTACTGCAAATCATCTAGTGTATATGAAATGCCGTTGATTAAATCTTGCTGGATGCGGTATTGCGTGCTACAAGTAATCGCTGTCATTTCATTTAGTAGGGGTGATACTGCGGCATTATCTGAATCAGTAGGTTCTTGTGAAAGTAGATTCCAAGTAGGATGAATCTTCTTTGTATAGCTACTTGGTTCAGATACTATTTCATGTTGCGTATAATGTAAATTGTCGTTAAAACGTGTTCGGATACTTTCAGGAATACTATGCAGAATTTGGATATACGGTAAGAATGTACGCAATACAGGTAGTAGGATTTGACCATCCTGCACCTGTAACTCTACATCTATATACTGCGAAGTATCTTGATTAACAATCATCGTCACATGACGGAGCGTATTATTAAAATTATCCCACATGGGTTCGTAGTGAGGCAATTTGTAAAATTGTATATGCAGTGTTGTTTTATATTTTGAATTATTTTGTGGTATTTGATTTGCTCTTGTGAAAGTCCCTTTTGTGATGATCGTATCGATTGAATCAATGCGATAGGTGACAAGATTTTGCTTATGATATGCGATTAGATAGTCTCGATTGCCCATGTAATCTGATTCAATTCTAACTGGTTGAACGAGGACCCTCGGACGACGTTTATTATAAAAGCTTAGCTCGAGCATTTTATTATCTTGTAATGCTTGGGCAATAGTATAGAGCAAGCTTTCATCAATTACATGAAGAGGATTGTTATAAGTAAATAAATACTGCGATTCGTAAGCTTGTGTAGTTGGCTGTTCGAGATCCTCTAATAGAGAGGTATTAGTATGTAATGGCTGAATTTTCTTTAATAACGTATTCCCTGCCGTACTAAATATCGATATATTTTTATATACAAATATGGCTCTAGATAATAACTCAAGCTGCGGATCTGTTAGATTTTCAATACCCGATGACACTAGCCGATATATATAGGTATTCCGTTCAGAAATTTCATCAATTATACCAATTGTTACTAGCCTTTTAATAAGGCGGCTTATCATCTGCTTTTCTATGATATCTGGTAGTGATTTATTAGTGTGTTGGTATTTTTCTACTAAAAAATCTTGATAGGCTGACAGTATATGAGGATGGTCGTTGATGGCCTCGTATATGTCTGTAATAGAAGCAGTTTCGAGCTCGCTAATTGTGTCGATAATGGCCAAGATAAGAATGATTATCTCTGGTTTCATCGCATAGAGAGAATATAAGGAAGATAAGTAATTATGCCCCCAGTAAAAGTCTTGTTTAGCGATAGTGTGTACATGCATTCGACCGATTTGGGTATCTCGAATTTTAGAACCCATATTGAAATAGGCGAGGCGCTTGAGATAATCATCATGTAAACTTTTCTTTATGCCACGCTTGGGAGCTGTATTTCTCGTATGCAAACCTATGGCCAAGCTACGAAAAAACAAGCGTATATTCTTAAAGTTTTTTAGGTAATTCGTTACACTTGGCATAGATCCTCCCATTGTAGGAAAATGAAAATATCATGAATATTATACCAAACTTTATGGGCAGGATATAGAGGTATAATGTTTTAAATAACTCCTAGTTTTTCTGAAATGATAATCATTAATAGACAAACTATACTAACAGTACAAACAAAGTAGCCATGGTTGAAAGATTAGGAGTGGATTCCAATGGGTTAAATAAACTGATTATGTAACTAAGTAATTTATAGTTTGTAATATGGAGGATCGGAAATGGATTGGCTATTAGCAGTGCTTATTAAAGTCTTTTTCTTAGACTGGTTTGATAATTTATAAGACATACAAATACAATCATAATAAGCCCTATATACACAGATACTGTGTACATAGGGCTTATTTATTATGTTTCGAATATCAAATATTATTCAAATAGTAATCGACTATAAATAAAGTAGTTAAAATTTATATGTGAAAAGAAAATGAATTAAATTATTGACGTAAAATCTAGAAACCCTTATAATTACTGTAACCTTAGAAGAATCATTTACCACCAGTATTTATCTATGCTCAGCGGTATTTTTGATCCACTGGGAGCTCAAACTGACCGTTTACGGTGTGAGGTTTGCCAAAACCTAATTTTAAGCCCCATGAATACTGGTCTTCTGAGGTACGCTGTTGCAACAACACCTACCGTTTACGGTATTGAAACTTTATATGCTTTGGAGGAGTAATCTCCATTAATTATTTTAGTAAGTTGCAACAACACCTACCGTTTACGGTATTGAAACTTGCTTCGATCTTAGCATTACGTACATCCTCCATTGTTGCAACAACACCTACCGTTTACGGTATTGAAACTTCAAGTAATTCCTTGAAAGATAATTCTTGAGTAGTTTTGTTGCAACAACACCTACCGTTTACGGTATTGAAACTGGTAATTAGTCCCCTTTCATAGCACGTTTTACAGTATGGGTTGCAACAACACCTACCGTTTACGGTATTGAAACAGAACTTTTCTGCACTACGAATACTTTCTTCAACTACGTTGCAACAACACCTACCGTTTACGGTATTGAAACTCAGATTCGCTACCAAGACTCATATCATTAAATATCATGATGTTGCAACAACACCTACCGTTTACGGTATTGAAACACAGTGTGAACGATATATCGTTCTGGTTGTTCTGGTGTGTTGCAACAACACCTACCGTTTACGGTATTGAAACGTGTTAAAATCTTTCCCAAATTTTGCAGTGGCTTCCCAGTTGCAACAACACCTACCGTTTACGGTATTGAAACTCTATTGAGCGACAAGGTATGGCAGCGGTATCGCTATTGTTGCAACAACACCTACCGTTTACGGTATTGAAACAATAACATCATACAACCAATAAGGGATTTTTTGAGTAGTTGCAACAACACCTACCGTTTACGGTATTGAAACCGTACAAAAGGCAACTATCGCAAGATAACGCATAACGGCAGAAAGTTGCAACAACACCTACCGTTTACGGTATTGAAACGTCCAAATGATTTTACCGGACAGTGTCGCTATTAAGACTGTTGCAACAACACCTACCGTTTACGGTATTGAAACCGACTATAAAAAACTTCCTCAAAGTTTCTTAGATTTATTTAAGTTGCAACAACACCTACCGTTTACGGTATTGAAACTAGAAACTAGCTCTCGTACAGCAGAGAAGTTCTCACTAGGTTGCAACAACACCTACCGTTTACGGTATTGAAACTCTATAAACTCTCTAAGACTGTAATAGTTATCTGTATTGTTGCAACAACACCTACCGTTTACGGTATTGAAACGATGGAAGGAGGTGCAACAAGTCGTCAGATCAAACCAGGTTGCAACAACACCTACCGTTTACGGTATTGAAACCTCTCCACATGTAGGAGATCTTAAAGCAGCGAAATCGATTGTTGCAACAACACCTACCGTTTACGGTATTGAAACATGTAATGTAAGGTGCTAAGAGAACTGCTCCTGCTACTACGTTGCAACAACACCTACCGTTTACGGTATTGAAACGCATTAAGATATCTTAATAGGACATGCTCTTTTGTCATGTTGCAACAACACCTACCGTTTACGGTATTGAAACTGATTCCCCTGCGTGAGGGAATCTTATACCTTCAGCCGTTGCAACAACACCTACCGTTTACGGTATTGAAACTTGATGGAGTTGAATACTCTGTTACATCTACAGGTTCTGTTGCAACAACACCTACCGTTTACGGTATTGAAACGATTGTTGTTCTTGCGGTGTCAAGCGAATACCATCTTGTTGCGACAACACCTACCGTTTACGGTATTGAAACGTGTTAAAGTCTATGATTTTTGCTTTAAGCATTTCACCTGGTTGAGACAACACCTACCGTTTACGGTATGCGCCGCAGAGTGTGAGGCAGCAGAGGAGCAGTGCGACGATGAGGCCCACACATTGCAAGTACCTGAACGAAGTGAAGGTAAAACAAAGGGGATAAGGAAATAGTACTTACTGTTTACAGTATTGAAACGTAATTTCGTACAGCTCGACGTTTTCACCGATATTATTTGCAACGTACCTACCGTTTACGGTATTGAAACTCACAGAACAAGTATTCATCGGCGCTAAGACCTTTATTGGTTGCAACAGTACCTACCGTTTACGGTATTGAAACAATTCTTTATCCTCGCTATCACATGGATAATATGTAAGTTGCAACAACACCTACCGTTTACGGTATTGAAACCCCCAAGCCATGAAGCCACGGGAGAAACCGCTTAATTTTGTTCGTTGCAACAGCACCTATCGTTTACGGTATTGAAACGCTGTTTGATCTGCTTAAGTTGGGTAATAAACAAACCTATCACAGCTACTATTACCATTTAAAACCACATAACCTAAAAGAACTGTGTTCTTGTGTAATTCCACAAGAGCGCAGTTCTTTTTTATTCCTAGTTTTTCTGATTAGTTCACTTTCAATATCATTCGTATAATGAACTCAACAAATTTGACGGATCATTTATAGGAGGTAGTATATGGCAATGTTGTTATTAACTTTATTAGTTTGGTTTGTATTACCATCACAGAATGATTATTAAGGAGCGTATGATGGAAAACTTTCAACAAGAATTGAAATCTATGTTGTCCCTATCTGGACGTATGAATCGTCGGTCTTATTTTATGAATTTATTGATGATCTTTGGTATTGGCTATATTGGCGGTGTCTGTATCAGTCTTGCTTATGTGTCAAAATTTTTCTGGGTATTAGGTTGGTTAATCATAGGTTATTCTGTTATTCGTGAATTAGCGATTGCATCGCGTCGTATTCATGATTTAAATGGACCTACCTATTTGGCTATTTTTTATATTGCGGCGGCCATCATAGCATTGTTTGCGCCAACGCTAGCCAAGGTTATGCTTTTAGTGAAAGTCGGTTTAATTCTGATACCAGGGGATAAAGATAATAATACATATGGTGAAAGACCAGCTTCTATGATTGTTGTTTAGTAAAGGAGAGATTGAAATGACTGGTTTCGTAGCAATGTTTTTCTGTGGGATTGTACTGCTTATGATTTTTGATGCCCTTACAAATGATAATAATAGAGAATGAGTTGGTTTAGGAGGTTCTGATGCGCTATCTTATTTCTTATGATATTTCCGACACTAAAAAGAGAAATAAGGTGGTTAAGTATTTAGAATCCTTCTGTTACCGCGTGCAATATAGTGTGTTTTTATGTGTCCATGAGCACGTTAGAGTAGAGACGATTGCTAAGAAGCTCGAAATATTAACACGAGGTGATGAAACTGGGCGACTTCTCATCGTCTCTATTTCTGACACGGCCAAGACACCTATATGGTGTAACGAAACGATTCCGTTAACAGAGGATAAGATGCTGATTATTTAATTAATCGTAGGAGGTTGTGATGTTAGAAACTCTATATGTAATGACACCTGGTATATCCATACGGCAAGATGGTGGTTTATTAGTACTTGAGAAAGATCATTCTATTCTTAAAGAAATCCCTATGGCGACCGTCTCCAACCTTGTATTAGGTCGAACGATTCAAATTTCTACACAAGTCATGTTTTCCTTAGTCAAACAAGGCTCTCTTATTCAGTTTGTAGATCATAAATATCAACTTGTAGGGACCTTGGGGGATGAACATACAACGTTACAACGCTTGTTATGGCAAGCAGAACACTTTCAAAATAAAGAATTTGCCTTAGAGGGAGCTAAGTATATTGTACGGCGCAAAGTAAAAGGGCAGTTATCCTTGTTACAACAGTATAAGAAGAGCAAAGGAATTCCCAATTATGAAGCTATCCAGCGGACGATGCAAGCATTACTGAAAAGGGTAGATAGAACACAAAAGGTAGATACCTTGCGTGGTATAGAGGGGTTAGCATCTCGGACGTATTTTTCTGTATTAGGTTATGTGCTATCTGAGCCGTGGGAGTTCACTAGTCGTAAACGCCATCCTAGTCCAGATCCAGTCAATGCTATCTTAAGTTTTGGTTATTCCTTTTTAGAGCGTGAGGTTCGTGCGTGTTTACTGACAGAGGGCTTAGATGTACGGATTGGGGTACTACATAGCACGAACAATCGGAAGGATAGTTTTGTATATGATGTGATGGATATATTTAGACAAGATATAATCGATCGCTTTGTTTTAAAACTATTAAATCGTCATATGATAGGCCCAGAGGATTTTGATATTTCTGAACGAGGATGTTTCCTGTCTAAAGAGGCTAATAAAAAATGGGTAGAGCTGTACGAAGGATATATGACTACCGAGCTTTCTCGTCTTGGCAATGTGACGCCACGGAAATGGGTTCAACGAGAAACACAAGCGTTTATGTCCTATCTCAAATCCCTTGATGAAGCCGTAGCTGCTACAGAATGTGAGAATATATCTTAATACATGTAGGCTGATGCGTATGTAAAAATATGATATCAGCCTATATATTCGTGTAATTATATACGATTTATAAATTGTGAA
>OAUK01000708.1_pt1 | contig 13317 bp, 7 predicted proteins | sample 1495131 | NCBI WGS metagenome assembly OAUK01 (sample SAMEA2580009, study PRJEB22360) | human gut metagenome | biome: human gut; feature: human-associated habitat; material: faeces | place: Denmark | collected 2008/2010 | reverse complement strand
TACAGTGCATTATATACTAATTAGGACTTTTTAAGTATAACATCACCACACAGAATATTTTTTCAACGTTGGCATTAACGGATGGACTTGTCTTGTTTTTACCTCACCGGTGGGCATGTCAGTGTGATGTTTTCTGATATTCCCGTTGTGGCAAGAGCGATTTGGAGGCATTATATCTCATTCTCTATTGATAGTAAAGAACGGATAAATGTCTTTTTGGGTGGTGTGTTTCTTTGCGTCCTAACGCAAAATAAAAATTCGGTATCCACTAAATATCACTTGTATCAACATATTTTAGTTTTAACAATTCCGCCTTGCTCGGCTTGTCGATTTCCAAAAACACAATATCGTCTTTATAATGATAGGGCCTGCCCCACCTCGCGTGGCCTTTCTTGTCCAGGCATACGATGATGAGCCGACGGTCATTATAGTAATAGCCCACGATGTCGCCCACAACGAAATAATCAGTAGCGCCATATCCATGTCTCTGAACGTCAGACTTATTGTATACCCGGGCGTCATAGCCCAAAAGGCTTCCTCCATAATCATTAAATACGAAATAGAAGTATCGTTTGTATTTCGGCCCCCAACGGGCGGCAAGGGTGTTGGCGTTCATCGGCAGGAGGTTGTAGTCAAAAAAAACTCCGCCCTACATAATACCGCTTCACGTCATAATAGAAAAAGCATGCTGCTGCGGCCAAGAACAGCAAAATCCATTTAACTCTTTTCATCGTCTCATTTGTTTATTGATATCCACATGTAAGATCTTCCTTGCACCGTCTCCGTTGCAGAAAAATTGGCTCAATCAACATAATTATTGTGAATATACCATTGTTTGTCTCTGGTTTTCATACATCAGAACTTCGATTTTTCTCACTCTTTAATAGAGTGGTTATAGTCACGTCTTACATCACGAAAGTCGATTTTTACGACAAAAACATAATAACGGCTTTTAGGAATTTGAGAATCCTTCAATCGTATATTCACACTTCTTACATTTCGTATATTGTTCCTATCAACCTGCTTCACTTTCAATGGATTTAGCAATTCAACACAACATACTTTTTTCTTTGAAGTATCATATTTGAACTTTAATAATGCTGAACCTTCTAAGTTTTCTTTATACTTAAACTCAACATTATGCCAAAAATAATTCTTTTCTATAATAGTTGATAATGTGTCCCTTAACACCTTGTTGGCATAAAACTCCTTTAAGTCATCAGAAAATAAGATTTGGTTATTGTCAAATTCTAAAAGCACATTATATGCCGTACAACTATTCAACAAATAGACGCATACACATATCAGCAAACAAATAATTCTATTTTTCTGCATCTTGTTTCCTTTTATTTCAAATTACAATTATATCTTAATATGTCATATCTTACTTGGTTCTCACGCATATTCAATGCATCATTCATTGTTCCATCATGACGCCCATCTTTTTCCTCCAAATAGAATGCAACATGCGAATATAATTCATGCCCGGCATTTAGGATTCTATCAAGTTTCGTTGTATCAACGGAACTTGTATATACCTCTATATTCTTAGATAATGCTTGTTGCCCCAAATTAGGATATTTGCCCTGCATCTCTGCCGGCCTCACTGTTAATCCCAAGTTTCCTTGCACGGTGTATTCCGTGGAATGTCCCTGCTTAATGTATATTTCTCGCAACTTATCTATTGGAAGAATACTTCCGCCTGCAATGGCACTTTCTACTAACAAATCAACATCACTCCCCCTTGTCGGTGCCTGAAATCTAATTATCGTATTTTGGAAATTCCCCTTACCGCTTGCATCGTATCTCACTCGTGCTTCTGATACAGAACCATAATAATCAATAATTCTTTCGTCCTGAACTATCATATTTAAATACTGTAGATTCTGACTTGCGACACCGCTGTTTACAGCTTTCGCCAAAATATCTTTTCTAATAAACCCATTATCATTAATTCGTATGAACTCCCGTTCTTCTATAGGCAACGTTCCTATCACAAGTTCATACGCATCATGAAAAAGTCGTAATTCTCTTCCATCCGGATCCACAGCGTTCACCGGATTATCGTGACAATAGGCATACGGGCTGGTGTTATAGTATTTCTCGCAGAGCGGATCCACTCTGTCCCATATAGGCACGACGGGGTTGTATTGGCGTGCACCATAGTCGTAGGTGTTCAGGCCGTGCATCAGGTCAAGTTCTTTGCCGTTATACTTGTAAGGTTGCAGCTCCGGGGCCTTGGAAGCCGACGTGTCGCAGTAGGGAGAGCCGAACGGATAGTAGTTGTTCACCTGAACCACGTTTCCATTGTCATCCACCACCTCGCGGATATTGCCCAGATGGTCACGATTATAATAGTAAAACAGAAATTGGTCTCTTTCCCGTTCCGCCTTCATGGCTGCTTCCCAAGATTCAAATGTTTTCCGCCATTGTTCATAATCGGATGGGCTAGGATTAGAATCCTCATCATCCCACAAAATGAGTGAGGGATGTGCAAGATGAGTTTGGCCACCGATAGCTTGACAATAGCCGCCCTCAAACAGGTATTTGTCTATCCTGCCATTTTTGGTGATGAGTTTTCCGCCCATCATATAGTCAATGGAGTCAGAGCTAAGGATTTCGCCGGCTGTGAGCGGGTGGACTTGTCCGACCTCCACTTTGATGTTGGGCATGGCCGTATTGTGTATGGTGCGCAGCTTCCGTCCGTCGGGCGTGTAGACATATTTTGTCACATTGCCGTTGGTGAACTGGATGCGCCGCGGATGGTTGCAGGCATCGTATTCAATCATGGCGATGCCGCGCGTTTCGTCCGATTGCAGGGCTCCACAGCCATTGTAGGCGAGCCGATGTTCCCCTTTTTCGTTCAGGCCGAACGCCCCTTCATATAATATAGGCTCTGCATCCTCTTTGATCACCACCAGTTGGTTGCCATTGTATGAAAGGTGCAGATTGTCTATTTTGCCGTATTGCCCGTCTTGTTTCAGCCCGCTGCGCTGCAGGCCCGTGATGTTGCCGTTTGTGTCATATTCGAGTGTCTCATCGTAGTGGCCTGCATTGTCGCTGAGGTCATCACGCTCTCCATAGGCGGCATTGGCCATGCGGTTGAGGTGGTCGTAGGTAAACCAGTACCCACGCTTTTGCCCGTATTCCGCATTTTCCCATGTGAGGCTGCTGATATTGCCGTTGTAGCATGGGGTGCCGGCTGATATTTCATCGAACTTGACTTTCATACTCGTGTGGAAAAATTTGCCCCCCCGCCTGAATATATTGGGCAGGTGAGAATGAACATGTTTTCTTATAAAAACAGGAGCTTCAAAGGATATATACCTCTAAACATCGCTCGTGTCAACATACTTCGGTTTGGACAATTCCGCCTTGCCCGGCTTGCTGATTTCTAAAAAGAGAATATCGTCTTTGTAGAAATAGGGCCTGACCCATCTCACGCTGTCTTTCCCGTCCAGGCATACGATGATGAGCCGACGGTCATTATAGTAATAGCCCACGATGTCGCCCACAACGAAATAATCAGTAGCGCCATATCCATGTCTCTGAACGTCAGACTTATTGTATACCCGGGCGTCATAGCCCAAAAGGCTTCCTCCATAATCATTAAATACGAAATAGAAGTATCGTTTGTATTTCGGCCCCCAACGGGCGGCAAGGGTGTTGGCGTTCATCGGCAGGAGGTTGTAGTCAAAAAAAACTCCGCCCTACATAATACCGCTTCACGTCATAATAGAAAAAGCATGCTGCTGCGGCCAAGAACAGCAAAATCCATTTAACTCTTTTCATCGTCTCATTTGTTTATTGGTTTGAAATAATATGTGACGGTGCGTGTTTTATAGTTATAAGGCGTGCCCCCACTTCGATGCCTATATCCAAAGAATCGGCAAATCTGTCATTGTCAAAGATGGTAAAGGTTTCTTATTATTTTCATTGGAGCCTGTTAATTGGGCGTTTGCGGATGTTCGCATCTACATTTATCGTTCGCCCCACAAAATATACAACTGCGTATCTAGTCCTAACGGCCCTACCGTCCTTTATCCCCGGATTCCATTTCGGCATCTTTTTCAACATCCTTATAAACTGCCTGTCAAAATTTGGATATGCGGATTTAAGCACTTTAAAATGGGATAAATCGCCATTTTTCTCTACAACAAAATGAATAACCACATGGCCATAAATTCCGTTCTCACCATAATCTTCCGGTAGTTGGAAGTTTTTGGATATATAAGAAGAAAAGTCTTTTTCTCTTGTCTGGAAAACAGGTAATTGGTCAACCTCATCTTCTCCGTAAATCATTTCGTGTGACCTGCAAGAAGTCAGACACATCAGCAAAAAAAGCATAAGTAATTTTATCTTTTCCATTCATTAGTTTTTTAATGTAAAACACTTACTGTCTGAAACGATATTAAAAGTTATCGATATACCAAAACTTATCTGTGTGTAAACGGCCTTCTCCTTGTTCTTGTCGCTTTATTTGTTTCTTGATAAATTCAAATTGCTTAGGGGTTATGTTTTGATGAGGTAATACTTTCATATCTCTTAGTCGCACACCATCTATGGTATTCGCATAGTTACTCATAACGTTCTTGTATATCTCTTTTGCTGTATTAGACGTGGATTCATAGGTAAAAGGATGGAGATTTGAGGACACATTATTCAACTCTGTATCTGAAAAACTTTTTTCAGCCAATTCTGGCATACCTAATGTATGAAGTAGTTCGTGGATAATATCTCCTGCAAAAACATATCCCTCCTTTATTTCATGCCTATCATTATATATTGTCGCATCAGCATTACCAAACTCGGAGTTTATACCTGCGAAGAATTGTGGATAATAATCAGAAAATGAAACTACCAAATGAAGCTGATTAGCTTTTTGAGCCACATCAAAGTTAATTTCCCCGGCATAGGCCCCAGACGAAACTTCAAATATCATGCGATTAAATTCCACATTAATTGCTTTTTTGTACATCTCTATTATTTTTTCACCAAGATTGCCATTTATTCGCAATTCTACATTTGCGTAAATTGTTCCCCCATTCTTATTCGGTATTATTCCCCATTCCTTTCCGTTAGGGTCAACCCTGTTTACCGGATTGTTCCCACAATAGGCATAGGGGCTGGTGTTATAGTATTTCTCGCAGAGCGGATCCACTCTGTCCCATATAGGCACGACGGGGTTGTATTGGCGTGCACCATAGTCGTAGGTGTTCAGGCCGTGCATCAGGTCAAGTTCTTTGCCGTTATACTTGTAAGGTTGCAGCTCCGGGGCCTTGGAAGCCGACGTGTCGCAGTAGGGAGAGCCGAACGGGTAGTAGTTGTTCACTTGAACCACGTTTCCATTGGCATCCACCACCTCACGGATATTGCCCAAATAATCACAATGGTAATAGTAAAATAAAAACACTCTTTCCTGAATCTTTCTCTTCCCCGGTTTACTCGAAGTGACCAAAGGGGAGGATGTAGCTTTGTTCTCGCCTTTCTTCCCATTGGGCAATGGATGTATGATGTGATCTGTGATTATGGTAGCTTGGCAGTATCCGCCCTCAAACAGAACATATCTTACAATATTGTTTCTCATCAGTATTTTCCCGTCCATCGCGTAGTCGAGGGAGTCCGAGTAAAGAATTTCACCTGCAGTGAGCGGATGAACTTGCCCGACCTCCACCTTGATGTTGGGCACGGCTGTGTGATGTATGACGCGCAGTTTTTGTCCGTTGGGTGTGTAGATATATTCGGTCACATTGCCGTCGGTGAACTGGATTCGCCGCGGATTGTTGGCACCATCGTATTCAATCATGGCGATGCCACGTGTCTCGTCCGATTGCAGGGCCCCGCTGCCATTGTAAGCGAGCCGATGTTCCCCTTTTTCGTTCAGGCCGAACGCCCCTTCATATAATATAGGCTCTGCATCCTCTTTGATCACCACCGGTTGGTTGCCATTGTACGCAAGATGCAGATTGTCAATATTTCCGTATTGCTCATCTTGTTTCAGTCCTCTGCGTTGCAAATGCGTGATATTGCCATTTATGTCATATTCGAGATACTCATTGTAATGGTCTGCATTGTCGCTGAGGTCATCACATTCTCCATAAGCGGCATTGGTCATACGGTTGAGGTCGTCGTAGGTAAACTTGTACCCACGCTTTTGCTTATATCCCGCATTTTCCCATGTGAGGTTGCTGATATTGCCGTTGTAGCATGGAACATCGGGGCCGTCAGCATAAAACAGTTTTTCCTTGAAGCTTTTGGTAGTTATCTGTTTCGTCCATCCGTGTAGGTCGTATTCATAGTCGATCTCATCGCTCTGCTTATGCCCTTGAGATACCGATTTGAGTCGGCCAAGATCATCATAGGTATATCTGACAGATCCCGATTGTCGGCCGTCGCTATGTTCAATGGTCGTTGTGCATTTCTCCGGTCTGTCATTATATTTGTTGAAAGTGTAAGTTGTGGTGACCTTAACCGGTTGTTTGTGCCCCACATTGATTTCAGACAATGATTCTCGCAGGTGGTTGGTAAATGTGTAACTATTGCGCGTATGAATCAGTCGGTCTTTGAGCTCTTTCGTTTTTGTCTCAATGATATTGCCTTTCAGGTCGTAGGCTCGGGTTTCATACAGATACTCTCCATTGGAGGCTCTCAAGATGACACCTGTTACAAAACCTTTAGCGCGGAGAGCATTAACTTCCAACCCGACAAACTTATCTTTCATACTGCCGTCGAGAAATCTATAATCATCATAATAGACAACCTGCTCTATGGTCGGATTCTTGAGTAGTTCTTCCATCTTGAGAATATAGCCTGTGCCAAGCAATCCGGGGGTTCCAAAATCAGTGGACATAATTGGCAATATGCTGTCGTCACGCTTGCAATCGTCACACAGACCTTGTATCACGTTTCGGCCTTCAATATCGTATAGCCAATATCGGTATTTTCCTTTAGTTCTCAGATTCTCATCTTGGAAGAACAGTACATGTCCGTCCCTGTCATACCAATATTGCATATATTTACACCCGGGCAGGATTTTCTTGACAAGCCGCCCTCTCCAATCGTATCTATACTCGTAAGCAAATGACTCCTTATTTCCCGAAATTTGGTATTGGGGAGTGAGCACAAAGCGCAGCTTTCCCAAATCATTATAGACAAAATAGGTGTCTCCTATGCCTCTGCGCTCAAGAACGACATTACCATGAATGTCTTCAAAGTATGTTACTGTTTTGCCGTCCGCATCGGAGCAGATATTTTTAGTTAAAGTAGCTTCCGGATAATAGGCAAAACGGGGCGTTATCAAAGACACGCTGCCGAGTGGTGCCTCATAGTGAAGAACTTTATCGGCCACCGTATTTGTAGAATATCGGTAAGTGTTTGCTTTATGATTCTTTTTCCAAAGTAGACCCGGTATATCCTCCGCAATGATATGATTCGTTGCGTCATAATGTTTTTGCCGGTAGGCTGTATTGTCATTATCGTAAAAGGAAGACGATGTGGTTTGCAATTCTTCCAAGTCCATGAATGATAATGAATAATCTTTAGGGACGGGAAGATAGGCACAACTTTCACGCCCCTTTGAATCATACGTCATGAAGGAATAAACCGATTTTCCCGAACCCGAACCGGATGTTATGGTTTCAATCAGATTGCCGAGTCCGTCATAATAATTTAGGTTGGCTATTTTACTGGTTCTTTGCTCATCGAGGTATATCTTTTCAGAGATATAATTCCGGTCGTTGTTTTGGGCTCCAACATTCAAAGATGCGGTCAAAGCCATCACTAACAGTATCTTTTTCATGTTATTTACGTATATTATATTGGTAGTCTCTCAATAGTTTGTTATCACAATCATACACTTCTGTCAGCCTGCCGAAGCGGTCATACTTATATGAAGTCATGTTTCCGTTTGGTAATATGACAGCTACAGGGCCGAATAACGGATTATAAACATATCCGATGAATTTGCAGGCACTTCCTCTTTGAAACTGTGATATCTTCGCCTGATAGTTTTCCGTATCATAGAAGTCGGCATCCGACACATCGTAAGGGTAATAACCGCCTATCGTCATCAAATAACAGTCATTGACAGCCCATCTCAAATATGTAGTTGGTTTGCCTAGTTCCTTGTATGAAAAAGGCATTCCCGTGCTTGTATATGAAAAATAATTCACTAAGGTATCAATGTTATTATAAAAGTTTGTTGTCGTAATCATGGAAGGGAGCAAACACAACTTTTTGTTGAGTGTCATCGTTTTATAGACAGTCTTGGTGTTTGATACGGTTTGCCCGTTTCTCAAGTGAGTTGTCGAAATCGACTTGATGTAAGACATGCTTTTATACAAAAGCGAATCATGGGTGTTGCCATTCTCAAATTGTCCGAAGTGGTATATGTTCTCTTCCCCAAAGTTACCTCTCTTAACCTTTTCAGATGTGGTTAGTCTGACATCGACACTGTGTTTGTAAGGATACCATGATGTGAATCTTTTATCTATTTTGTCATAAGTGGAAATGGTTATCAATGGTGAAGAACCGTCATGGTTGAATATCGTGTCTTGCTTCTCGACTACATCATATTTGGGATAATATAACTTATATACTCCACCTAAATAATGATAATATTGAGCTGATTTTCCATAACATTCGTATAGCAAATTGGAGGTAAGCACATAATGATTTGACAAATAGTCGTCGGTGCGATACTTGTAACCTACGGAATGTACCTTTCTTCCTTTTCCATCGTAAGTATCTTCATTCAACAGGTTGCCACGCTTAAAGCCCAACTCGGAAAAAGCATCATAGGGTGTGACGGCATCTGTATAGCCAAAAGTGAGATAGAACTTTTGGTCTCTTACAGCCGGATCTGACAGGTTGGAATATTTGTAAACATGTTTTTCCACGACAGCGTTCGGATTTTCCAAATCCTTGATGATTTCCGTGACAAAAGAATAGCCAAGGCTTGGGCCGAAGCTGTTGGCCAAAGGGACAATGGACGTTGTGTGACAGGTGGAAAGATGGTATGTCGCATTTTTCAGTTCACACTTAATCTTCCATTCTTTCCAATTGTAAATAGGGGTGGCAAAGAGTTCTCCGCTTGATTGGGCGGTGCCCGGAATGTTATAAATAAAATCCCTTTCTTTCAGCAATTTGGCGTGGGTCGTCGATTCATAGTTCTTGATGGATTTAATTCTTAGTCCACCCCCAATGCCATAGGAATTGACCATGGATTGTCTGTCATGGGTCAAATGTTTATTATAAGTGTTAGGCTCGTATTCGAACTTAGAGACACCGCCTGTAGGATATTGGATTTCATTTAAAGTCCCTATTTGGGTAAATGCAAAATTAGGATTTCTCACCACTTCCAAGTCGCTTTTGGGCCTCCTTTGATTACGATTGAAATAAGGATTTCCGTTATAGTATCCCCAATGGTCAACAGCTGTTGTAAGATAGTCGTCGGGCAGCTTTTCAAATTCATGGTATCTAAATCTATATACACTTTTTATGCCCGTTGTAGAGCTATAATGAATGGCCTCGTCCTGTATCATCAGGCTGTCTAACCTCAATCTGCTATTAACGCACTTCATACAGAATTTATAACCTATGTAATCTTTCTTTTTTGCTTTGGGCGAATGAATGGTTATGTAGTTCAGTTTTCTGATTCGCGCATAGCTTAAAACGTCAAATTTATCTTCCTTTGATGGGGTATAGCGGAATTTCACGATTGAGTCGTTCGCGTCTTTAGCCTCATTTCCCGACCCATTGACATAATAGAAAGCCCCTAAACTATATCCGTCAGAGCCGTTTCCCGAAGGGCCCCATGCTGGCACCATACTTGCTAACTTACAATAAAAGCTACTATTACTACTATATTCGTCATAAATGGATTTATATATATTCTCTGTAGCTAAATTGTTTGGGACATTTGATGAAAAAATATTAACGAGTAGTCCGCTCATAGTTTTGATCTGTTTAAGGTAGACGGGAGATCCGATGGAGAAAGTGTAGAGGAAATGGTTATTCGTAACAGAGTAGTCCGTGCTTGCCCCAAGAAAGCCACTGACTTTCTCTTTTACTTCGTCATAATAATAACTGTTAAACACCTGAATTACGGATGCCCCTCTCTCATAATCCAACGTGAAAAGTACATTACCGTATTTATCGGTAATCTTTGTAAGATACCAACTCATTGCATGCCACGATTCATTTTCCTCATTCCTGCTCATGTGCCAGAAATTGGTTGTATATTCAATGGCATTTCTATTGTAGCCGAACTGATAGCTATTGCCATTATCGTCCCGGAGGACAAATCCCGCTATAGTTTTACGCTGTGCACCTTCTGTTGCCATTGTGTTAGGGTATCTGGAAAACAACGGAGAAATGAAGTTGGAGTTTTTATTGTAATCGAAGATGACTTCCAAATTGTCATTGCTTTGCACCCGCCAACTGCCCGTATCATCAAGATAAAACTTCCCAGACTTTCCCAGGAAATGGAATGTGTATTCATCTGGTGACAAATCATATTGGCCGTAGACGAGTTCTTGTTTAAGTTTTTGGTAGTTTTTGCCTTCTATCAGCAATTCCTTTAACTTGTTGTGACACTTAAAATAATTGGATGCGCCGGACGAAGATGTCTGTCTGGGAGGAACCCATTCGTCATAATACCCCTTTACGGTTCGTGTTATAACGCCACCTATATTTAAAGTCCAGTTCTGGCCAGCCCACGTGGGAAGGCTGTTTACCATAACTCCACTTGCGTCATAATCCAGGGAAATAGGCATCGTAACACCACGCACTGTGAGGTTGTATAAAGGAATGCTGATATTGGGATTGCCTGTAAAATATGAGACACCAATGTCCCCATATTTTCCAAGAGAGGCTGCCGTCGGTGTAGGAACATCAACAAAGGCATTGGGATTGGGTGTCGAATATCCGGGGATGCCTCCCGGAAACTTTGCTTGTGCATATAAGTTTAAGGTAGACAGGACCAGATAACTGCCAATGATGATTCTGTTTAATTTCATGGATATTATTTGTTATAAGGTAATTGTTTGGCTATGGATTTTTCCATTTACATTGAGGTAGAGTATATATGTGCCGCGTCTCAAGCCACTACAGTCGATTTTTGTTGTATGTCCTTCTCCTGTCTGTCCATTCCACTCTCGGCGCTTGTATATGATTCCCATGGGATTGGATATCAGTGCAGTGATTCTCGCATCGGCATCAAGGCTGTATCTGACGACGACATTGCTTCCGTCAACGGAGACATGATAGTGGATGATGCTCTCCTGTAGCTTTTCGGTCTGAGCCCGCTCCAAAGAGTCTTGTGCCCGTATGTCACGATTGATAGAGTCGCAAAGCAGGTTTTGATGGCCGGGCAGATAGCAGTAGGCTGCTTGTGTGGTTCCTATCAACTCCATATTGGCATAGCTGGTGCTTGTGACCGTTTCAAACACCGGATAGCGACAGCCCCGTGCATACCACTCATACCGTTCTTCTATCACTTGTTTTAGCCGGGCCGTGTCTAAGGCTTCCGGATTCATGTCCATACAGAGAGAGTAGGACTTCAGACTGTAAACACGGAGGACATTCTTTAAAGTGTCTTTTTCTGAAAGTATGATTGCTCCGCTTGCATCGGCATTCAGACTTTGGATACCTTTTTCTTTATATAGGTGATCACCGCAGTACAGTCCAAGCCCCTCAAATGGCGACGAGATGGAATCGCCATAGGCGAGTGGATATTTCATCTGTATTATTGGGGTGAAGTAATGGATTTTCTTTAGGGGTGATTCGCTTTCTATAAGAAATAATGTATCTGTTTTTAAGCGGTAGCGACAGAGTAGCCCCTTGCCTATGGCAGATATGCGCCCCAACGAGTCGGAATGGTAAACCACCGGTTGGACAACATTTGAGCGAAGTTGGCCGGAGAAATCCCACAGGAGGTCGGTTCCGCGCTCTCCCGGATCAAAATACTCAACAAGCTGTTTAGGCAGACTGTCACTTTTCAATCCAATCTGCTCAAATGAAAATACACTCTGTGCTTGCAGGCTTCCTAAAAAGACTACATAATATAAAAAGATTGCAAGTTTTTTCATGGTAAACGCATGTTACTTTCTTTTGATGGTAAAGATAGGGTAAATATTTTTCGGGTGGTGCGTTGCTTTATCTATTTAACGCAAAATTAACATTTTGAGATGCGGAGAAGTCTGTGTTTTGGTGAACGGATGTGCAGATGGCCATGCTGTGAGGGGCGGGATAAGTGGGAGGGGTGGTTGTTGGTGGGGGGGGAGGTGGGGGAGAGGCGCTTTTGTATGTTCTTTTCGTTGCCGATTTGCATTCCGGCCTTTTGTGTTGTATCTTTGCAGTGGCAAGGGAAGTGCGGGGGCGCTTCCCTTTTTTAGATTCCCATCTCCCTAACGGACCCCCAACCCCCTGAAGGGGGCTTTTCCATCCTGATATTGACTTGCGAAAGGGCCTCTTTGAGCTTCTCGTTCGGGCCGAATGAGGTTCTGAGTGTGGCCGTTTTGCAAAGTCGGTTGGGCCAAATGAGAAAATTGATGGGCCGGATGGGGCAGATAAGACGGGTGGGTGAAAATGCTGTGTAAGGCTTTTTCGAAAGATTTAATAGTTCGTGCTATAGGGGTAGGAGCCTCCCCCGACCCCTCCGAAGGAGGGGAGGGCCTCGCGGGACACAGGCAGCCTAAGACTCCTAAGTTAGGAAGGGAGGGCTTAAGGAGATTAGAACACTCCATTAACACCTACCACCTGTCACCTACCACCTTCCACTTGCCCCCCAACCCCTAACTTAGGGGGCTTAGAGTGCGTCGCCTTTGAGCAATTCCACGTAGGTGTGGATGGCGCGTTCTATCTCGCTCACGCGGATGAACTCGTCGGCAGAGTGGGAGCGGGAAGACTCGCCCGGGCCCAACTTAAAGGAGGGGAAGGGCATGAGGGCTTGGTCGCTGAGCGTGGGCGAACCGAAGGGTGTCAGGCCCAAGGCCACGCAACGGCGGATGAGCGGATGGGAAGTGGGGATGCGGGAGGAGTGGAGACGGAACGAGTGGACGGTGATGGTGCTCTTGCAGTGGCGGCGCACGATGTCGAACACCTCCTCGTTGGTGTAGAGTTCGTTGGTGCGCACGTCGATGAGTGCCGTGAGACGGTCGGGCACCACATTGTGTTGCGTGCCCGCGTTGACCACGGTGACGGCCATTTTTGTGGGCCCGAGAAACTCGCTCACGCGCTCGAAGCGGTAGTCGCGCAGCCAAAGCAGGTCGTCGAGTGCCTCGTAGATGGCGTTCACCCCCTCGTTGCGGGCCGCAT
>OAUK01000699.1_pt1 | contig 13446 bp, 10 predicted proteins | sample 1495131 | NCBI WGS metagenome assembly OAUK01 (sample SAMEA2580009, study PRJEB22360) | human gut metagenome | biome: human gut; feature: human-associated habitat; material: faeces | place: Denmark | collected 2008/2010 | reverse complement strand
AGCCTCTGTAAGAGACGTAGCGTCTGTAATGGCAAGCGGCACATCGAGAAGTCTCGCCAAGGTCTTGACCAGATAAGTTTTACCGGAGCCTGTCGGGCCAAGCATAAGGATATTGGACTTTTCGATCTCTATATCGTCCATTGTATCCGTCACCACCCGCTTGTAATGGTTATAAACCGCAACGGAGATGATCTTCTTCGCCTGTTCCTGCCCGATCACATAATCGTCAAGCTTTGCCTTGATCTTGTGAGGAGCCGGAATATTACGAAGATCCAGCTCCGGCGCCTCATCCTTTTCTTTCTTTTCTTTTTTCTTCTTAACCTTCTGCTGCTTTGGCATCATATTCTCCAGATCCTGCATATTTAAAATCTGGACTCCCGGCATCCGCATCAGTTGGTTCAAATCGATCTGCCCGTTATTCATCAGATCAAAACTTTTCTGCATACAGTCTGGGCAGACATATAGATTATTCGGAAGCTCTATCATCTTACCTGTCACGCTCTCCGGGCGGTGGCAGATGGAGCACAGTTTCTCATATTCTCTGTCGTCCTTAGACGTATCTTCTACAACGCCTTTGACAGCTTCTTCGAGTTTCTGGTCTTCTGTTTTTTCTTCGTCGATCGTTGTATTCTTTTCCTCTGACATTTGCTAAAACCCCTTCTATACTGATTTTACAGCACGTTATAGAAGTTATTATAGACCAGATATCACGCCCGGACAAGTAAAGATTTTCTAAACTGAGAAGTTACTCTTCTATCCACTCTTTTAACTCATCTTCCATCAGGACGCCGGAATGACGTTTTAAAGCTTCTCCGTTTTCAAACAGAACCACTGTCGGGATGCTTAAGATCCGGTACTGCTTTGCAAGCTCTCTGTTCTCATCCACATTGATCTTTCCAATTTTCACTGCATCCGTCTTCTCCGCATAGGAATGAAGAATCGGGATGAATGTCTGACATGGTCCGCACCACTCTGCCCAGAAATCGATGAGTACCGGTTTGTCAGACTGTAATACCTCCGTCTTAAAATTCTCCTGTGTGATTTTTAATACTTCTGCCATTTATGTTTCCTCCTTTTTGGTTACGGTTCAGCCATGTACAAAGTCATAAAACCTAAACTCAAACTTGCTGCAATCGAGCCGTCATAGCTGAACTGTTCCTTTTTTCTTTTATTATACCTGATTTTCCATTGTTTTCCGTAACAAAGTCACCAACAGATGCGCTTAGCGTAGACTGTCCCCGGCCAGTTCGTAAAGCCGCTCTTCGTCGAGGACGCGAATCTTACCTCGGGATAGAAGCACAAGCCCCTCCTGCTGAAAATATCGCAGCATGCGGGTGACGACCTCCCTTGCAGATCCAAGCTCCCTCGCCGCCCGGTCGTGAGTAAGCGAAAATTCCATTTTGCCTGAATTTTTTGCCTCTTCAATCAGAAAAGCCGCCAAACGCTTATCCACACTTTTTCCGAGAATCTGCTCCATCGTCCACATCACATCAGAAAACCGCTCTGCCATTAGTTCGTTAGTATATTTCATCACCGAAAGTGAAGTATCCATCAGCTCCTGGTAGGCATACGGCGGGATCACCCAGTAGATGGTCTCCTCCCTTGCCTCCATCCAGATTTCAAAGTCGATGGTACGGAAAATACAGCTTGCGGCCAGAAGGCACAGATCCCGCTCAAACATCCTGTACACTGTGATCTCTTTGCCCTCCCCGGATGTCACAAAAGCCCTTAGCTGTCCGCATTTAACGATAACAAATCCCAGGCAGTCAGCGTTTCCCCGGTGGATAATCTCGCCTTTCTTCGCGGTTTTGAGTACCGCTTCCCTCAGGATTTTCTCCTGTTGCGGCTGGCTAAGCTGTTTCCAGAAAGGCAGATATGCTTCTATCTCATTTTCTGCACGATTTCCCATTTTTATCCCTCATTTTCCATCATCTTTAGAAAATCTTCCTCCGAAAGAATCGGAATCTCAAGCTCCTTTGCCTTTCGGTTCTTGGAAGACATAGACTCCGTGTCATTATTAATCAGGTAGCTTGTCCTGGAGGTGACAGAGCCTGTCACCTTGCCCCCCCTCTTCTCAATCTCTTCCTTTATCTCATTACGGTTCTTAAAATGATGAACTGATCCCGTGATGACAAACTGTATCCCGGTGAAAATCTGTGCTTCCCTCGTCTCCTCTTTTGTAAGTTTCACTTCTTTTAGAAGTTTCTCATAGCCGGCACGTCTGTCCTGATCCTGAAAATAGTCTGTGAATGACCCGGCAATCACATCACCGATACCGCCGATCTCACTGAGCTCCTCTCTGGTTGCGTCTGCCGTTCTCTGCGGATCCTCGTCAAACTGCTTACAGATCAGTTTCGCCGTAGCTGCTCCCACATTTTCAATGCCCAGGGCATAGATCAGCCTTGCAAGGGTTGTCTCCCTGGATGTCTCAATACTGTCTAACAAGTTTTGACAAGATTTTTCTCCAAAGCCCTCCATCTTCCTGATCTCCTCCCTGTGCTGATCCAGATGATAGATATCCGCAAATTCATGGATAAAACCTTTTGCGATAAACTTCTCCATCGTTGCCTCGGAAAGGCCGTCAATATTCATGGCGTCCCGGCTCACAAAGAGGGTGAACGCCTTGATCTGTTTGGCCTGACACAGCGGATTCGTGCAGTAGAGCGCCCTGGCATTTAAAATCTGTCGGACCTTGGTCCTGCCACCGCAGACCGGGCAGGATTCCGGTACGTCCTTCACCCCGCTTCTTGTCAGATTTTCCGCAATCTGCGGAATAATCATATTGGCCTTGTACACCTGGATCGTGTCTCCCACACCAAGCTCCAGCTCCTCCATAATACTGATATTGTGGACACTGGCTCTCGATACGGTTGTCCCCTCCAGCTCCACGGGATCAAAAATCGCCACCGGATTGATAAGCCCTGTCCGAGACGGACTCCACTCAATCTCCTTCAGCGTCGTCTCCCGAATCTCGTCCGCCCATTTAAACGCGAAAGAATCCCGCGGAAATTTGGCCGTACTTCCAAGTGACTCTCCGTAGGCAATGTCATCATAAACAAGCACAAGCCCGTCGGATGGCACCTCGTTTTTCTGGACCTGACCCGCAAACCACGCCACCTCCTCTTCCACGCTTTTTGCGGTCACGAGATGGTATTCCACGGTCTCAAATCCCTGTTCTTTCAACCACTCCATCTGCCGTGCTCTGGAATTTTCAAAATCCACACCTTCGGCCCGAACAAGGGAGAATGCATAGAAATGGACATTTCTCCTGGCCGTAATTTCATTATTGAGCTGACGCACCGATCCACTGCAAAGATTCCTCGGATTCTTGTATTTGGCGTCCACATCCTCGATCTCTTCATTGATCTTCTCAAAATCATTGTACCGGATCACCGCCTCACCCCGCAGGATGAGTTCCCCCTGGTACGAAATTTTCAACGGAATATTTCTGAACACTTTCGCATTGTTGGTGACAACCTCACCGATTTCCCCGTTTCCACGAGTAACTGCCTTATATAAAGCTCCATCCCGGTAAGTCAGAACGATCGTAAGGCCATCCATTTTCCAGGAAATCAATGCTTTCTGATCCCCCAGAAATTCTTTAAGACGTTCCACTTCCTTCGTCTTATCCAGAGACAGCATCGGCCGCTCGTGCCGTTCTTTCGGGAGCTCACTCACCACCTCGTAACCCACATGAACCGTCGGACTCGCCGCCAAGGTCGTATGAAGCTTGTCCTCCAGTGCTACAAGCTCATCGTACAGTCTGTCATACTCGTAATTACTCATTATTTCCCGCGCCTCCTGGTAGTAAGCGCGCCCTGCTTCATTGAGCAGTTTCACGAGTTCCTCCATTCTCCGCTTCTTTTCTTCCAGACTTGCATCTATCTTTGTCATGTTCTTGGTCTCCTGTTCCCTTTTCTTTCTCTGCGACCGGTTGAACGCCTGACTTTCACCGGCTGATTGGTGGAATATTCCAGCATACTGCTAAGCTCCTCCAGCTCCTGCTCTGTAAGTTTCCGGTACTGTCCGGGCTTAAGATCTCCCAGTCGGACCCCCATAATCCGCACCCGCTTTAATGTGATTACCTGATATCCCAGCGCCTCACACATCCGGCGGATCTGCCGGTTGAGCCCCTGAGTCAGGATGATCCGAAATGTGCGCTTCCCTTCCTTTTTAATCTGGCATGGTCTTGTCACGGTGTCCAGAATCGGGACACCTCCTGCCATTTTCTCTAAAAATGTGTCCGTCATCGGTTTATTTACCGTGACAAGGTATTCTTTCTCATGGTAATTTCCGGCACGCATCATCTTATTGATAATATCGCCATTATTGGTCATCAAAAGCAGTCCCTCTGAGTCCTTATCAAGCCTCCCGGCGTAGGTAATCCTCGTGGGATAATTGAGATAACGGATGATATTGTCCGGTTCACGCTTTTCTTCGGTGCAGACAATCCCTCTTGGTTTATTGACCGCCAACACAATCATTTTCTCCTCCGGTGTGATCACTTTCCCATCCACCATCACTTCCTGTCCGGAGGAAATTTTCATCCCCATGACGGCCACTTCCCCATCCACCATCACTCGTCCTTCTTCAATCAGGCGGTCCGCCTCCCTCCTGGAACAGACGCCCGATTCGCTTAAATATTTATTCAGACGAAAGGACTTCCTCATGGAACGCTCCTGAAACTGTCTTTCTATCTGGCTGTTCATACGATTGATGACTCCCCTTTTTCTAAAACTACATTATCTCTATCTTACTTAGAACAGCCCCAAAAGTCAACGGACGCCCCAAACAAGACTATATCTTTTTTTCCCCACTTCTGATATACTGATACAAAGAACAACAAAATTTCTTAACATTATGAAACGATGATGCCTGGAGGCTATCTATGATCAGCTACATTATGAATACAAAAAACTGCATGTCCGTCCTTCTTCTGTCCGACCGCTTCGACAGTTTCTCCTTCATCGGAGGGGAAATCACTACCTACTGCACCTTTCAGATCGACGGGACATATCACCCGGAATTCTTCGCGGACAAAGAAGACGCCGGAAGCGAGCCGTACGTACGCTGGAGCTATGTACGGGAATACTGTCTTTCCCTCATCAAAGGGAAACAGACGCCCCTGCGTTTCCACTTTATCCTGTCCCTTTCACCGGATCAGATCGAAGCACTCCTGCAAAGAGCAGATCTCCCTTACCGGTCCGGCGATATCAAAGGTCTTTACCTCAACTTCCGCTTTGATGGCACCCGTCTGCTCTGCACCACCGGAACCTCTTTTCACACATTTGTACTGGATAAGAGTCTGGAGCATCTGTGGGATGGCACAGTGATGAAACTGTTTGCGTCCAAAGGACTGGAATTTGAAGAAAATGGTTAAATAGATAGCTTTACATAGAGGCAGGTGCGATTTCATACAAAATCACACCTGCCTCGATCTGTTAGAGGTAAAAAATCGGTATTACCGACATCCCCCTTTTCATTAAAAAACATTTTATTTTGTCAGCATCAACATGATATCGTTACTTCTCTTGATGAAGTCTGTCATCTGTTCCGGGCTGAGCGGTTTGTTGGAGAGCATTGCAAGATCGTAAAGCTGCTGGCAGATGATATTGATGTTCTCGCTGTCTTTATTGTTTTCGATATACTGTACCAGTGGGTGGTTGATGTTCAGTACCAGTGTCGTATCGCTTCCAAACATGGAGGCGTCCATGCCGCCCATTCCGTACATCTTCATCATTTCCTGCATTCTTCTGGACTCTTCAGAAAGGGTCATCATGGATGCGATGTTTTCGTCTTTGATCTTTTCCACTTTGACCTGAAGGTTTTCGTTGTTCATCGCTTTCTTGACGATAGAAGCGATCTCCTCAGCCCGTTTTCCAAATGCTTCCTTTTCTTCCTCACCGACTTCCTCTTTTACTTGATCTGTCACATCTGCGTCAATTCTCTGGAAGTGGATATGCTGGTTTCTCTGCTCCAACTGTGTGATAAACGGTGCGTCAATGTTGTGCGAAAGTATGACAGCATCCATACCCTGGCTCTTAAAGAGATTGATATACTGGCTCTGCTGCTGTTCATCTGTCACGTAGTAGATCGTCTTCTTCTCCGTCTCTTTTGCTTCTTCCTTGTTTCCACCGTCCTCTGTCTTTGCTTCTTCCGGTACTTCTCCGATCAGCTCTTTCATGGACAGATATTTGTGATCCAGATTCTTAAAGAGAATGGAGTCCATCATCTTATCACAGAATTTCTGATCCTTAAGGCATCCGAATTTTACAAAAGGACTGATATCGTCCCAGTATTTCTCGTAGTTTTCCAAGTCAGTATTGCACATTCCGGTGAGTTTATCCGCCACTTTCTTGGAAATATACTCTGCCACCTTATTGACGAATCCATCATTTTGCAGTGCGCTTCGTGATACGTTCAACGGAAGATCCGGACAGTCGATGACACCTTTTAAGAGCATCAGATATTCCGGAATGATCTCCTTGATATTGTCGGCGATAAACACCTGATTGTTATACAGTTTGATTGTTCCTTCGATAGAATCGTACTCCGTGTTGATCTTCGGGAAATAAAGAATTCCTTTTAGATTGAACGGATAATCCATATTCAGATGAATCCAGAACAATGGCTCCTTATAGTCCAGGAATACTTTTCTATAAAATTCAATATAATCTTCTTTGCTACATTCGTTCGGGTGCTTTGCCCAGAGCGGATGAATGTCGTTGATCGGAACCGGTCGCTTCTCGATTTTGACTTTCTCTTTCGCCGGAGAGACTTCTACCATCTCTTTTTCACCCTGCTCGTTTTCTTTTTCTTCCGTCTTGGCATCTTCGTGAATGTGCTCTACGACAACGTCCGTATCTTTCAGTTCACTCTCGTCAATAGTCTCATATTCGATTGGGGCATTGGCCTTTTCCAGATAAATCTCCACCGGCATGAAAGAACAGTATTTCTCCAGAACTTCTCTTGCCCGGTATTCGTTCGCAAACTGTAGACTGTCCTCATTTAAGAAGAGGGTGATCTCTGTTCCGACGCCCTCTTTGCTGCCTGCCTGCATCTCGTACTCCGTGCCGCCTTCGCTGACCCAGTGTACCGGCTCGGCTCCCTCTTTATAGGAAAGGGTATCAATGTGTACTTCATCCGCCACCATAAACGCAGAATAAAATCCAAGTCCGAAGTGGCCGATCATGTCGTCCTCTGTCGTCTTGTCTTTGTACTTTTCCAGAAACTGAGTCGCTCCGGAAAAAGCGATCTGAGTAATGTACTCCTCTACTTCTTCTGCCGTCATACCAATTCCGTTGTCAATAAACTTCAACGTCTTTTCTTCCGGGTTTACTACTACATGAATTTGCGGCTTGTAGTCCTCAGAAAGGTTGTACTCGCCCATCATATCCAGCTTTTTCAGCTTTGTGATGGCGTCACATCCGTTTGAAATCATCTCACGAAAGAAAATGTCGTGGTCAGAATAAACCCACTTCTTTATAATAGGAAAAATATTTTCACTGCTGATGGAAAGACTTCCTTTTTTCACTGACATGATATATCACTCCTTCATCATCTATCCTGCCGGAGTCAGCCTTTTACAATCTTATTATAATCTGAACTGTCTCTCCGGCATGTCTTTTTCACATCTAACTGTTATCTTAATACCCGCCTGCGAAAAAGTCAATAGAAAATTAGCACTCTTTTAAAAAGAGTGCTAATAATACCTCTTCGGGATACGGCTCTCGCACGGCACTTTTGTCTGACATTTTCCGCACCCATACCGTGGAGCGTACGTCTTCTTCGTTGATTCCAGAAATGTATCACATGGGCTATGCCTCTTTCCCCCTTCCATAGAAATCGCTCCTGCGGGGCAGCGCCGAATACACGCCCCGCACCGTGTACAGTACTCATATAGATCCGTATATTTCCGCTTTCTCGCCTCAAATGTTTCCGTTACAATCAGGCTCCCCAATCTCCCGGCCATCCCTTTCTCTGTAATGATCCCCTTGGAAAGACCAAAAGTTCCAAGTCCACAGACAAAGGCGACATGACGCTCGGACCAGTTACTCGTATAAGACGCATCCTGCCAGTTTCCTACTCTTTTGGGATCTGGCTTTGTCACGCTGCAAAACCGCCCATCCGCAGCAGGAATCACACTCTCAATTCCTTCTATCCCAAGTATTTTCTGGATCTCCTTACAAAATGCCATTACAAACCGCTGGCCCTCTATCCGGGCGTGCAGCCACAAAGCGGACGGCTCCGGTCCCGGAGTACGATTACTGCTCCTGACTTCTTCTGTAAAAGGGAGAAAAAAGCTCATCACACTGTTCGCTTTTGGAAGCCATTCTTCCGGCAATAAAAACTGCGGTCCCACCGCTTCCTTCTTTTTCAGTTCTTGAAACATCGGATCTTTGGCGTCCCCATATCCCCAGACCGGGGGATCAAAGATCCGCGCCCCGGCAAGTTCTGGTGCAATCGCCTCTTCCAGAGATACGACATTTCTTCTGCTCTCCGCCACAAACTGCGCCGCCTGCTTTTCCATATCTTCTTTTTTCATATCCTCTGTCCCCTCTCTTCCTTTCTGGCTCTGCTTTCAAAATAAAGGAAACGCTCAATCGAGTCCAGGATATCCCGAAACTCCTCCCTCGGTGCCAGCTCAATATAACGTTCCAGAAGGTCTGTCTCCTGCTTTTTGTATCTTCCATAAAAAATATCATACAGATTGTGTCCCCGGATATGAATCCGAATCTCCTCCATGTGGGCTTTCACATCCTCCACTGTCTCCAAATCCTTCCCCAGAACCTCTCGCAGCTTCTTTCCACTACGGATTTTATGCAGATACTCCTTCCATTTTTCCAAAAACATCTCATAAAATGCTTCCTCGGACGGCACGACCCCAAGAAGTGCCATAATTTTAGGATTCAAAAAATAATTTTCAAAAGAATAATATTTGAGGATGAGAACATTCTTCTCCGTCACCCGTGGAAGCCGGTCCACATCTTCCAGATTCCGCTCTTCGTAATACTGGCATAGCTGCCGTTTCAATTCGTTCGCGTCTTTCCCATCCCCATCCCGGATCATAAGAAAATTGTCCTGAAGATAAATCTGATTCATGTATTTCAGGTTGGCGTACGTCTTAATATTCGTACAACTATTGGTGGTAATGATCGCAATCCTGGAAAGTGTCCCGTCCTCCTCGTACGTCTCATCATAGTATTTCTTAATCAGAAGCGGCAACCTGCTCTTATCCTGTTTGCCCTCCACGATAAAAACAAAATTTACATTCATCAGATCATTGGCAGAATACCCCAGATCATCCAGCACCCCACTGATATCCGTCCGCTCCTTCACTTCCGATGTACCATCCTTTCCGACAAGCACCTGTCGGATCTCTCTGCTGTTGAAATTTGCCAGCAGATTAGGGGCATGCGTCGAAAAGATCACCTGGCTTGTTCTGGAAAGCCGGTAAAGAATATCTCCTGTCACTCTCTGAAGCTTCGGATGCAGGTAAATCTCCGGATCCTCCACAAGGATCACATCCGTCCCCTCCTCCTTTGTCTCCTCACATGTTTCCAAAAGAGACAACATATAAATGCTTCTCATTCCTTTCCCCATCGTATCCATACTCCGGGCCATCTTCTCATCTTCCCGGCAGATCTCCGTGGTAACGGAAAGCATCTTCTCCAGATCCCGGTTCATGGAATAACGGATCGTCTCTTTCCCCCCGTTCTTACGGAAATTGGCGTTGACCCGTCTGGAAAACTCATCCAGATTAAGCTGGTAGAGCTTATGCTCCAAAAGCTTTGCAGCCTCGAAAGCATTGAGGCTTGCTGTTTCCTTCTTATGAATCAACCCGATACAGGAGAAACAATGATTGCAGACTTTCCCCATGTCAAACATGCAGTTGCCGGCCCTCATCCGTTTGACAAGGTCATCCTCCTGCATCAGCAAAAGATCTTCCTCAAAATTTTCCAGATCACGCTGTGCGTCAATGTAATACAGCTTCGGGAGCAGCATCGGAATATAACGATTATGCTTGGAAATCCCGTCTCCGTACCGGATCTTCCCTTCCCGGTTTGCCGTAAACTCAAATGTTACTTCTCCGTCCTTAAAAGAGGGAATCTTCCTGCCAAAATCCCGGCGCCACGATTCGTACCGCCGATAAGAACTGACAATACCGTGATGGTACATCCGCTGTAAATCCTCTTCTCCCACCGTCAGTGTCAGCATGATCTCAATATTGGGATAATCCTCCCGGAAATCCTCTTTTCGCACCTGATAACTCCCGGCTACGGCACGCAAGGCATCTAGTACCGCCGTTTTTCCAGTGCTGTTCTGGCCAACTAAAATCAGCGCCTGTTCAATATCGGGAATGTGAATTTCCCGGATCGATTTGAAATTCCGTATCCGGATATCCTTGATCCTCATGGAATCACCTTCTTTCTTCCTACTCCTATTGTAGCAGGAAGCCTCCATCCCTGCCAGCCATAATCCTCCTCCAAAGGCAAAGAAGAAAGGACAGCGGGAGAAAACTCTCTTCCCACGCTGTCCGTCTGCCTTCGTTTCATCTTTGTTTTCTTTTATTTGGATATCGTCTCCCCTGCTTCCACTGCATTGATTTTCTCCCGGATGGACGCAACCGATGTGTCATCCGGCACAATCACAGAAAGCGGACCTCCGGAATAGGAATAGCAGTACTGCGTGGAAGAAGTTCCTTCCGCCGCAACGGATATGACGTTCCATCCTTTCATTCCCGCAAGCTGTACTCTGACAAGCTCCTGGAGCTGACTTGTAGACATATTCGTCTCTGTGTTACCACTGACCTGGTCAATAAGACGCGGTCCCTTAATCAGAATCGATGGAGACATAGCCTTTTTCAACATCGCTTCAATGACTGCCTGCTGGTTCTTTCCCCTCTGATTATCCCCCTCTGCCAAAGCATGACGCTCCCTGCAGAAAGCCAGGGCTTCTTTTCCATTAAAATGATTGAGCCCTTCCTTTACTTCCACAACCATGCCGGAATCATTGCCCGTCGTAAAGGCCAGCTCAGAATCTACGTCAATCCCGCCAAGGATATCTACCATCTCGATCAGAGATGTAAAGTTCACACGTACATAGAAAGGAATATCCACCTGATAAAGCTCCTCCAGGGTTGCCATAGAAGTGGCGATCCCATAAGTACCAGCATGGGTCAGCTTATCCGGCGCTCCGTTTGACACGCCCGGAATCGGCACATAGTAATCTCTCGGCGTTGTCACAAGCAGGATCTGCTTTGTCTTTGGATTCACTGTGGCAATAATATTCACGTCGCTTCGGCTCTGCTGAGTGATATCTCCATACACATCAATCCCACTGATATAAACACTGAACGGTTCTTCCGATACATTCACCGCAGCGGCAGCTTCCTTTCGCTCAGGAGCTTCGTTTCCGTCGGTGATATCATTCAACGCTGTACGCACTTCAAACATATAGTAAGACGCAAGCAACAGCAGAGCACTGATCAGCAGCCCCAGAATGCCTCCCAGGAACCTCTTTTTCCGGAATCCGTTCTGCATCCGAAAAATCAGAAGCGCCAGCACAAGCAGCACGACTGCCGCTCCCCCCAGAAATGTCCACGGGATCATTCCGAAATAGACTGCTGTTCCCAGAAAGACCGCCGTCGCAATCATCTGAATCAAAAAAATCAGTCTGCCATGTAATCTTTTGGTATGTCTCCCCCCTGCCGGACCTGGCTCGCGCCCTCTGTATCCGGAGGAAGAACTGCGCTTTTTACGGGTACCAAATCCGAGATCTTCCGGCATCCGGGTCCGCCTTGGCCGCTCCTCATATTCATAATCATCATCATCGTAATCATTATAGTCATCATATCCATACGAATCGTAATCGTCATAATCATCGTATGTATCATAGGCGCGACTGCGGTCATAGCTGTCATAATCGATATAACGACTGCTTCTGCGATTACGAATATCATTCTCATCGATCTCATTGCCATCGTAATCGGTATACCGACTCCTGGAACGTCTGCCTGACGTCCTCGTCGTATTGCGGGAGCTGCTGGAATTTCTTTTCTTAGTAGAACTGCCCTGCTTCTTTCTCTTCTTCAGGGCCTGCTCGTAAGCCAGTCTCTCCTGACGACTCATTTTAGACATATTACATCTTCCCTTTTCTCTTATTTATTCCCTCGTTAGATTATAGCCCGTCCCACAAAAGGAAGTCAAGGACAAGGGTACACTTTACAAAATCAGGTAGAAAGCCGGAACCCTGATAAATCCCGTATTTACGCAGGTTTCCGGCTCTGAATGAAATTCCGTTTCACAAAATATTAAGAAAGTTGTCAGATTTTGTACTTTTATCTGGCGCTGTCCTCCCATTTCCGATAGATTGCTTCCAGGGCGTCCGTCACCCCCTCCACTCCGAGAAGACTTACATTGAACAACATACCGTGCGCCTCAATACTTCCCCATTCTCTTCCGGTATGGGCCTCGTAGTATGTTTTTCTGTCCCGGTCCATCTTCTTGATCTTATCCCATGCCTGCCTGGAATCTAATCCGTAAATCTTCATAATACGGCGGATTCTGTCCTCCTTATATGCATAGATAAAGCTGTGAATACAATTACTGTAATCTCCCAGAATATAATCTGCACATCTTCCCACGAAAATGCATGGTCCCCGGTCAGCAAGACGGTTGATGATACTGCTCTGCACTTCATAGACCTTATCACTTAACGGCACCGACTCATTACTGTCGTTGATAAATACCGTATAATCCCGCATATTAACCACATAGGCAGACAAAAACTTTCCGAGGATCGTCTCATCCACCTTCTCCGCCGCCTCCTGACTGATTGACAACTCATGCGCCGCCATAGAGATCAGATTATTGTCATACAGCGGAATATTCAGTCTCTCTGAAAGCCGGTTGCCAATCTCATGTCCTCCGCTGCCAAATTGCCTGCCGATTGTAATAATAGTATGATTCGTCATATTCCCACACTCCTTTTCCCACTCTATAGTGAAACCATGACTGCTACTCTCTCTTCTTTTTGTGGATCTGAAGCTGCAGATTGACCGACATCGGATTGATCACCACGCCCTTTGTCTCCGGCGCCAGCAGATCCGGAATCTTCTCTGCCGGAATCACTGCCGTTCGAAAGCGGTTCTCCCTGTTAAACTTTTGGAACTCCAGTACGTCGTTAAATACCGGCTGGTAGGAGTCTTCCTTCTTATCTTTTAAAAGCGGCACTCCCTTGTCCGCCTCAAACGCCACAATATAACGACCTCTGGAGAAATGTGCCATCACTTCTTCCTGTAACTGTTTGACCTCCGATTCTCCTTCACCCTGGTGCAGTCTCTGGGTCTTCTGCATCAGGTATAATGCCGTCAGGACAAGCTCCGGATTCTCTACACGGATCTTGCCCTCCGGAAATTCTTCTGTATCCGCCCTATGTACAATC
>OAUK01000694.1_pt1 | contig 13516 bp, 14 predicted proteins | sample 1495131 | NCBI WGS metagenome assembly OAUK01 (sample SAMEA2580009, study PRJEB22360) | human gut metagenome | biome: human gut; feature: human-associated habitat; material: faeces | place: Denmark | collected 2008/2010 | reverse complement strand
CACTTTTCAAAGAAAAGCATCGTGGCGCACCCGCCGTCCGGCTCGATACAGACAGAAACGTATCCGTTTGCCCTATGACGCACCGCCATTGTCCTGCGGGCTTTCTTTTTCAAAGAACTAGAAAAGGCATCGTATGGAAAGGGGAACAGCACACGATGCCTACGTTGAATCAGGTCAAGTCAAAATCAAGGATAGCAATTATCAGTTTTGCTTCCAGACGATTGCGCAGTTCTTCATCAACTTGCAGACGAGGATAGCCGTCAGAGCCATAGCTCGTCCGAGTTGACAGTGCAGCAATGTAGCTAGAATAATGCCGGACTACCCGGCTCACTGCTTCGGCGTCTCCTGCAACAGCGGCAGCGATTATCGGGTAAGGAAGCAGCGATGCCCGTGTGTGCGCAGATTTAGTCATCCGCTTCACCTCCCATCAGCTTTTTCAGCAGCCGATAGGCTTTATATACCTGCGAGTATTGACCGTTCTTCTGGCCATGCCCATGCACTTTGCTATCTGTTCGTCTGTCATCCATAGAAACCAGTGCATCATAAAAATTTCCCGGTCTTTTGGTGACAGCCGTAGAAGTGCTGTGGCCAATCGGTCGTTCTCGATTAGCACAACAGCATTTCCCACGGGAAAAGCCGTATACTCCCATGAGTAACGATCGTAAACTGCAAGCTGGGCCACGTCTGCCTCGGACAGTTCTTCCAAAGATGCAAAACGTTTTTGATGACGGCTGATCTGCCGATAGCCGTTACATGCCTCGCATTTCAACACCTTTTTGCAGTAGCTGTCAAAGGCGTGCTGCTTGTGTTCGTAGTAGCGGTTTGGTTTCAAGTTTTCACCTCCCCTCGTGCTGGGAGGCAGCTCTTTTCTTCCCCTTTCGCTCACTACTCGTTCACGAGTGGTCTGGTTTGGCCGGTTTTCGGGATCTATCTGAAAAAATTTTTTGCCGCTCATACTTGGCTCCTTTCGTTTCGTTCGGGTTGACAGGCCGGAACGAAACGGGGCGGGGAGCGGCAGCCCACGCCCAGGCGCTCAAAGAAACGGGTTTTGTGAGATATGAGCCACAGTATATAAAAAACGAGCCATAACTCACTTTCATGAGCATGGCTCGCTGCTGCGTTATTGGAATATTTCTCGTAGTGGCATGGGCGTCCGCCGTACAAACGGTAAACCCCGCCTTATTTTGACCTCCTTTGTGTTGGCGCTCTCATCCATATCCCCCTTTACTCCAAAATATGAGTTATAACTCACTTTGCATGAGCTATATGGTTATTTATATGAGCGGAAGCACACCCTACAATGATGTAGAGGTGATGTGTAGTGAACAATCCGCTGGATCTATTTGCATGGAAGGTGCGGTCAGAACGGAAGCGTCAGCATCTGACGCAGAAGCAGTTAGCTGAACGCCTCGGTATGAACGCCCGTACAATCATAGATTTGGAAACCTGCCAGAGTAACCCCAAATTTGAAACGGTGGCTCTTGTCGCCAAAGAGTTAAATATCAGCGTGGATGCTGCCATTTTTCCAGACATGGTAAATCAGACGGTTTCAAAAACAGTTGTAGACTTCTTTGCCGGGAAAAGCGAGGCGGAAATTGAAAAATATATTGCGCTTTGCAAACAGGCGGAAGCATTTCAAAAAGACGAATAACGCGGTCGGGTTCGATGTGCCCGGCCGCGTTACTGTTTCACCCGTTTGCTATGCGGGCAGATTATTCATTTTTTGTTTTATAGGCATCGCGCAGACGCTCGAAGGACTCCTGGCTGATGACATGCTCCATCCGGCAGGGCGTCCTGTTCCGCCGTTTCACGGTCAGCAGCGGCAGCGATGAGCTACTCTGTAAAGAATTGATGACGTTCATAGATTTTTTCGCCACTTCCTGGCCTATGTCGGTCAGGTGGAGAAATCCATCCTCGCCCGACGCATGAATTTTCATTCTATCACCCACTCACATAATCCCAGCATTTGCAAACTGCTTGTTGTAAACCTTTTTTGCAATAACTCCGACAATTATTGAGATAACTACGGTTGCGGCAATAGCAAGAACCATAAACCACGGAGAAGTCAAGGTTGATAATATCTCAGCATAATTTGCAGACATTTCTTCGGATGCCTCTGAAATGGCATAGTCAGAGAATACCCATACATACAACGGAGAACCGATATTGCTTAACGAAAGCAGGATATAACTCATCACGATACCTTTGTAATTCTTATATCCGGCCCATTTCCGAATGATTTCCGCTAAAATAGAACAAACAATCAAGCTCCCAAGCAACAGATTCGCAAGCTCCCCAAAAGCCACGAAAGCGATTGCTACAAATAGGTTCATAATGAGAACCACGCCTGCTTTCGGCACTTTTGCCATAACATACATATATGGAATCCATGCCACGAGAGCAATTAAAGCTGTTACAAACAGATAGAGCAATGGGTGTATGCCGCCCATAATCGTAGCTGCCAAAACCACAGCAAAGTAAATGACGGAAAATACGATTGTCAGACCTAAATCTTTTAACTTCCAGTGTTGTTCCATAAGATTTCCTTTCTATTTTCCTTGCTGTAATTCAACAAGGTGTGCATATAGACCGCCCTTTTTCATCAGTTCAGCAGGTGTACCCATCTCACTGACCTTGCCGTCGTCCAAAACCACGATCTTATCAGCATTTGCCACTGTCCTCATGCGATGGGCAATCACCATGACCGTCTTATCCTTCAGCAGTACCGACAAGGCATCCTGTATCAGTGTTTCACTCTCGGCATCCATAGAAGCAGTTGCTTCATCAAGCAGGACAATGGGAGCATTTTTCAACAGGGCGCGGGCAATCGAAATGCGCTGACGCTCACCACCGGACAGGGCGCTGCCGTTTTCCCCGATGTTCGTCTGATACCCTTGAGGGAGACGCTGGATAAATTCCTCGCATTGGGCAGCTCTGGCCGCAGCCATAACTTCCTCATCAGTGGCATCGCCCCGGCCCAGCCGGATATTCTCCATGACAGTCTCATCAAAGAGCATGACATCTTGGAATACAATGGCATAATTCTTGAACAGCGTTTCTGGTTCTACCGTTTTGACATCCACGCCGCCCAGGGTAATGGTTCCGGAGTCCGCATCCCAAAAGCGTGCTGCCAGTTTGGAGGCGGTAGACTTGCCGCTGCCGGATGGGCCTACCAGCGCCGTGACCTCGCCTTGTTTTGCCACAAAGGACACGCCCTTCAAAACCGGCTCCTCATTGTAGGAGAACACTACATTCTTAAACTCAATGTCGTAGCCCTTGTTATTGCAGACATTGGTGCCGGTCTGCTCCGGGGTCGCATCGATCTGCTTCATACGCTTGACGCTGACAAGGGCAGAGAACACTTCTGCCATCAGCATGAAGCAACTGGTGAAGGGGTCGTAAATGCGTCCGGCAAAAAGCAGGAACAGAATGAACATGGGGATGGACAACGAGCCGGTCGTTACGAGAATACCACCCACCAGCATGACCGCCACAAGGCCAAACCGAAGGATAAATTGAGCCGTGGTCGTAGCAGCACCGGGAGCGATCTCGTTGCGGAAGGAACACTTCACCACATAATCCAGCTTCTTTTCCAGGCCCTCCAGATATTCTTCTTCACGGGAGCAGGACTTCAGCTCCTGGATGGTATCAAGGTATTCCTGCACACCGTCATAGGCAGCTCTCTTGGCATCCATGTTGGCGCTCTCGGCATTGGACTGGGCTTTCTTTGCCGCAAAGACTACCAAGGCTGCCACAGGCACCGGCACTACGATGCAAAGGCCCATCCGCCAGTCAAGCACCAGCAGGCCGATAGCTGTTATAATAAACATAAAAATCGTTCCGAAGAGTTGCGGGATCGCATTGGAAAATACGCGCTCCAGAGCCGTACAGTCCCCCATGATAGTGGTGGTCAGGTCAGAAAGATCGCGCTGGCCAAAGAAGGACAGCGGAAGTTTCCGCAGTTTCTCCGCTAGGACAATCCGGCGGTTGGCACTTTCCTTATACGCCACAGTATAAGTTTTGTTGTACTGGAGCCATTGGGTCAGAAACACAATGATAAACATGACCACAGTGCCGCAAATAAACAAGGCCGCATGATCCCGCATACTGCTTTCCTGCCCGGAAATCACATTCAACAGTTCCCATATCACCATGACCAGCAAGCTGACCGGGACAATCAGGCACAGATTGCTGAGCGTAGTGGCTGCAATTCCTTTATTCAAATCTCTTGATCCCTGATTGCTCAGGGCAAACATCCGTTTCAGCATACTTTCACCTCATTCCCGATGTGCCACTTGGTAGTCTTTGTGTAGTTGCTCCACATCTTGGCGTATTCGCCGCCCTGTTTCACCAGCGCGTCATGGGTTCCGCTTTCCACCAATTCACCCTGCTTCATTACCAGAATGAGGTCAGCGTCCTGGATGGTGGAGAGCCGGTGTGCGATCATAATGACCGTCTTGCCCTTGACCAGCCCTTCAAAGGCTTTCTGAATCTGCTGCTCGTTCTCTGGGTCAGCGTAGGCGGTGGCCTCATCTAAGACCACGATGGGGGCGTCTTTCAAAATGGCGCGGGCAATCGCAATGCGCTGTGTTTCGCCGCCGGAAAGATAGATGCCTTTACCGCCCACCACGGTATCGAGGCCATCCGGGAACTTCTCCAGAATATCATCACACTGGGCCAGATGCGCCGCCTGCAAGACTTCCTCCCGTGTGGCGGAAGGTCTGCCTGCCCGGATATTTTCCAGAAGGGTGTCCTTGAACAATTTGGGGTCCTGGAATACAAAGGCAACCATCTTCATCAAGTCAGCATGAGGAATTTCCCGAATGTCCACACCGCCGATCTTGACTGCCCCCTGCTGCACATCGTAGAAACGGGGAATCAGGCTGGCCGTTGTGCTTTTTCCGGAGCCGGAATGCCCGACCAATGCGGTAGTTGTCCCAGCCTTGGCCGTGAAACTCAAATGGGATACCGCCGGATGGTCCGTATTTTCGTATGCGAAGGTCACATTCTCAAAGGACACATCATAAGTCTTGGGATGTTTGGGTGCAGAAGTCTCCACCTGCGGTTCGGCAGTCAGGATCATGTCGATGCGGCGCATGGACTCCTCCGCCTGCATCTTGTAGCTAGTCATATACATGATCTTATTGAGCATGACTGCACAAGCAGGAGAGAAGATCACATAGAACAGAAAACTTTGCATAAATCCGATCAGGTCGCTGGAAACAAACCCGATAATAAGCGCCGTAGGCACCAGCACCAGGAAGCTGGAATTGATGACTGAGTTAAACGCCACCATTCCCTTTTTGCAGGACATCGTGTAAGCCAGAGCAAACTTCCGGTAGGATTTGATGGCATCGTTAAACTTGGTGATAGATTGCACTGTCTGTCCGAACACCTTGACTACCGAAATGCCCCGGATGTACTCCACCGCCTCATGGTTCATCGTTTCCAAAGAGTCCTGGTAGGTCTGCATGAATTTCATGCTGTCCTTCCCCATGAGGGACCCCTGCAAGAAGAAACCGATGCCAAAGAGCAGCAGGAGCGGGATACCTACACGCCAGTCAAAGACCAGCATCAGCACCAAACTCACGATCATCGTGACCTGCGCTCCCACCAAGTCGGGGAGCTGGTGAGCGATGAAAGTCTCAGTCTGAAAACTGTTGTCGTCAATAATCTTCCGAAGTTTTCCGCTGGGATTGGCGTCAAAGTATCCCATAGGCATTTTTGCGAGATGTTTCAGTGCCGCCATTTTCAGGTTTTTCTCTGTGTGGAACGCTACGACATGGGAGCAGAGCAATGCTGAGAAATAAAGGAACAGACCAATCAGCTCCAGCCCCAGAGCAAGCAGGCCCCAGCGAACAAGACTGTTCGTGTCTAACGGCGTCCCGGCAAATACGCCCACCAAGTCACGCGCTGCAAAGTAAACGCAGAGGAACGGTCCAAGGATAAAGACCGAACTGATGCCGGATAGGATGCGGGAAACGGTGAGCAGCCCACGATGCTTTCCTGTGAACTCCATCAACCGTTTGATCCCGCCGGATTTTTGTTTCATAGATACAAGACCTCCTTATCATTTTCGATTAGTTACAGCTAATCTTTTGATTTTAGTTTACTGCTTTAGGTCGCTTTCGTCTACGACCTATAAGGTATATTATGCTCCAATCAGGCCAAGCAAAAGGAGCAAACCCGCTTAAAGGCTTGCTCCTTTTGTTAGTTGCCTGAAATAGCTTAGTTCAGGTGGATGTTCTGAACGGAAGTAAAGCTGGCATCGGTGGGGAAGGTATAACTTGCTACCGCATCGCTGTAAATGGCAAGCTGCCGGGTATAGATCAGCGGCGTAGTCAGGCACTGGTCTGCCATAGTAGTCAGGATGGTGTTGTAAATTTCCTGAATACGGGCCTCATCAGTAGCAGAGTCCAGTTCGTCCACTAGCGCCGCCAGCTCCGGCTGGGACGCCCCGATCTGCATGAGGATGGGGTCCATAGAGGTAGACGGGTTGATGTTGGTAATGACCATAGCCGGGTCATAGTAGCCACCCTGGGTCTTGAAGATGGTCAGGCCATAGTCACCGCTCTGGATCATGGCATACCAGTCCATCATTTGTGCGGATTGCGGGGTCAGCTCAATGCCGATCTTGCTGGCCTGGTCACAAATGTAGACAACCATGTTGTCATCGGAGGCGGTGCCGGTTTGATACAGGAAAGTGGCGGACAGTTTGACTCCATCCTTCTCACGAATGCCATCGCCATCGGTATCTACATAGCCAGCCTCATCCAAGATTTGATTGGCATGATCCAGGTCAAAGCCGTACACTGTCTGCTCTACATCACAGTAGGGCAGGTTACGAGAAAAGAAGGTATCTGCCTTGTCGAACAGGCCACCGTAGATGTTGTCTACTACGGCATCCTTATCAATGGCGGAAGAAATGGCCTCACGAACCACCTGGTCGCCAAAAATCTCACTGCTCAGGTTATAGCCCACATAGTAAGTCTGCAAAGACTTTTCATCGACTTGAGCGCCATATCCATCCGTCTGCTCCATCTGAGCATAGCTCTCGGCGGAAACATTCTTGATGCCGGAGAGGAAGTCCACCTCACCATTCTGCATGGCTAAAATTTTGGCATCGTTGTCGGGGATGTACTTGATAGAGAAGCTATCTACTTCGGGAGCATCGCCCCAGTAATTGGGATTGCGGACAAAATTCCAGGTCTGCCCGTCATTATCCCCGGCATACATATAGGGGCCGGTTCCATAAGTGGCGTTGCGGAAGCTCTCCTGCTTGGCAGTCAGATCCTCATTGAACTGCTCGCTGGATACGATGCCGAAGGGGTTAGCAAGGCACAGTTCCCGGAGGGTGTTGTAGTAGGGCTGGGTCAGGTGCAGCTCCACCGTGTACTCATCGGTGGCTACCGCATCCTCAATGATCGTGGACAGGCGGCCATAGGAGCCGTTGTACTGGCCCAGGTTGACCGGAACAGCCAAAATAGACTTTGCCACATCCTCGGCGGTCAGGTCAGAGCCATCGGAGAACTTGACGCCCTGCTTGATCTGGAAGGTATAGGTTTTTCCATCCTCGCTCATGGACCAATCTTCGGCCAGCAAGCCCACGACCTCGCCCTCGGAATTGTACTCAAACAGGGTGTCATAGAAGCTGGTGAGATAGTAGGTAATGTCGTAACTGGAGGAGGATACCTCCGGGGTGAGGATGGTGTAAAAATACTCAAAGCCCCAGCTCTCCGCCAAGTTCAGATGTACGGCCTGAGCCTCGGCGTTCTCCTTCGGGTTCTGGCTGCTCTCTGTGTTGGTGCCGGTGTTGCCTCCGCAGGCGGCCAGAGATACCGCCATGACCGCCGCTGTGAGCATAGCGGCAATTCGTTTCAGTTTCATTTCAAATCAATCCTTTCTTTCGTTTTATCATTCCAGTCTGTTGAAGTGTTCACTAAACCGCTTGCCTCCAAGAGCATCCTGCTGTATGGATCGTGAAATACAGAATAATCACCGGAGAACGCGGCACGCTCCACCAGATTAGAATTTCGCATGACAAAAATCTCGTCCGCCACGACCACTGCCAACTCCATGTCGTGGGTTATGAAAATCAGCGTAAAACCAAGCTGCTGTTGCAGGTCTATAATTTCATCAATGATTTTCTTCCGCAGCGGCAAGTCAAATCCATTGGTGGCCTCGTCGAAGATCAGGCATTGCGGTTCAACGGCCAATGCTCTGGCGATTGCCACCCGCTTTTGTTCTCCGCCGGACAGCTCCGATGGAAGGCGGGTATAGTAGTCCCGCGATAGATTGCAAAGTTCCATCAAGTTCCGGCAGCGTTCCCGCCGTTTCTCTTTCTCCATGTGGAAAAAGCAATGCAGCGGTTCCTCGATGGATTTACCCACCGGGATTTTGGGGTCCAGGGCAGATGCGGAGTTCTGCTGAATAATCTGCACCTTCCTGAAATGTTCTTTTCCGGCTCGTTTCCGCCCATAGACAGGTGCGCCATCTACAAACACGGAACCGCCGCTTGGCCGCTGCAATCCCGCAATCATCCGCGCCAGCGTTGTTTTGCCTGAACCGGATTCCCCCACGATTGCGTACCGGCCACCGTCACTGAAATGGGCGCTCAATGGGGATACAGCAGTAAACAGTCCTTTCCCGCCAAAGCCGTCAGAAAAAGAACAACTAACCTCTTTCAGTTCAATCAAGACATCTCCCTCCTTTCCAACCGGCAGGCGTTCAACAGATATTTTGTGTAATCCTCTTTGGGGGCATTTAGTATCTGCTCTGTCTTGCCCTGTTCGACAATCTGCCCGCGATCCATCACAAGGATGCGGTCGGACACCGAGGCAGAGCGCAGGTCATGGGTCACGAACAGCACAGACATTCCATCCTTGCAAAAACTTTTCAGTTCCCGCATCAGCCCGATCCGGTTGCAGGCATCAATGGCGGTGGTCGCTTCATCCGCTACTAAAAGGGCGGGCTGGCACATCAGCGCCGCCGCGATCATCAGCCGCTGGAGCATTCCGCCAGACAGTGTGAAGGGATAACTGTTCAAAATCCGCTGGGTATCTTCCAGCCCCAGCTTCTGCAAAATGGCGGCAAACAGGCGCTGCATTTCCTGCCTCGGCGTTTTTCCATGATGGAGCAAATAGGTCTTTTCCATCTGACGCCCTACTCGGATGGATGGGTTAAAGGCGGTCATGGGGTTCTGCATAATCAGGCAGATTTCTTTCCCATAGATGGTCTGTCGCTTTCGTTCCGGCAGGTCGAGCAAATCTTCCCCTTGGAACAGGATTTCGCCATCAGCGCGGTAAGTGTTCCCCAACAGTCCCATAATTGCTTTGCAGATAGTGGTCTTTCCCGCGCCGGAGCTGCCAACGATGGAGAGCATTTCCCCCTGGTCTAACTGAAATGATATATGTTCGGCCACGCATTTCCCGGAGGCTAAAGAGATATTCAGGTCTTTGACCTCAAGCAACACGAATATCATCCTCCTTCCCAATGGCATCCCGCAGCCCCTCGCCCAGCAGGTTGAAGCCTGCACAGCAGACGATGAGGCAGATGCCCGGATAAATCAGGAGCGCGGGATTTGAGTAGACACTGTTTCGTGCCTCATTGAGCATCGCACCCCATTCCGGTGTTCCGACAATCAGCCCTACGCCCAGGAAAGCAAAGCTGGACACTGACATGATCGCCGTGGCAATCCCGGTGGTGAAGTACACCACAAACTGCGGGAACACATTGGGGATCAAGTGGCGCAGGACGATGCGAAGGCCGGAGGCACCGGCGATCCGGGCCGCCTCAATGTATTCCTTTCCGCACTCAGTCTTTGCATAGGAGCGTACCATCCGCAGAAACCACGCTAACATAGAAATCCCGATGGCAATAATGACACTTGCCACAGAATTATCCACCGCCGACACCAACGCCATCGCAATGACGATGAGAGGAAAGGCCATGAGGATGTCGCAAAGTATCCGTATGACTTCATCTACCAGTCCGCCTTTATAACTGGAATAGCATCCCACGAACAGAGCGAAGGCGGCCAGTATGATCAGTACCGGAATGGTCAGCCCCATAGAGTACCTTGCTCCATAGAGAAGTCTTGATAGTTCGCAACGGCCCATTTGGTCACAGCCAAGAGGGTACTCCGAAGAAGGCGGAGCATTTTTCAGCGCAAGACCTGTGGCATTTGGATCATTGGGGGCCAGTAGCGGGGCCGCCAGAGCCATAAGAATAAAAATCAGGATCAGAGCCAATCCAACAATGATTTGTCCTTTTCGTTTCATGCCGCTTTCCTCCTATACGCAGGGCAGATAGCACTCGAAAGCAAATCCGCCAGGGTGTTGAACAGGACAAACAACACGCCGCACACCAGGATGGAACCGGAAATCCCATAGATGTCCATACTCTCGCAGGACTTCGTCAGGTAAATGCCAAGTCCCTGGATGGAGAAAACGCTTTCTACCAGTGCCGAAGTCCCAAAAAGAGCAGCACAGTATTGGGCGAAAAGTGTGATGGCTGCGGGGAGGGCATTTCTCAGCACCTCGCCATAAACGATTTGTGCATTAGAAAACCCTCTTGCTCTGGCATAGGTCACATAGTCACTTTTGAGTTCATTCAGCACTGCCGCCCGCAGCACCCTGGCCGCAATACAGATAATAGGGAACGCCATTGCTGCCGATGGCAAAATCAAAGATTTGAAACTGCCGTCCGAGATCACACTGAAAATGGGGATTTGAACCGCAAAGGCGGTCAGCAGGATCAGCGCCAGCCAAAAGCTCGGCACACAGATCCCAATGATGCAGATAATCCGCATGACATTATCGAAAATCCCGCCTTTTCGTATGACAGAGATGGCGGCTATCAATACCGTGAAGATGATGACCCAAGCCATTGCCATAACTACCAGCATACAAGTTACAGGAAGGGCATCTTTGATATTTTCGATGACCGGCTGGCGGTTTGTGATTGCGGTTCCAAGATCGCCGGTCAGCACGCCCTTTATGTAGTCGGTGTAGCGTTCCAGAAAGGGGGCGTCCAGTCCCAGTTCCTCCCGCACAGCCTGAATCTGCTCATCAGTTGCAAAGACATTGACCTTGCGGACAATCATCTCTGCCGGATCGGTTCCAGTGAAAACTTGCAGGCAGAAACTAAGAGTAACGACGCCCCAAATGACAAGGATAAAATTGATGATGCGTTTGGTAATTCTTTTTGCGGTTCCTCCCGCAATCCGCATAGTACATCCCTCCAGACTTTGGTTAGGCCGTGCTAACTATTGGTTAAAAAAAGCAGCCGCGGTTCAGCGGCTGCTTCACAGCGTACTCACCATTGGCACATCAACAATTATAGCATACCAGGGTAGTACATTCTATAACCGAACAGGTCGGTTTTTGCTCCAATCAGGTCAGCAATATTTGTGGCGATATGCCTGGGGGGTCACTCCCATAACAGATTTGAATGCAGCAGAAAACTTGCTTTGATTTTCATATCCCGCCACACTTCCAATCTCCCCAATGCTCAAAGTCGGCTCTGAAACCAACATATCGGCAGCCGCCTCCATGCGTTTCGTCTTGACAAAGGTGCCGATGGAGGTCCCGGCAATAGATTTGAAACATCTTTTTAAGCTGGACTCTGCCAGTCCGAACATACAGGCCAGATCCTGAATGGTATCTTTGGTAAAGGGATTTTCTATAATGTACTGGTAAATCTCCTGTGTCCGTTTGGAGATGTCCGCAGAAAACTGTTGCGGTCGGCAAACTGCGCTGCCATCCAGGAGACTTAAAAACAGCAGTAACTCGATGACCTTGATCCAAAAGTACGGAACCTGGATACGCTCGTCCACCGAGTAAAACTCGCTGAAAATATGGTCGATTTCGTGCTTGGATTTGATGATAAGGGAACGTCCATCTGAACACAGGCGTTCTTTTATCTGTTCCAAACTGATATGAGCTTGTTGAAAGCCCTGATCCAAGGTTTGCTGCGCAGTTTCCATTTCCAGCAGTACGGTGATGCCTCGGTATTTTTTCAGAGGGATACGGGAGCCAAGGAACACCTGTCTATCTTTGGAGAGGTAATCCACGCAAAGATCGCCTTCGCCTAAAAAGCTGACTGAGCCACCTTCCAGTTCACATTCATAGCAGCCCTCAAGACAATGATTGATCTGCAAAAAGTCTTTTTCAAATCGGATGGGGCGGAAACAGGAGTCCATTTTCAAATCGTTATAGGTAATTTGAATGCCAGGAGCCACCTCAAAACGCCGCATCGTTCCTTCGCCTGACTCGTTTCCTTCATGCAGTATTCTTTTTTCTGTTTCTGCTCCTATTCCTGTTTTGTATATATTATGAAATGCCCCTGTTTCTTTTGTCATATCGAACATTGTATTCCTCCTAAGTCCACTTGGTCTCCGAGTTTGTTATAACCAATTATATCTTCTTTTGCATCAAAATTCAATTCACCTCTTTGCCATTTTCAAGCCTCCGTATTGTAGTATTAGTAGAGGGTACGGTCTAGGGAAGAACTTACAGAGCAAGCATAGGAAGTGTGTACCCACTTCCGTATTTTGCTCTGCAAAACAGCTTGTTGGGAAGTGTCCCAAACCCTCAAAACGGAAAGGAGAGTAAAACGAATGGAAGGCAGAAAACGAACCGTGCAGGTCAAATTTTATGTGACGGAAGAAGAACGGAGGTTGATTCGAGAAAAAATGAAATTGATACCAACCCGGAATATGGCCGCCTATCTGCGAAAGATGGCGATAGATGGTTATGTTGTCCACATTGACACCACCGACATCCGGGCGCAGACCGCCGAACTGCAAAAGATTGGTGTCAATATTAACCAGATCGCGCGGCGGCTGAACAGTATGGGGCCGCTGTATGCACAAGATGTTGCGGACATCAAAGGAGCGCTGGCACAGATATGGCAGTTACAAAGATACATCCTATCAAGTCAACGCTGAAAAAGGCACTGGACTACATCGAGAATCCAGCCAAGACGGATGAAAAAATGCTGGTGTCCTCCTTTGCCTGCTCCTATGAAACCGCCGACATCGAATTTGAACTGCTGCTATCACAAGCCATGCAGAAAGGCAACAATCTGGCCCACCACCTGATACAGTCTTTTGCGCCGGGCGAAACCACGCCGGAGCAGGCCCACGAGATTGGTCGACAGCTTGCAGATGAAGTCCTGCAAGGAAAATATCCCTATGTACTGACCACGCACATTGACAAGGGGCACGTCCACAACCACATCATTTTCTGTGCTGTGGACATGGTGAACCAGCGGAAGTATGTTTCCAACCGGCGGAGCTATGCTTACATCCGGCGCACCAGTGACCGACTTTGCAAGGAACACGGCCTGTCCGTGGTAATGCCCGGCCAAGACAGAGGCAAGAGCTATGCCGAGTGGGACGCACACCGCAAGGGTACAAGCTGGAAGGCGAAGCTGAAAGCTGCCATAGATGCAGCCATCCCGCAGGCCAAGGATTTTGACGATTTTCTGCGGCTCCTGCAGGAGCAGGGCTACG